>Ga0116229_10006343_pt1 | contig 19044 bp, 18 predicted proteins | sample S1TSphgellanicum_3_FD_87313 | JGI IMG/M metagenome (GOLD analysis project Ga0116229, IMG submission 87313) | Host-associated microbial communities from peat moss isolated from Minnesota, USA - S1T2_Fc - Sphagnum magellanicum MG | ecosystem: Host-associated > Plants > Peat moss > Unclassified... | reverse complement strand
ATTTGCATTCCATTAGGGTTTTGGCGATTGGTGGGCATGGCAGCCACGACAAAAGCTTCACGTGTCACAACCCTCACGTGGTTCGTCATTCTTTCTTTAATTTCCTTTCCTTCCACCAACCCCTCTATCTCTCCCTCCCTCTTTCTTTCTCTATCTCTCTTCTTTCTTGCCGGTATTTTTCCCCAAAAAATTTGTCTTTTTTTCCACAATTTTTTTTTGTTTGTTGAAAAATTATCCAACTCTTTTAAATCACTAAATTATTTTTCATTTTAAATTTGACTAATTTTGCTAGTTTGTTGAAAAAATAGCCAAACCTTATATATCAGTAAAAAAAAATTAGTGGGAATTCGACTAATTTTGCTAGTTTGTTGAAAAATTAGCCAAATCTTTTATATCACTTTTTTTTAATTATAAATTCAACTCAGTTTGCTAGTTTGTTGAAAAATTAGCCAACTTTTTTATATCACTAAATTTTATTTTTATTGTAAATTCGACTAACTTTGCTCAATTTGTTGAAAAATTAACAAAATCTTTTGTATCACTAATTTTTTTCAAACAACCAACCAAAAAAAAAAAAAAAACCCTGCTTCTTAATGAGGGCTTTTTTATTTTTCTTTTCATACTTAAATTTCTCTTCTTACATTTGAATCTCACCTGAAGCTACACAAACAACACAATCCACAAGACGATACATACCACATGTAATGTGCATGTATTGTCTAGGCTTGTCTTTTTCACCCTTTTTGCACCTTGCATGTAAGTAACTATTGCATGGTTTTGTGTAACATTGTATTGTTCTACTTGATCTATCAAGTTTTTCTTTTTTAATTAAATTTTTTTCTCCATGTTATATTATTATACACCAAGTTTGAACCCATTACTTCTTGCAAAAGGGTGAGGATACATGTCATTATTAACATACTTTCTAATGTTGATTAAGAGTAATGTTGGCTTTTATTTACCTAAAACTAAGGTCAACTAATCAAACCTTGTGACAAAATATTGTAACTAACATATTGTGCCACATTACTTTATGGACAATTTTCATTAGGAGATATTTAACATTTTTCATACAATATTATGACAAACTACATTATTTTTAAACTATGATTCATTCATAACAACACAAGAATCCAAGCTCAAAATACAAAATCAAAATCAAAATCAAAACATTATGTGCAAAAACAAATTGACATAACAAACAAGAATTATAAAGAAAAGAACATTATACGTTTTAAAATCTCTAAGATCACGCACCTTGAAATTATATCTCACACATTAAATGTTCAAAATTGTGTTCACACTTAAATATTAATCATTGTAGTGTAAGTGACTATCACCTTATTATTAATGGTTATGATTGTGACATGATTGAAACATCCAAGACCTATCTACAAAGGAAGGTAGTTTGTCTTGTTTTGTAGTTATGAGATTCATCTAACAAGGATGCTTCAGGTCATGTTCTTGTTGTCTTTGGAAGGCTCTCAATGAGGAGGGGAGCATGGGCTGGGTTCCATGACGATTGGACTTGGAGTGCAAAAGTTTTTGAATATTCAATGATTTTTTCACTGAAAATTAAATTAAATATTTGCTGAAATTTTCAGAGGAATTGGAATGTGCCTTTGGTGTTGTTGGAAAGATCTTGATGAGCAGAATTTATTTGGTAAGATTTGGATTCAGAATGTGGGAGATATTGATTTTTAAGTGATTTCTGCCACTAAAAGTTCAAATAAATTCCAAAAAACCAGGTTTTGAAAGGAAAAATGAGTTGAGAACATGCTAACACTTCAGTCAACCACACAGGCCACAGTAGTACTAATGATGCACAAACTTGAGTGAATTGATGTCGGTGGACACCTTCTATTTCTTAACCCTAATGTGAGGTGTGTTATTACAAGTGAAACTGTGTGGTCCATGTGTATACCTTGCTTGGTAGGCTTATTCATGGTTTGGGTGCACAAATGAACTTCCTCAATTCAAAAGGATTATAAAGGACTAATATGGATTTTTACTAACATTTATCACATTATAATTATTGTGCATTGTTGTATGTTTACAATTAAAATGATGTCATGTTAAATTAATAAAAATATCTAAAAATAAATTGGATATAATATACTTTTTTTTTTAATAATTGAAATTTTTGTTTCAAATGTAGGTTTTGTAAATAATAAAAAAATTAAATGCATTAAGTAATGCAATTGATTTATCTATGTTTAGCAATGTTCATTGGATGTATTTGATTATATTACACATGATTTTATTTTATTTTGAAATTATATAATTCATTCCAAGAAGTTTTTTGAAAGAATTTTTTTGGGCCATTTGGTAAGCTTTTTGTATTCATTGGGTTTAAAATATATAGCCCAAACTACAAATCACATGAATTTTATCATGCAAACAAAAATTTTGAGTTGTTTACAAAGGTTTATTTGAACATTTTTTGTAGTTTTAGTTTTCACTCAAAATATTAATGCACAAATACATATGCATGTGAATTATTTTACAGTAATTTATTCAATTTTTTTTCTTTAATTTTTTTTCATGTATAGTAGATAGTGAAAAAAAATCTTGTAATCTTTTGTCAAAAAAACAACAACCCAACCATGAATAAACCTTGGTAAAATCATTTTATGCTTTCTTAACAAGCAATTCATTGAACACATTTTAAAGCTAACAAGTAAATACATTATTAATAAGATAGGTTGGCAAATTTCCATAACTAAAATGACAAAGGCACCCATACTTTTGGAATATGTTATGAAAATGTTAGGTCACCATCTCAGTGTCATGACCCCTAAAGTTATGTTAAATACATGTTTATAAATGTAAATTTTGGTGAAGTTCATCGTTCAAAGTTTTTTTTCTTTTGCAATATTGTGTATGTTCTTTGCAAAATGATACCAAAAATCATGTAATCAATGAATTATCTTGAGTTTGTTTATTGTTTATTGTTTACAATTTTACGTCCGTTTGGGACCAAAAAGTCCATAAGACGAAAGGTAGATCATGGGGGACAGATTGTCCTCTGGTACTGGCAGCATGCCACAAATTTGGCCAGGGCGACCGTGTTCGTAGTCTGCATGAATTCAACAAAAGTGCTCGTGTGGGTGAGGGGTAGGGTCGAACAAAAGCATTCCCTAACTTTCTATGTATTTGGACAGATAAGGAGCAAGTGTTCTTCATCCTCTACCTTCCCCAAGTCGCAGCTTTGACAAAGCCTCTTTGCGTATGGCACGCCCTTCCACGCACCTAACATTGCCTCAAGCTGCGTGTTACCACATTGAAACCGGGCCACAGCTTTTCATAACTGGACATAGTTGATGTCACACAAGTATCTTTCGCTTTCATACGACATACCCTTAAAGCGCAAGTATCTTGTTTGCACGTTGGTCCCAATTTCGTGCTTGGTAAAGAACTTTTCAATGAAAACTAGTCGCATATTATCCTTCACCCTTTTTACATTCAACATTGTGTGGGGAAAACCTGGAGGGGGTGGGGTCCCAACCTCCTGGTTGATCGGGCCTCTCGTCGTATATCTACCACCAACTGGCTGCACTAGCCTTGCTAGACAGGTCGAATGTATGTGCGTTGACACAGGAACTGTTCCCAACAATAGTTCAGTAGTCCCCGCCAAGAGCGCATGAGTCGTTACAAGTTGATGTGTCGTTTCCAGCGGTGATTGAGCCAGAGGCAGAAAACCTACCACCTCTTGGGGTTGGTTCTAAAGTAGCCATTTTTTCACAGATCCAGCCCAACATTTCTTTCCCGCAACAAGCATAGCGAACTGGGCTTCCCATGCCTTTCCTAAAATGCGGTCTTTAGTGACTAATACAGCAATGCTTGTCCCCATGCAAAGTGTTTAAAGGGGAATTTGCCAAATTCTGCCAGCACGATGGACGTGCTAGTTGTTTTTCGCACCCCGAGTAGGCATTTGAAGAACCCTCGGTACACTACTTCAATAGCCTCTATTTTCTTGGAGTCCACCCAAATCTCACAAGCGTAACTTGCTGTGGAACGCACCAATGTGTTGAAGAGGTCATAGCGTAACTTAACGTCCATAATACGTAGTTTTGCACAACGGCGGTTCAGTGCGAATAGCGAACACCTACTAGGAGATACCAGATGTTCCACTGCACTATCCAAGTTCGGGGTGGTCTCGAGTAAGATCCCCAAGTAATTAAAGGTCTGCACACGCTCAATAATGTCACTTTCAAACACAAACTTTTGGCATGGGTCAACATAATTGAACACCATGACTTTTTTTTTTCCCATGTTCACTGTAAGTCCACGTTTAGCACAAAATTGTTGGAGTGCATCTAATTGTTGTTGCAGTCCCACCTCTGATTCCGATGTTAAAGCAAGGTTGTCTACAAAAAGTAACAACCATATGTGCACATGTACTAATGTTGGTGCATTGCATTTTCTGCCGTCTAAATGCCCCTCTAAGGCATCCAAATATAGCCCAAACAATAGGGGGCTGAGACGACAACCTTGTTTCACACCTTGCTAGCACATGAAGCTGGAGGTGACACCCTCATTTGGGTGGTTGATGCGTATGGTATCCTTGGCATACATCGCCTATAGGCATCGCAAGAAGCGTCCTTTCACCCCAAGGCCAGCCAACACTTGCCACAACATTTCATGCGGCACAATATCGAATGCCTTCTTTAAGTCCACAAAGCAGTAATAGAGTGACTTCTTTTTTGCCTTGCTCTATTCTATCAAAGTTCACAATATGAAGAGTTAGTCAGTAGTGCGGTAACCTTTGCGAAACCTAGCTTGACCCTTGGCACGCAGCCCATGTTATTCGGCCCATTCGCTCATCCTTTTGTCAAGGATCATAGCGAACAACTTTGCTAGGATAGGCCCAACCGTTATCCCCCTGTAGTTGTCAAATTTAGAGGCATCCCCCCTTTAAAGAGCGCGTGGACCACCCCAATGGAAAGGGCTTCTAGAAAGCCCTCTGCCAGAAAGCAATTGAACGCTGTCAATAGTGGCATGTGTAACAATTCTCCCGCATCCAAAATGAACTCAGCTTTCATACCATCCAAACCGATAGCCTTGTTCCTTTGTAACTTTTTCAACGCCTAAAGCAGCTCAGCAAGTGTGTTATTTGCGTTCAGGGTGTGGCTAGGTGGAGATTTGGTCACCTGAGTTGAATGATCAGTCCGTAACTGTATGGGTAGCGAAAACTGGCCAACTAGTGCGCTAAAGCCCTCCAAAAGCATAACTGCACTGATCTTGTCCATAATGGGCGCCCTTGGTCGGTACTTTTTCCAGAACAAAGGCGCATTCACCTTAGCAAGCGCACACATATGTTGAGTTCTTGTAGTTTCCCAGAAAAGTCTTTTCCTTTTTAATAAATTTTTGAGTTTACTTTTTTTATGTTTAACGGCGTGTGAGTCAAGGTTGGCTTTCATCCAAAGCCTCAGTTCACGTTTTGCGTACGGTAGTCGATGTCAAACCAAGGTTTATGACAATGTCTCTTTCTACAGCTCCCTCCCGAAGGCTTGTTGCCAAAAGTAAACTTTGCTGCAGCACCCACGCATTGCTACAATAGGTCAGCTAATTCGTCTACCCTAGATGCCCAATTGAGTCAACAACCCAAAGGTTTCCAAAACTCACTGTTAGGGCAAGCTAGTACTCTTCAACTTTTGATTTATCATAGTTGAACCTAGGCAAGAAGAATTTTTTTGCTACCACCGTATGTTGCAATTCAACAAAGTTCCAATCGATGTTCAATCATAGGTGTAATAGCTTGTGGTCAGAATCACCCCCCATCGTTTGGTAGTGGGTGTCATCTATTATCACCTTGAGGTGTGTAACAACTTGCCAAATTGCAAGTGAGCCAACAATATAATCAACAGTGCTACGCCCCCCATTTGCTAAACAAGTGAACTTCCCTAATTCGTTGCCAAGTGTCCGACCATTGAGGATGAGCAACCTAGCGTCACAGCATAGGTCCAGGAGCTCACGGCCCCAGCCGCCAACACTAGCATCATGGTTTTGTCATGTAACCACAACGTTTGGTTGCTCAGTCTTAGCGAGCTCAAGCGTTTATAACAATTCACAAAGGTCGCTAGTGTCAAGGGTATCTGGTAATGTTGCAGTACACGCATTAAAATCCCCTCCCAATAATACTATGCCCCCCAAAATTTGAACTTCAACAATATTTGCTACCAGGTTTTGGAACAGGGATTCATTCTTGTGTTTGGAGCTAATAGGGGCAACATACACCATGCAGACAAACAAGTCAGGGGCAGCACCCCTGCTAACCCGTAGCCATAGATAAGAATCGTGGCTTCCTTTTTTCCATTGTGACAAATTTGGCCTAAGGTGGCTACAAAAGTAAGCAACAACTCCCCTGCTATGTTTTGTCGCTTTTGTATTTCCTAGCTGCATAGTGCGTGCTACCGCAAGTGAGTCAAACCCTTCAACATGTGGCAAATGTTGGCCTGGGAAGTGCCAAGTTTCGGTTAATAAGACGAGGTCAGAACCCTGAAACAACTCTAGTATTTCCACCCCCGTTTCCAGTTTATTTACACCACCCTCGTGCATGTTCCATAATACCACACATAGGTCTCTCTAGTCCTCACGCCCTTAGATAGAGGACGGTGGGCAAATCTAAATGTCATTGACAAAAAGCTCAGTTGCGCGCCAGAATGCATGTTTGCCTGCTACCTTGGCCTTTTTAAACAATGGCCACAGCTCTGACTTGCGCGCCTGTTGTGTGGGCGTGAGGTCTTCATCCAGGCCCAACTTGGTCCCTGCTAGGCCCTTGTGCCTTTGCAACGCAGCCTGACGATCCTCACTCGTTACAAACTTGAGTAGCACCACACCGAGGCGTGCGCTTACCGTCGAGGTGGAGGCCCACGAAGTCGCAAGCTGTTGCCGCATGGCAATAACGACCTTGACACACAACCTCATTTGGCCCTACAACAACTATGTGTTGAACAACTGCACCAGCTCATTTTTGGTCATGTAATGTATTACATATTTGTTGTGTGCTAACTTATAAAAGGTGTTTGTTGAAGAATCATACGTTTACAAAAATTAAGGGCATGCCTTTAAAAGTATTTGTTATTTGGATGGAACGTGTAATTTTAGTTTACTTATTGAGACATTTTCATGTGTAGGTTTTGGACATGCCACTTTTTTTTACTATGGTTGTTACTAATCCCCTTCACAAAGAAACCCACAAGAATTATGATCCAAGAAAGTCAATCGGTGTTTCATGAAGCCCAAGGGCTAACACATTTGTTCCGGACACAATGACAAGTTTGAATGATCACAAGAGAATGCATTTTGAAACAAAAATATGACATAAGGCCACTTACTGTGACTAATATCAATGGTGATCATTTTCAAAATTTGACCAACCATAATATACAATCGTTCATCTTTAATGCAATTGTTGCAATGAGCGTTTGCCAATTTGTAATGCATTTCTAATGAATGAGATTTAATTTAATCTTTGAATTCTTTGTTGTACTTTCATTTCTTTGGTTCCAATGTGTTTATCATCTTTTTGTCGACTCATATGCACATACTATCAAACATTCAATGTGGAATTATAATTTTCATTTTAATGTTAATGTTAATCACATGTGATCTTGAGGTTGGAGGGTTCAAATCGTTGAATAGTTGCATACTCAAAGTGAAACTTGAATTGAGACTTCCAATCAATTCTTAACTTGACCTTGGTTCTAAATGGTGGAATTGATTTTTTAATGCAACAACTTTATCTTGCTTTAATATGGTGAAGTTGATGCCCTGTTCAACGGTTAAATCATCTTCACCAACTTGATATGTGATTTCAGTTTTAGGGTGGATGAAAAGTTTCATAACCTTCTTGTAGATGGCAAAAGAAAAACTCATATAAACCCTGCTCTCCATGGATGAGAAGAGGACAAGGTAAAGCATTGTGAGAGATGAGGGGATGATGGCCAATCAGACTCTCAAAAACCTCTGAAGAGAAAAAGTTATGAGTTATAATAAAGCTTGTCCATTTAACAAATACAACACCTATACCATGTCTTTTACATTATTGGAAGTGGTGATCAATGAAGGATCTAACTTCCCTTCATATTGCATCATTTGCACTGAAGGTAACTGAACATGTTGCGAACCTCAATCCATCACCTCTTCAGAGCATACATATTAGAACCACCTTCTTCATTATAACATGGCACTTTGTATTCAGAAACAAAACATGTGGGCATTGCCCACAAGTATGCATGATATCCTACTGCTATAGGAATTAACAAACGTGGAAGAAGATTTCAAGAACTCACTCACAAACCACCTTGTGCAGGGTCCTCATATGCCATAGTCCTCCACTGATCACTTCACACGTATGCCAAAGTCCTCTGTGGTCTGTCAGACATTATCACCACTTCTGTAGAGAGTACACAATGACATGTGAGTTAACTTATGTGGGCACAGCTGTCTCACTCCATAATTCCTTTGGGGGTGCAGACCAAACTAGTACTGCAGCAACAGAAACCTAGTGGTTAACAGTCCAGCAAACAGCTTTCTTTGTCTCAGTGTCTGGTGTTTATTTCCAAACTTCCTTGGGTTGCATGCACACCCACAAGCCAGTAGTGAAGCAATGGAGACCTAGCAGTGTCAAAATCCAGTGAGCAGCTTGCCAGACACCCTAGTGAAAAACCCTTGAACAAAATCTCTAAGGCCCTTGAGAGATCTTTCCAGCTATTCACACACTTATAGAGAGAAGCCTGGCCACTGCTGCAAATCTGGAACGAAAGTAGCCAAATTACCACAATAACCCTATGACTGAAAACCCTAGTGAGAGTACCCAGGACTAAACTTATGGGGAAGTCTAGGTTGGTAGCTGACATTCTTGCATCAGCGCACTTGCACAATCCCTGCATTAACCAGCTTTTGGATTCTCCCCATCACCATTGGGTTCTTCATATGTTCCTGTGCAGCCTTAGGATTTTCTTGGAAATCTGTCAACACCTGTATTTCACCCACAATCCCTCTCCTCTGTCAAACTGATACACATTACAGAACGCCTTTTACTTGGAAAAATCATCCAAAAGCATCCATGAGACAATCCTTCAGAACTGGTTTGCAGTCTCATGCCAGTTTCACCTTGGGTGAATCTAGCACTACAGTAGGTAAAGTCACTAAGTCACCCTACACTTGCCTGCCGCATGATTGGATCTGACAGGATGCCCTGGATCTCAGGGTCTTGCATTGCTTTGGCCTGCATATGAGAATCAGCCATCAGTGGAGGCTACCAGAAGGTACTGAGGAGATCAAAATGAAAGTGAGACAAGTTGACAACCAAGCCATGTCAGATTATCTAACATGAAAATTCGAGTATGCTCCAAGCAAATACAACCAACCTGTTTTTCCTTCAAGTCCTCTGCACTAATGTCACCTCTGTTCACCTTGTTGATTTGCTCAACACACCTGCCCACAGAACACAAGTTAGTAGTGTGTTCCTTCTCTGCTCAGAACTACACACCACCTGAAACCTTCTGACAACAGTCACAAATCACATTGCATAATTACAACTATGAGACCTTTCAAAAAATCACTAGTCAAGGCAGAACAGACCCATCACCAACAGCCCAACAAATAGGAGCAGTTATATCAACAATTTGACAAGGAAGACTACTATACAATCAGCAGGACATCCTCTCACAAACTATTCTCACATAAGTCAATGTAACAAACCATTTCTACCTTCTCCCCCTCCTTCATATTTCTTAAAACTTCCACATAATCACATCCTCTGCTCCAAAAACAGTCCACAAAGAAACCAAACATAAATAAACGAGAAGCTATGAAAAAACAAGCTATGAAACCACATAAACATACCTGCGAACTCCATCAATCAGTTCTTGATTGCCCTCATTGTATTTCAGACCAGTCTGAAGGAGAAAATCCACAATTGGTCAGGCACATTAACAATGTTGCCAATACATTAATTCAAGTGTACACAAAAAAAGAAATTTGAGTACAAAGCATGAGAATCCCAGCACACACCAGCCATAGTGCCATCAGCTTGCAGGCTCCCTGTTTCCTGACTACCAACAATTTATTAAGAAGATGAGCTGATGGTTGTGAATCACACCAAGCATGAAGAAGGGAACAAACCTGGTAGGTTTCAAGAGCTTTATCATACTCTTTCATGAAAAACTGAATTGTACCCTTCCGTGAATATCCCTTTGCAAATGATGGATCCAACTCGATGCATTTGTTTGCATCCTTCAGACCCTCTGGGAAAGCCCCCAGCTTTGTGTAACATGCTGCCCTATTGCTATATGCCTGCTCAACAAAGCTGCATAATATAAATTCCAGCATTCAATAGAACCAGATGCAAAGAAGATGCACAAAAGCATTAACAAACAGTTAGTAAAGCTCTCCAACATGATAGTAGGGGTTTGGTTGCAAAGAAAATGCCTTGGAATCTGCAGGATTTCTTTTGATTGCTTCTGAGTAATGCTTCACAGCTTCTGGATACTGTCCCTGCTTGAAGAAATCATTTCCTGCAACACTTCCACATCATACAATTCAGTTTCACCGATTGTCCATTGATCCACAGCGGAATAAAGCGCTTGATGTTTGACTTCAAAATGAAATTGAGTTCACACCTTTTTCTCTCTCTTCATCAGCAATTGCTGGATCATAATACTCTTGCTGTTCTAGATCCTTCTTAGCTCGCTCAGCATCATTCAGTTTTTTTAAGGTATCTGGATTACGATGCTCTGTGAGTGCTTTGTTGAAGGCCTCAATGGCAGGCTCATAGTCCTTTGAATTCTTTGCCATTTTTGTATAGGCAGTGCCTTTCCTTGTTAGTGCCTTCGCAATCATTTTGTAGTCTGCATGCTGTAATCTGCCCTTCTCTACTGCCTGATCACAGTCAACTATGGACTCCTCATACTGCACGCAAGCAACAACCACCGAATCTGTCAGCCAACACTGACCACCTCCTTTGAAAAGAAAAGGGAGGAAACAAGTTGCAAGTACAGATACAAAAGCAAGACACCCATTTCCAAGAAGCTGCAAAGTGGAAGTAAACAGTACCTTGCCCATTTCCAGATACACTGCAGCCCGATTGGTGATGTAGGAAATATCCTCATCATCTAGTTCTATTGCACGGCTATAGTGCTGCACTGCAGACTCAAACTCCTTTTTCTTGTAAGCAGCATTACCATACTCCTTTTCCTGCAGTGCTTCTGCTTTCCGAGCCTTCTTCTCTTTCTCTTCATCAGGAATATCCATTGGCTCTGGTTCTGGCTCTGGATGCACTGGTGCACCATGGTCAGGTTTAGAATCCACTTTTGAGCTTGTCTCTGATGACTCGGAATTGTCATCATCAAAAGTTGGTGCTTGACCCCTGTCTGCAGTCTGTATATTGATCCCCAAAAGCAGGCCAATCACTTGCATCATACGAGGGTCACTAATATGACGTGTGACACTGCTTGGGTCCCGCTGTGCTTCCCGCAGCTTGGCCACAAAGTCTGGCTGCTGGAGATATGATCGTGTCCGTGGATCAGCTTGAATTTTGGCCCACACATCAGGACTACTGAACATGTCACCAAATGGAGAAGAACCAGAAGGAGGACGGGGTCGTGACCTAGATTTTGAAGCTTCCGCATCAGCCAAACCAGACTTTAGTGCTTCATTTGCAGGCTCGTGCTGCAAACCTTGCTTGTAAGAATCAATGGCTTCATCGAGCTGACCTAGACCAACATATGCAGCACCCAAACGGCTGTAACCCTTAGCCCAATTACTTTTGAGCTCCACTGTCTTCTTCGCATCTTTGAGTGCATCCTCATATTTATGGAGGGATGCATATGCAGCTGAGCGATTGGAGTAGAGGACATGATTATCAGGTGAAAGTGCAATTGCTTCTGCAAAGTAATCTACTGCTTCTTCAAACTTCCCTGCTGAGAATGCTGCATTGCCCTTTGCCTTTGCTTCATCTGCCATGGCTGACTCCAAAAACTCCTGAAAGACAAGAAAATTGGAAATTCTTCACTAGTCAATAATGAGATAAGCTCTGTGACCTACAACAATTATGTGCCACCTAAATAATGAATCTCATGTAGAAAACACAGGGGAGGGGAAATAGTAGTAGCAAACACCAGATAAGGCAAATGTGGAAGGAACCTGAAGAAACCCTAAACCTCCAAGTTGCAGTGAAACACACAAGAATGACCCCAAAATGTCTGTTTAGTTGCTTTCCAGCAAGAGCAACACCTCCAATAGCAGTCATACACAATTCGAAAATATTCAGAACTGGAATCCAAATGACCGCCAGACACCAAAAGGGACAGCAAGGAGCAGAAACAAGAACTCAAAGGCATATCAAGTTGACTCCATACAATCACAAACATGTTGAAGAAAACTAAAAATCACAAGCATTCTCTCAGAACGATGTGCACATGCTAGAAATTTTCAATGCATACAGACTTTTGATATTTTCAGGTTAGTCAACTAGATCGATTGAAACCCTTGTATCCAACTATAAGCACAGCGGAATTATCTGCAAATTCTTCTTCTTATTCTATCACGCTACATGAAAAAGCTCCTTTAAGACCACAACTTCCTGAAAAACTGAGCACATCAATTTTCCCCCGGTGTTGCTCCTCGATCCAGAAACATTATTAGCATCTAACAGCCGACACGAAACCAATATCCACTTCTACAAACGCCGCAAAAGCCTTGCGACAGTAGAAACAGATTTCGCAGGAAGGAGTGGACGCAGGGGGAAAAAAAAAAAAAAGACTACAAAGCACTAGCAACAACAACAATTACAAACAATCAAACTCTTGTCTCATCAATCATAACTAAAGCAAAAAAAATTTCGTGGGCAGAAACAGCGGTGCAATAATCCAATAGAAACTGACAGGTGCAGCAAGGAAAGAAGGGCCGTCTAAAATGCAAGAAACTGACCTTCAAACACACGCAGACATGGAAGGAAAATCGTCGCCGATGCACCGAACCAAAGCAACCGCCGCGCAACAGAACAAAACAAAACAAACAGACGACGCCGAAGCGCGCGCGGGTGGGGAAGTAGCAAACGAGGGTTTCAGGAGAAGGTACTAGAAGGAGCCGATGTTCCCCGCGATCCCAAGTCACGTTCCCCACATTGTATCCCCAGACTAGGTATTGGATCCAGTTTTTCTTTTTCTTCTTTCTCTTTTTTTTCAATTTTGCGATGATGCTCAAATGGCGATAAATCCATCATTTTATTTGGCAAAATCTGGCGATACTCAAAATAGGAAAGTTTTTTTTAAAAATCTTAAACACCTTTTTCATATTGTAGGCACTTGTGGTTATTTTAGCCATTTAAATAACTAAAACATGTATAAAAATATACATGAAAATTTTTAATATCAATTTGCATAGGCAACAATCACCATCTGTGTATTAAGGTAATTTGTTGGCATCCATCATTTTATTTGGCAGATTTTGGCAATACTCAAAATACACAAAAGTAAAAAATCTTAAACACCTTTTTCATATTGTGGGCAAATTGTGGTTGTTTTTAGCCATTTAAATAACTAAAAACATCGATGAAATTTACATGAAATTTTTCAATAACAATTTGCTATCACATTTGTGTATTAAGCTAATTTGTTGGCTTTGTTTGTTGGTCTGGTTGACATCTCCCAAACCCTGGTGCCCCTTGTCGCGCTCTTGGTACCATCGGAAAGCCCTAAATGAGAACAAGTGCACTCTAAACCCTAAAATGAAAATTCAACAAAATTAAAATTAGGCATTTTTTTTAAAAAATTGGGACAAACTCTAGAGATTATTGAAAAATCCTGTTTGAATGAGTGAGATTTTTTAGAGGTGATTTTGTAATTTTTCAGCCCTAAAGTGGAGGAGATAATGTTGAAATGTAAATAATTTTTCTCACTTGAAATTTAAAAAATATTTAATTTTTTTTTTTCACAAATTGAACTTTATCGTCAAAGTCCTATTTCACACTTAGAATTGTCATATAATTTTATTCAAACTTGGAAAAAACATTTTCTAGGTTTTAAGATCGGGTAGATAGGTTGGTGAGCGAACATTTAAGCTTTTAAAAGGGATGTGTTCACTATCCCTTCACTTTTAGCCTTGGAGGCTTTTAAGTAATCCTTCACATGGTGCCTTTTATGTAGCCATTTACACACCTTCAATTGAGTTTGAAACCAACAAAATAAAATCTCTGAAAATAGGGGGGATGAAAAAAAATTGATTATTTAAAATCTCTCAAATAAATATGTATGTATGTTTCAACAAGAGGTTCAAGGTCAAAAAATAATCATTTTTTTATTTAAAAATTCCTAATTTGCTTGGGCCAACTTCATGGCCTATATATCAAGTTCACACCCTCCGACTCCATCAATTCTAAGAATATTTTGTGTTGAGACTCCTTCACTACCAAATGAAAAATCATTTTTTTTTTCCAGATTTAATAGGTGATGTCGATTCCACCCCATATGCAAGTTGGAAGGGTGAATCAATCCCATGAACAATTTGAATGTGAAATTGTACACACAAATTACATGGTGTATTTTTTTATCCCAATTGTACAAGTTTTTAAATACTTCCACTTTTTTACTCAAAATGTTACATAACATCTTATTTGTGCACAAGTCATCAACCCTACATTACATGATGTAGGTTTACATGTGATGATTATAGAATGTTTTGATCCTCAATTTTTTCATGACTCCTTTAATGACATTGTTCAAGAATTGTGAAAATTAGTTCAAAACTTCATGCAAAACCCATAAATTATTTTAAATGAACAATGAAAAAATTATCAACTCAATTCATCTACATAATAAACATTATCATTTATCAACTTTAAGCCAATAATATTATGCCACCTACTAACCTTGTAGAACTACCCTACATGAAAAGTAACTTCATAGAAAATTAAGCAAAATTTGGAGTATATCCCTGCAATGTATGATAATTTTGAAATTTTTCATGCTGAAATTTTTGAAAATCTATAAATAAAAATAATATTTTTAAAAAAAATCTTTAGAAATTAAAAATTGACATTGCTTGATAATATAAGACAATATTGTATTGCAATTTAATCATTGGTAATACATTTCATGAAACTTATATTTAAACACATCTTCTAAATTTCTCTTTTTTGGTCATTATCTTCAATTGTATCATTTACACTTATGAATAAAAAAGAATGTGCATTTGACTACATATGTTGAGCTTGGAATTCTTTTATCAAATGCCCTAAGTAACCTTTGATGATCATTAAATTTTTAAAGCCTACCCACTTCCAAATCTCTAACAACCAACTACACAAATTTTCATTTAATGTATTTACTCAAATATTGAAGTGCACATCAAGATCTTTGTTCTCATGTATACATAAATAGATCTTGACAACCATTATTTGAAACAATTCACAAAATCACATTTTAAAGCCTTTGCAAAATGAGATCCAAAGGTTGTAATCTTAACTTACAATTAGTTTGCACAAACATGACACAAATATGTGAATATTCATCCATGAAATGCATTTCATAACTCAATTATTCATTGAGATTACGTAAGCAAAACAAACAAAACAGACATTGAGATTTACAGAAATGAGTAAATACTTGTCATGAAATTTGTGGGATAGGAAGGTTAATTCTAAAATGGAGAGTTCATTACATGAAATTGAATAAATTATTAAGTTAGTTGGTGATGTGTCAAAAAAATTAAATGGTCGTCATCAATAAATCATAATGTTATTAAATGGGCATGATTCATGCATGATGAATCAATATGTCTATTTGTTATGTATGGCACATGTATGATGAATCACTTAATTAAGGTTTTAAGGGATTTTATATTAATTAATATTTTAAAAATGTAAATGGGCTTTGGAAGACTTAGAGGGCTAACTTGTTGTAAAGATTGTATAGTTGAAGGTTACATAATGAACTTCAAGATTTCATGATTGTGAATTGAGATTTTGTTTTAAAACTCTAAACAAAAAATGAAGGAGGTTTCATTTGAGATATTTTTGTACCTTGTGAAAGAAGACTTGATGAAAGTTGTGTGTAAAAAACATTAGTTTGATAGAAAGGAAACATTAATATCATGGACATGCAACAAATTACTTTTTGGTTCCTTAACCCATGTTTTCATATAATAGCATTCATGCTTGAAATAATTATAGTTTTAACATTATACTTTGTTGAAATAAATAGGTAAATCACTCTTCACAATCTATAAGCAAAATTTATTTTACATGTTTGATTAATATTCAAAATGAAGCTTGTAAAAATATCATATGCATTTAATAAATAAGTAACCTTACATGCCATGTACTTTCGGATGGGTGCAACCCAAAAAGACAAAACACATAAAACATGTAAACCCTGAGTACTCAATGTTGATTTGAATTTGTAAAACTTTTGTTTAAGGTGTGAAATTGTTTGCTTGAAAAATAAAATATTTAACATTGCAATGTTGAATATATAATTCACACAAAATATCATCCTTTATATGGATGAGTCATTAAATTATTTACAATCTACCTCCTAGGATATAACCAAATCTTTTTTTTTAAAACCCAAAATAATTAATTAAATAATTCATGAATTCAAGTTTAGATCCATGGTCAAAATATCTTTAAGCATAGGGCCCATAAGGTGTATTATTTATATCCCATATTTACCCTTCTTCTAGCCATAGGCCATAATATTATTATTTACAATTTACACTCTTTGCAATGTTACATACCCTTTTCAAGATTGTTAATCATCTTGTAATCATTTCCACTTAAGGTGCTTACCTTTAGAAATATTTTACAATATTCAATTTTGTCCACCTTAATAATGCAAACCAATTTTAGGTTCATTGACTGCTATTAGTGATAATTCTCAATTTTGCAATGGTACTTGGGTTGTGTGTTTTAAATTTTCCATAAGCATGAGAAGGTAACCATGACTTCAAGATCATTAAGGTAAACCAAAATTCTTAATGAAAAATTATTATAAGTCACTTCAACTATCAACATGAATGACAATCAATTATTAACTAAAGTAACTAAATTGGGGTGCATCAAACATTACTATCCCACTCATGTCAAATGTGCACTCCAAACAACAAACTTTGAATAAGTTCAAATATTTCCTTACCTTACTTTACATTAAAAAAATTCTCATACTTTAAATGTATTCATTTGCATATTATTGAAAAATAAACCAAATGGTGTTTTGTCAATTACATTGAAATTGTTGGAAAATTATTGAATATTTATTATCAAGTTTGTTCAAGTTTCAAGCACTGGGCAATTATTACTTTTATGAAGAACCTCCAGCTCTTTATCTTTTAAAAAATTAGAACCGCCTTGGTTCTAATTTTGGTTCCAAACATAAATGGAACCGGGAACCTAATTCTTAGAAAAAATGAAAAATCATTTGTGGTTTTGAAAATTAAACCAAGTTCCAATTCATACCTATCTAATCCGAAACATAACCATTGGTTTAACCTCCAAATAGCCTCTAGTTCCAATTTTTTGTTTCAAAATAACATATTTTGTTTTTGCTCTAGTTCTAGTTCCACGCATCAATAAAACCAATAACTTAATTATGGGTTCAAATTCTTTTGGGCACATACAATTAATGGTTATTGTTTTCCAATGCAAGTATCCATTATCCATGCAATACTTGTTTAAAATGTAAATCATTGGAATGGTGGATGTCTAATTTTATATGAAATTTTCATGGAATGTTCTAATTGTTATTGCTTTTGAGTCCTTTTAAAAATTGAGTTAAAAAAGAGATGAGTGAAGCAAAAGTAAATAATAGGTAGAATATTTTTGTGTATGTTGAAGGCACCTTATTACTATCCTTCATATTTTTGCTACAACAGAGGAATCACCTTACCTTACACATAGGGTTTTTCAAAATTTTACACATCATGTGCATCCTCTCATTCTCAAACAAAATCAAAGCCATTGAAATTTTACAAGATATTTACACCACATAAGGACCTAGAATGGGGTAATGCTAAAAATTGAGTTAAAAATTGACCCCTAGTTCCAAAATTTCAATAAAAGTGCAACCAAATTCAGGTTTAGTTCCTAAGTAGTGTAAGAATAACAAATGGACCACTTATTTTTACAAATCCAGTTTCGATTCTATTATTTCATTTAGGGTTTGGGGGGGTGGGGGGGTAAGGGTTTTGTGGTTTTCATTTTCTCTTTGCTTTTCTCATGTTCTTTTTTTCCTCATCCTTGTTTGTAATTGGCATTGCATTCTTATTTTCATTTCAAAAATTTAAAAACATACAAACACATATTAGATTTCCTTCATCGCATTCATAGTCATGGATAATTTTTGTGGCCTTCATTTTTCACATTGGTCTACATCTTCTTCACATGTAAATATTTGTTTCATTTTGTCACATGTTTTTTCTTCAATTGCATCAAATCACCTATCACATTGTCTATCCCTTTTGGTGATGATCACCTTGTTGATTTCATGGTCATGATTCTTAGCACTCATTGTCACCGTTATCAAAAACCTTGGTCATGATCGCCTTGTTTAATATCTCTTGGTCATGGTTCTAGTATTCATCATCATTGCCTTCTTATCTATTCTTAATTCCGATTGCCTTGTTGATACCGATGTTGTAATTCCTAACAATAATTCTGATCCCCTTGTTGGTATTGAAGTTCCTAACACTCATTGCCATCACTTACTTCTTGGCTCCTCTTGATCATGGACATGATTGTGTGGCATTCGTGTCTTGGTCATGGTTCCTAGCTCCTCTTGATCATGAACATGATTCTTGGTCTTCTTGTCTTGGTCATGGTTCATAGCACTCATCACCATCACCTTCTTCTCTATTCCTCTTAGTCATGATTGTTTCATTGGGTGCTGGTCGGGCATTTTAAAGGTTGAATTCAAGGGTGGCAAGATGCACATTTCTAAATTGGCATACATGAAACATGAACCAGAACCAGAGGTTCCTCCTCAAACATAAGAACTGCACACCACTGGTGTATGGGCAATGTTTCCCTTGTGGAAAGTT
>Ga0116229_10006336_pt1 | contig 19057 bp, 19 predicted proteins | sample S1TSphgellanicum_3_FD_87313 | JGI IMG/M metagenome (GOLD analysis project Ga0116229, IMG submission 87313) | Host-associated microbial communities from peat moss isolated from Minnesota, USA - S1T2_Fc - Sphagnum magellanicum MG | ecosystem: Host-associated > Plants > Peat moss > Unclassified... | reverse complement strand
CCTCTGACAGAAGAACATGCATCGAATCTAATTGGCTACGCTACTTGCTCCCAGATTCGCGCAAATCAAATAATACATTACACCAAATTTGATCAAATAAAATACATTTGCAAACATTCGTCCTTTTTTGGCAGAGATTCGCACACTATTTTTGTTTACACCCACTAAGCTAGTATGGGACTTGCTCCGTTTGTTTGTTTTTTCCTCTTCAGCTCCCACTAACTTGACTCCTACAGGATTCAACACCAACCAGCTGGAGTGAGTCTACAAGGGAATAATATCTCCTTGACTAGTGGATGTGATCATTGGGTGGAGTTCAAATGCTGCTTTCTTGCAGGAGTTGCAGCTGCTTTCAATCCAAGCTACTTACTGATTGACTGTCGATCAACACAGGCCGACGACCTTTCGCGGCAGCTGGGGGGCACGAATTTGAGTATGAAGACCAGTCCGTGTAGTTCTTGATATTCTCGTGATAAATATGCGGTGGTTTGTTTTGTAATCAAACGCGACTAAGGAATCCAACATACGGCAGCACGTTGGCTCACATGTACAACAGGTAAAGCATCAAAACCAGTGTCAGATTCTCTACTACTTGCTCTAATCACTTGCTTCTTTTTTCCCTTCCCCCCGGCACTCGCCCTTTTGGGTTCCTTTTCAGTAGGAGCAGCTTTGATTTCATGTGAACTCTCGGACATATTATGTATGCAGCTCAAGCAACCAGAAAGCAGCTCAAATACACATAGTTGGGTGACCGATTTCAAGCTTAGATGACAGCTGCAGATAATCAATAGTGTTTATTCTGGCTAGAATAATGATTTCCAATTTGAAATTCTGGAGAAATAATTTTCCATTGTAATTATTTACCTATGCAGCATCAGATTTCTTGAAACCACCACATGTGTGTGTCTTGCAAGTGTGATGTATATGTGGCCTTGATTATGAACACTACATGTATGAATGTTCTAAGAAATGTCAACCATGAGAGGGAGGTATACGGATTTCAGTAGAGTTCAATGTTGTTCTTGGAACATCAATCACATGACTAACAAGTGGGATGATGAGGAATTAAACTCTGGTTTGGAAGGAAAAAACACGGGAGTGTTTATTGATTGAAAAATGCATTTGAGCATTAAATCATATCGTTCTTTCATATTAAATTGACAATTGGAGTGCTAGTCAGAATCATGAATATGGGTCATGAATCCCATTCCTTTTGGAAATAAATGAAAAACCTTAGAAACATAGATTGTGTATAATCATTTGCTTGAAATTTAAGGTAGATAATTATATATTTATCAGCACCATCATTGGGAGTTGAAATTAATGGGCGTTGATCTGCCAACTCATTAATGTTATTCATGGTGCAAGTGATGGTCTAACATCCATTAGTGTGTTTGTTTTGCTAGAAATGGCAAAAAGTGATGTTGTAGAGTGTCTTCTTTACTTTCACATTTTGATTATTCAAGTAACCCTAATTTCATAATTTTTGAATATGCATAGTTGCAAAAGTCAAAACACACAGTCTTGTGCGTGTATGTGTGGGTATCTCTTGCACTAGTGTTCACTCATCACTATACTTGCTCCTATTTAGGAACTAAGTTTCTTTTGTTTAAAGGTTGCAAGTGCTTTAACTTAGTAAAATTTATTTCATGCTCATAGATATGCAATTGATTTCACTACATCCTTCTTCAATTCTGCAATTTTACTACACGTACATTTCATTAGTACAATGCACAAAACATTGTGAATGTTCTTAGCTTTGAAAGAAATAATTTGTGACAAAATTGTGTGTGCAGGAATTTTGGGAAAAATCAACATGGTGGTAACATCACACCAATCTGGAGTTCATGTGGTGGCCTTTCCCTTTGCTTTGAAAGGTCACATGGGTCCATTTATGCAATTCTCAAAAAGCTTGGCTAATTATGGCATTGATGTCACCTTCATCACAACAAGTCCTCATTTGGCAAGCACACAAAATTTCTTCAAAGCCCACCATAATGTTCACATTGCTTGTTTTGATATGCCTACAGAGCATGGTGAAGTGACTTCTGATAATTTTGGTATTATTGTACATCACATAAACAACTTGAGAGATGCATTTTTTGAGTTGATGAAGGCACTTTTTGCTCGAGATGGAACGTCTATTACTAGTTTGCCTTCTCTTTCTCACTTTGGTCCTCCTTTATGTATCATCTCCGACATGTTCTTGAGTTGGACTCAGGTATATTTAAAATTATTGATGCCTTCTTTTCCTTTCTAAGTTTTCCTTGCATAGAATCAAGACCTAAAAATAGCATGGCTTAATTTTATGGTAAGGATCAAGTAGTGATTTCCTTGTCTTACTTGAATTGAAACCCATTTAATAATGCTACAAACTTGGATGTATGAATGATTAACTTCATTTGATGGTGGTCATTTTGACTCTTCAATAATAAGTGATTCAAAACAACTCATCTAAGTTGATCCCACTATTGGATTAGTTACTTGAAAATGTCTCCTTGCAAAAATTGACAAACCATGTGAGTGGTGAAAACATTTATTTATATTCATTAGTAGGTCCATCTTGTCGTCAATTTAATTTTGAAGATGACATTCATTCATTCTATAAATGATCAATTTCAATTAAGGTGGAGTTAAACATGAACTCATTGTGGTATGTGAACTTGTTTGAGTGTAGGATGTTGCTGACGAATTCGAAATTCCAAGATATTGCCTTTGTGTTGCGTCAGCATGTTATCTTTCATTTTTGTACAACTTCCCATACTTTTGTGCCCAAGGCCTCATCCTTGGTCCATATGATGGAGAGCCCTTAATAATTCCAGGTTTTCCTCCAATCTCACCTTGTGATGTACCTGTTGGACGAGGACTTCACCGAACAAAAGCAATGGAATTCCTTCGATATCATGGAGGACACTTACGAAAAACTACAAGATTGCTTGTGAACAGCACCTATGAGCTAGAATCTGGAGTCATTGAGAGCTTGCAAAACATATTACGCAATGATTTTGAAGGAAATCAGGTGAATTTTTAAACTTGATAGTCATATCATTTTTTACAACCTTATCCTTTAGATATTTTGCTTTGGGGATTGGTTTTTTTTCAATAGTGCATTAATTCACACCTTGAAATGTAATTCCCATTTGTTATGTGGGCTTTTTGTAGGTGCCAAAAATATTAGCAATTGGACCTTTACTTGAAAACTTTGCCCAAGGCGAACAACATCCAAAAGAGAAGTTACAAGTTGAACACCAAAATCACGAATGTTTGCAATGGTTAGGCAAACAACCAATATCATCCGTCTTGTACATTTGTTTTGGAACAATATCCATGCTCCCAACACAACAAATGTATGAACTTGCTCTTGGGTTGGAAGCTAGTGGAGTGCGTTTCCTTTGGGTGGTTAGGGGGGCCCAAGTAGGTCCAAATGGGCTTTCAAATGATGAAAGTCTTGGGACACTACTCCTTCCTGAAGGTTTCTTGGAAAGGACCAAAGGTAGAGGTTTGATACATTCATCTTGGACACCACAGTTGCATTGCTTAGCCCATCCGGCTATTGGAGGATTTATGACACAATGTGGATGGAACTCTGCAATCGAAAGCATTGCCATGGGGGTTCCAATGATTGCATGGCCACTTGAATGGGCAGAACAAGAAATGAATGCTCAGTTTTGTGTTGATGTATTAGATGTTGCAGTGCCAATTCATAGCAAGGGCACCACTGGGTCCAAAAAGATTGTTGGAAAGGAAGAGGTCGAACGGGTTATTCGACTTTTGATGGAGGATGGACAAGTGCAAAGGACAAAAGTTAAAGAGTTGAGTAAGATTTTGGGAATGGCATGTGCACCTGGAGGATCTTCAAGAAAGGACTTGAATATTTTTGTGGAAGAGCTACATTCCATGGCTTCAATCAAGTTGATGGATAGGGCTTCTTCCCCTGTTTAAGTTTTGTGTAATCGTTTTGGGAGTCCAAATCATATCTATATTGCTTCTTTGGTTGGCAATTTGTAGTTGGGTTTTGGAATTTGCTCACATGTTACACAACATTGATTGCATATATACAAACTTGGACAATCGTTGTAAGTTTAATGTGTACGATTGCCAAACATATTTTAGATTATTTTTGGGAACTAAATTATTTTAGTATTGATTGGATTCACAATGTAAAATATTTAATGTATTGAATGACCTTTTGATTGGAATTTATGTTTTCTGCAATAACTTTTTAATTTGGATACATGCTAAGCAGGGTTTTTCTTTTTCAATTCCATGAAGTAGGTGGACTGGTGAGCATCTAGAAGAGGGCTTAGCCAAATATGGCTATAGAACAGAGGAAAAAGTAGAGTTTTTTTAACACCCTGTTATGTATTAGGGATATGCAAGAACCTGTAGTCAAAATATGGCAATTTCAAACTTTTCTTTCCCTCAAAATGTGGAGAATTTGGGGGTTTTTCCCCAAAAAAACCTTGATAGTGGGTCACAACTCTTTCTTTTCCAGGGTTGCCAAGTGGCAAAATTTCATCACCAATTTAATAACAAGAATAAATTAGCTGGTCATTAATGGTTAAACGCAAGGTCCAATTAGTGTGATTGTTGTGGTTTGCTCAAGTTAGGGCTTGCTTACATTACATTTCATAATGATAGGACATATCTTTTGGGAATTGCTAAATGGATGACTTGAACTAATGGTGTTGGTAATGTGTTTTTCTTGTTTGACTTGTACATGGGCAAACTTGGATCTTCAAGTTGTTTTTTTCCCAATGCTTCTCACACAATTCCAAATTGATCTCATCACATTTCCTTCACTATACCACAAGTTAAAGATCATCAAAGACTATGGTAACATTTGGGAACATTTTGACTCAAGTACATAAGTATGTGGAAGAGTTATATATCGTACACTAGCTGACTTGATCGCATTAGAAGACTTAACACTAGATGTGGCAATTGCATATTGTGTCTGATCTTCCAGTTCAGATTTTGGGATTTCCAATGGTGCATTCAACACTTCATTGCACCTTGAATTGGGATTGTAATGTTAAAGAATCCATGTTTATGGATGTTTCATCAAGTTATCAACTATTGTTTGCTAAATGATGGTTGCAACGTTGGGATGAATGTAGTTGCAACATGTAAATGGGTTATGGCATCTGTGGCTCTCTTTGGAGGTCACAACTCCAATTCAGCTTGGCAAAAGTAAACATGTGATGTCACATGTGAATGAGAACATACTACATTCCTGATCACCCATGATTGCCCATGGATTTGGGATTGAGTTAGAGTTTTGTGTTGAATTGCGCATGTTGTAAGCAAATGGGCACAATTAATTCTAGGGTACAATTTGCAATAGTTTAGAATGGAAGCATGGTGAATATTTACTTCAACAAGAAGCCTTAGTATCTCCAAGGTTGGTAGGAGAAGATGTTTGAACTACAAGTTTCATGCCGCCATGATCTAGTCTATTGCTTGGGAGTTTTTTTGCACATGAATGAGGTAGTGAAAAGAATATGCACGAAATTAGTGTCATTGTTGAAAATGGGATCCAAATAATTGGCTAAGCCCAAAGACTCAAGCAATAAGTTCTAGGTTAGGGCTCGATTATTCTTGGTCACAACTTCCATCCATCCCATCCATGTGTAGCTTGCAAGTCGCACAACTCAACTTCCCACTCCCCATTCAGTGACCTTGAAATGCATGATGAATGCCAAGACCTTCAGAATAGCTTGTTGCAGTGTGGCTCAAATTTTGGCTGCTCAGAGAGTGCTCAATTGGTACAGGATGTTGGACCTGATCAACTGGTGGGTTTTCTATATCATGTGGCAATAGTCTCAATTCTGGGTGGTCTTCTGTAGGTGCTGAGAATGCCACATTTGTTTGTACTTGTGCCACCTCTTGCCGTGACTCCTCTTCATGAACTAAAGTTGCATCAGTCTGCTCAATTGAAGTAGTAGCTGCCCTTCTCTTCCAATTGACATACTCTATTATGAGAGCACTGGAGGTCATAGCAATCCCAAATCCAGCAAATGAAGCTAGTAATATTGCCAACACTGCCTCAACATGAACCTGCACCCAGATGACAAGAGAGTACCTTAACAAACCAGCGGTTTTCATGAAAGAACCAGTAGAGAACTGGTGGTTTTATGGGCAGTTATTTAATCTTTTCATGTTTTTGAGAAGCATGATTATGTATCAGAACAGGCTCTTTGATTTTTCTGAGACCTGTGGCTATGAATCCTAAATACTGCCCTGATAGCCTCGGAAGGTCTGCTCCTGTTTCTAATAACCACCCAACACAAGTCAAGTCATTCTTGAAGTCTAAGAAGGCCTTGGGGCAAAAGTGTTAAACAGAAACAGAAGCTGCAGGGAAATGAAGAGCTTCTTACCAGATCATAAAACAAGTGAGCAAAGGATATGATAAGTCCAAATTGACAAGTAGCATAGAACCAGATCAACTGTTTTGCAACTGCAAACATAATGTCCAAAACTGCCCCATCAGCTATCATTACAGACGAGGAAATTTACAGATGTTCAAAATTTTCAAAACAGAGGAACATCAACAGACAAAAAAAAACTCCTCTACGGCATGGGGGTTATTGAGCTTACCGAAGTTTGATGCTACAATTGCAGCAAGGAAGCCCAGAATGCAGGCAAATGGAAGAGCAATTACAATTGCCCCTGAGCCCAATCTTCCCACCTGCCACCAACCAGATCAAGCGTCATCAATCTGTGAAGTACACATGAAATCCTAAAACCCTAAACCCTAATCCACCTAGGTAGTAACTATCTTCTTTCAGGTAAATGAACCAAAACACATGATTACCATTCGGTTCATGACAATGGGTGGTGGGTTTTGTTAAAAGAGAATAAATTTGCTTACCAACAACTGCTCCAGGAAGCAAAAGTAAGCCAGCATACTGATCATCACCAACACAGGGACATCCTGCCACAATCTCCTACTGAAAAAAGAACAGATATAAAACCCATACACAAGAACTGTTAGCTGGTCCACAACACAAACAGCCAGCAAAGGGAGTTGCCTATTTTATTTCATCCATATTGAGATTACCCTTTTTTTTAAAAAATCTATTCAAATCCATCCAGATTCCATGAAATGGACATCCATGGAATACCATCCACAACTGTGAATGGATGACAATGGCAGACCCTTCATTCACAATTTTCTCAAGGACCAAAGTTTTGTGGATGAATGAAAAATCAATCAATAATGCAAAAGAGGGAAAGTCTTTTAAGTATCTCGCTTCCAAGAAAAATAACCCATTAAAATTCACTTGGTACCTATCCCAGAACCAAACTTAATTTGCTTTCTTGATCCATTTTCTACCACATAACCGCATTTTCCTAAGTGAGGCAGGCAGCCATTTATTTACTGGCTCTACTTTTGGTCCTATTAGTGCCAGTTTTAAGTTGAATCAACAATTAATGAAGGCGCTTGAAATGTGAATTGGCAGTCAAAACCAGTTATGGTTTGGAACAGGTTCTGGAAGAACCTGTTACCACCTAACGGAATGGTGGCTCACCCTACTGGACTCGCCACATTCCCGAATACACTGGCTGGCCTGTTCCATTGTGAAATAACTTTAACCAGGGTGAAATCACTATGGTTTGCAGTAAGAGCTGCTTGTGTCATTCCTCAGATGATGATCTAAAGGGGTGGAATGTATGTAGTACCCGAGATCCTGACTCACAGGCTGCTGTCCTGTGACCCGACTGGAGCCAGTTGACTCATTGGGTAATCGAACTACGGTTACTGGAAGGTTGCTGACTTCTCGGCCACAAACATCACAAGTCCTGTTGCCTTTGATGCTGAACCACTTCAATGCACACTCCCTATGTGCCAAAGCCATTTCACCTCGGCAACTGCACTCCATTTTCAATGTCTCACCGTACTCTTCGGTGAGATCATCCATGCATATCCTGCATACTGCTTGCTCCTCTGAAATTTCCTGATCTGCCTTCATATCATCTACAGAAAGAGTTCCCCAATTTTACCCTACTCAGTGTGCACCATGAAAGCAGTGTTGCTTTGCTCTTTGGGGTGATGTTAGATGCTCACAAACCTTCAAAGCAGAAACTTAGCACCAGACAATTTCTACATGGAAGTTTTTCTTAGAATTTATTAATTGCAGCTGAGAAAGTTACTCAAGGTTAATCAGAAGAGCAGACCTTTCTCTGTAACAGTTTGTGTTGTGAGACAATCTTCCTTCTTTGTTGTAGTGCTGCTGCCATCAGTGGCAGGTCTGACTAGCACTGTTGTCCCTCCTGTTCCTGAGCTTCCCCTTCTTAAAGGCATGGAAATTGAGCGAAAGATACTAGTGCTTTTCCCTCCACTCTGCAACACCCAAAAAGACCAAAAAGAAGGTCATGACAAAAGGATCAATGATTTTGAAGAAGCTGTAGTAAACATAATGTCGCGCTACTCATAATGTATAGTGACCAAAATGTGTCTGTTGAACACAATTTTTTTAAAAAAATTGTTGAATCTGCCACATCCCCAGACCTTTAATGTCATGGAATGGCTCCAGTGCCCTTGCCCATTATGTTGGGTGCATCACCTGGCTCACCCTAACTGGTGCTGTACCCAGCATAATGGGCAGCCTTGTTCTTGCCCATTATGTTGGGTAGCGTCACCTGGCTCGCCGACCTAACAGGCTCACTTGGTGCCTTACCCAGCATAATGGGCAGGGGCTTGACCATTCCATAGTAGTATATAAGATCCTTACATTGGGCACTGTAAGGTTGCTTGCGGGAGGAGTACATGTGCATAGTTAGCATGCTGACAAACCAGAATAAGCTAGCTCACTGCAGACATTTTTTTCCCTGGCTTTGAATTAGATTGAGAGATACCTACCTGAGATGTAATGCTGCTTGGTGCTGGCCATTGGAAGCTTGCTGCAGCAGGGCTGCAGCTGATGGATGAGCCAGAGATCTCGAGATGATGTGTGACAGGCAGTGACGTTGTTCTCTTAGAAAAGAGTGGTGACTGCATAGAGCTCTGTGTCGTTGGCGTCGCCAAAGAAGAAGAAGAAGAAGAAGATGGCATGATGAATCCAGATGTCCGCTGTATTGTAAGTAGTGAGCTGCCATTTCTGTCCAGTGTGGCCCGTGATCGTAAGCCTGGCCTTGGTAGAGCTAGCCCAGTTCGTGTTGAGAGTTTGCCAGATTTGGATTTGACAAGCTGCTGCTGGGGTGTAATGCTCCCTGCATGCATGCTACTGCTGCTGCTGAGTTGATCTGTTCCATCATGAAAGGAGCTGATTTCCAGTGCAGTAGATAGAGCTGCTGCTACTGCTGCTGCTGGTTCTTTTTTGAGGCTGGGTTCAGTTGGAGCTGGTAGTGTCTGGTCCCCCACAGCAGCTGGAATATTCACAACTGTCACCTAACAGAAAAGGGCAGAGGAAGACAATTAGCTAGCCTGGCCATTCATCACCAATCCATAGACTAGTGTACATGCTTGCAGAATGCCCTAGAACAGAAGCAGAATCTAGTCTTTGTTGTGCTGGCATCTGTGGAGCTGTGCAATGGACAGTCCTCAGTCTCATGAGCTTTGCTCTCATTGCCCAACAGCAAAACTGCAGTGGCTGCTGCCGCTGCCGCTAACAACCTTCTTCCTCAGCTAATTCCATGGACCAGCTGAAGACCCCAGTTAAAAAGAACATGTGGGATTTTGAATCCTCAAACCAAAAGGCTAGTGTTGTATTAAATCCTCAATTCTTTATCAAAAACATGGGTGCTGCAAAAAACAAGTGCCAAGGAAAAAAGAGAATCCCCCAAAGACTGATTCTTTCTTACACACTCGATCGAGGAGCTTGCAGAAGTGGAAGAAGTTGCAGCTGGAGCTTCTTGCTGATGATCCATCACAACCACTTCACCAGCAGGCAGCTCTTGGGGTGTACTTTTTTGCTTCTCCTGAGCTGGTTCTTCTCAGCTTTTACTACTCTTCTTCCACAACCCTTGTTTCCATCCTTCACAGTCTTCTTCTGGACCTACTTCTGGACTAGCAGCAGCAGCTAAGATCATCACCACAACAACAACAACCACCACCACAACCACCTCTCCAAAACTGCATCATGAATTGTATGGTTTCTTATGGGAACTAGTTAAACAAACCCATTGCAGCAAATTTTGCAACACTTCTTTGGTCCACGTGCTTCACTTCTTCTTCCATTTGTAACACAATAGGTAGTATAGTACATGACTAACTCTGTGAGGGACCCAATACCCAATGCTTCCTCCCTTTTGTTTTCTTTTGTTTTTTGGGCTTTCTAAAAACTGGAGTAGCCCAGTATGGAATTCTGTTCTTGCAAAATTCTTTGAACCCAATCAATCAGTCAGTCAGTCCACCACACCAACCAAACAAATCGGCCAAACACAAAACTGCAAGAAGAGCAAGCTCCCAATTCCTTCTTGAGCTTCACAGTTTCCAACCACACCATGTGCAATTCAAGCTCACCAAAAACATGCATTCCTTTCTTTTTCCTTTTTCCTTTTTTGGGTCCTTTTGTTTTGCCATTCTTATTGCTCGGAAGAGTCAGCTGCTCAGAGACTGGCACTTCTGAGCTTTCAAAAGCCTGCCATGGGTGCCCCCACCACCCCCTACCCATTTCTCACTTTTCCACAAAAGAAAAACACACCCAAAACAAAACAAAAAAGAGCTGAAATTCACTTGTAGAGAGCTAAAATTCCCAATGGAAAGAAACATCGAGTTTCCCAACACAATGGATTTAGCCCAAAAGCTCCCCCCTCACCCCAATTGGTGATGAGCTAAAATTCACAATGGAAGCATCAAGTTTCCCAACAACACATGGGGTTTACTCCAAAAAGTCCCCCATTTGGTGATGAGCTGAAAATTCATAGTGGGAACATCAAGTTTCCCAACATACCTAATGGATTTAGGCCCAAAAAAAAGCCCCCAATTTGGTGGTCCATGCCATCACTAAATCACCCTTAGTTTAGGTTTTTTCTTTTTTTCTTTTTTTTTTTGTTTTGTTTTGGGGGGGTAGTTTGTGAGAGCATCTGAAGTTCAATTGTATTTTATTTGCCCCAGTTTGATTAGGTCCATCATGATGATCCCCTTCTTTTTTTTTCCTTGCAGCTTTTTTGCTCACAAGTTATCCATCGCCAATAAAATAAAAGAACATGTTTTTAACACATTGGTTCTCAACATGGAACACTATTCCATGTTGAGTACATTTGTTTTTGCACATCTCAACTCTCAAGTAGAGCAATTATTGGATGTTGAATACATTCCATTTCTTCTTGAGCTTCCTCCATATATCTGTATATATTTTTGAAATTTTTACATTTGGGGGGGGGGTTGTGCACAAATGAAAAAAAATCATTGTGAAGAGAAAGGAAAACACTAACCCCGGCAACGTTTAGGGAATGCCATCACACGCTCAAGCCACCCAAATTACAAATAATTAAAATACTACAAATAACCCTTACGAAAATAATAATAATAATAATTCCTTTGAGTTCATTCAAGTTGTTGTGCATGTTCGTGTTCAAATGTAAGCTTTTAGAACATTGAATGTAAGCTTTTGTGGTGTCCCTTTAGGAAGGGATGTGATGACAATTTGTTAAGTCGTAACTCGCCCTTTCCCATCCCTTGTCACTCCGTCATAGATGAGCTTCCCCTGAGCTGAGAATGCAGAGAATTGATAAGAAAGTCTTTTGAATGTATGCAGTGAAAAAAGAAGAGAAAATTAGCCCTACCAAAATTGCAACTAGGAACAAATGTCTGATTGGTTGCACTACAGTTGCTGACAATCATCCAGGCTGTTGATCTGTGTCTTGGATGATAAATTTTCTTCTTGAATATGCAGAAAAGAGTATTTTCATTGGGTTTCTGATCACCAATTTTGAATTTTTTTTTTTTCAGATTTTACACAAATTAGCCAGATTTAGATATAAACAAAATATGAATGTAAAAAAGTTTCAGCATTTTCTATATATTGTTGGCTACCAATTACAATGTGATGGAAAAATGTAATGTTTTTAAAATTAATTTTTTTTAAAAAATTAAAAAAAAGAAATTGACAATGAGAAACCCCCCAAAAACATACATTTCCCACATTTAAAAAAATCAACATCTAGCGGTTCCCATCTAGAGGGGGTTTATGTTTTTTGCAAGCTTGGGAACCCAAATTGCTCTTGTCGTTCCCTAGGATGTCGTGATGTGAAGCATCATTTCATCCTGTCCTGCTATCCATCTGTCCATTCGTCTGGTCATCCATCCGTCCCGTCATGGTCTATTTTGGTATAAAGGAACAAGATTAGGCTTTGGGTTTGGTGTGTAACTGCTACTCTCCAAACTACACAAGCTTTTTCTCCAAAATAGTCTCAGGCAATAATGTTAAAAGTTGTTATTTTTTCCTCATGTATCCATTTTGGAAGGAAGCGTCACAAATAGCTGTTAAGTCTTATTCTTCCTTTCGATGGACTAACCCTCTCATCCGGAATCAGCTATTCAGCACGGGTGCTAATTCTATAGACCTAATCAACAAACCTTGCCAATTTTACAACAGTTGTTATACATCAATTTTGACCAGTTACAAATCCTAGCTTGCCCTGGGCCTTGCCTGCCTATAGTGTGTAATAAGGACGTTTTAATCAAGAAGGTGAGAATATTAGTGTAGATGATGGTTCACCTTGGCCACTCTCAAATAATGAACTCATAATTCCTAGTAACATTTGGTGACCATTCCTCAAAATGTGGGACCAAATGAAACTGCATTATTGTTCCTTAGTCCTTTTCACCCTTGCGAGAGGTGACCTTTTTTTGGTGAAAAGTTTTTTGTTTTTCAAAACTTTGTTGCCAAATTTCTCTTTTTTTCTAAAAGAGTGTGTGTGTTGTTACATGTATATTTGTTGGCTATTGTTTTGATGGTGTCATACAAACGTGTCATCAATTAAGTCAAAATCTACTTGGGGATAGCTTTGATCCATCTTTTACTAGCTTCAATATGGGATTAAAGCACGGGGTTATTGAGAACACCCTTGAAGAACAAATTGGGAACCTGATGGGAACAAGTTGGGAACTTAAAAGGAACATGTTGGGAACAAAAGAAAAAAGAAAAAAATCCTTCCCCCACCCCCCCTTGCCACCCCCAGCCAAAATTTAAAAGAAAAAAAATCAAGGCATTTTGAATGCATGCTGAGCCTTCCCATTGGCTGCATTAAATTTTTATTTTCAAAATTGTTCGTCACCATTTTTGGCCTAGGTTAATACCCCCATTATAAACTGGGGGTACTTATTTATTTAATACGCTAATATTATGTCTACATACAAATAAGGTTACAAAGAAAAACCAATAGACAAACTATTATTAACTACAACTTTGAAAACCACATTGGCCACTGGCCACTGGAAGAGGAGGATCCACCTGTTGTGTGTTTGAACAGTACTAACCCATGGCCCAGGAGGAACACGTGACTCTATGTGGCCAATGGGTGGTAGCGATGGGCGATAATGATGATGAGGAAAGTGAAGTAAGATGACGTTAAGGTTTGGGACTTCCTGTGTGAATAGCCTTCGCTTCAGTTGCTTATTGCCTTCCTTTGCTTTTTTGTGTGGGCATTCTTGGAATCCCTTTGAGCGCACTTCTATCATTGTCGTTCTATACACCTTTATAGCTTTTGTGCAAAGGGAGGTTAGATGAGCTATTATTCTTAGATATACCAAAAGATTTGAAATTTATTTAATTTTTTTCCAAACAAGTTTGGGATTGCATGCTCAATGGACAAGATGTGCTTCTGCGACTAGATGTACAAGGGCTAGCAACAATGCGCAAATTGCTTGGCCATGATGCAATGTTCATTTTCATGGTAGCAGAAAGTGAAATGGCCTTGGTAAAAAGGCTTGTGAAGAGGAAGACAGAAAGTTTTGGAAATGTAGTTTGTAATTGTAATTTTGTAATATGTACCGTCACATACACACACACCTGTGCATTAGGCATGGGGTTCAAACTAGTAGTTAATTAAAACCTCTACGACACCCACGATGCCCATCATGACGCCATTTAGCAAATTTGCTAGACTTGACACATAACCTGGTGTACACCCCAACATTTGACAAATCCATTATGTATTTCCTTGAGCTTTATAAACAAACCTTATTAGGCATTTGTCCCACTGAGCCCTGCCATAATTGACTAAGGCTTCTCAAATGATTCCTTGGACCTTAAGGGAGTTTTCACGTAACATTATTCAAAACCAAATCAATCTGTTCAATTCAGATCGTCCATATTACAAAGCCTCTAAGTAAGGCCCATGGCTCTTCAACCTTCACAAAACATCTTGGGACTACGATAGCAAACTTGATGCAATGCTTATAATGCATTATAGTTGTTCTAGTTTGGTGACAAGTCTGATGTATCCTGGTTGTTCCTGTGAGGGCATTGTGAATTTCTCACAAATCTCATCTTTGGTAGCAAACCTACCAAAACCTAACAAATTGTGAGGGAAAGAAAATCGCAAGCAATTTAGACAATTACCAACCCAATGTTGATTTTTTCAACAGGGATAGTTTGGTGACATCTTTAGTCTAAAGGAAAATAACTATTGGCAAAGAATTTGGGATAGAAAGTAGCATTATTTGAGCCTATTGGACATCCAATTTGAAGTTTGAAATTCCTTTGGAAATGGCCATCTCTTTTACTTCCATTATCCTAGTCAATTTCATCACCAACTACATAATTCACTTTTTAGTAGTGTAATAATACCTTTTCAGGTTCAGCAGTAATTGTAATTTTTTTTTTTTGAAATTTCAAATTTTTTAAGAAATTATTTGTTTAAGGTGTCAAAATTTAAGGAAACTACAAGAGCAGGCAAAATACAAGAATTGGTGAAAACTCCAGAGCTTCTCTTTTGGGTTGTTTTGCAATAGAAATTGTTGAAAAAGGTCTCATTATGTTAAAGATCTAGAGTCTAGAAAACCTGGCAAAGAAGCTCCCTATATTTATTGCCTAAATTTCTTTTTAAAAAATTTATTGTCGAAATGGATTTTTAAAAATAAAATAATTATTCGGTGCTCAAGTGCCAAACCTGAAAAGGTAATATGATATAATTTACAACTCCTATGCTTTAGGGTTCTTCTCATATGTTTTCAACTTGTTGCTTTATTACTAGGTTCCATTCAATGAATTTTATTCTATTTTTCAAAAAAGAATCATTTCTTGGACAAAAAAATTGGGAATTTTTTAAAATTTTAAATTTGACTAATTTTGCCAATTTTTTTGAAACGTTAGCCAATTTTTTGATGACACAAAATCAGGGGAAAATGATAGTCCCATAATAATCCTAAATTTTCAGACTCACATTTAATTGACCCCAACAAGGGTCTTATTTAAAGTGAGGTTGCATGGACCCGAAAACCCCATATCTTACGTGGGAGTGGCTATGAAATCACAATCCCTAGGATGAAAAAGATCACATTGCAACACCTACCACATATTGTTAAACTACTTATATTGCATGGCCCAACCAACCAAGTCCTCCTCCCCCAAAAACATGTGGTAAAGAAAGATGTCTATTAGGCTATTATGTTTCCTTTTCCATGCAAAAAGAACATAACATTGCACATCATATGGCTTGACTTCTCCTTTGGGTTGTTTTGCAAAGTTTTGGGCAAATGTGTGCATGAATTGATTGATATGGGTGTTATGGATGTTCACTAGAAAAAAAAACCTACATTTCATTCATGTTGTTTTTTTGGCTAGGCCTAGAGTTGGGCTTAGAAAATAGTACAATGATACCCACAAGTCTTTTAGGGTATATTTTTGCCCTGCCAAAGGGCCCATCACAAACCAATGTTCAACCAATGTTGTGCATGTAAATGGTTTAGGTGGTGTAGAATTTAACCACTTTGTAAGTGTAAATGCCTTAAGGAAAACAATAGTACAATAGTACCCACAAGTCTTTTAGGGTTTCTTTTTCTATGCCAAAGGGCCCATCACAAACCAATGTTAAACCAATGTTGTGCACCTAAATGGTTTAGGTGGTTTAGGTTTTATTCACTTTGTGAGTGTAATTTGCAAACCTAATTTAAGTTGGTAGGGGAATGAAGTAGGGGCCAATGGAGGAGGGCCCATCACATGCATGTACAACCCAACCTGACAACCCAAGTGAAAAAAGCTTTTTGTCCCATATAGGAGGTGTTCACACTGTACAAAATTGGCCTTTGAAAGCAGCTCAAAAGCTTCATTCATTCAATCATTTCAAAGCCTTGGTGGGTGTGCCTGAAACCCTAAAAACCAGAATTGATCTGTCACCAATCCATTGGTCCATTTGTCAAGCTCATGGAACTGCTTTTTCTTTTAGAGATTATGTCTTTTTCCTTTTCTTTTTCTTTTTTTCTTTTTTTCTTTTTTTTTGGGGGGCTGCCCTAGAGTTTTGTGTCAGGTACATGGCAGAATACCCTCATCACTACACAAATGGTTTTGCTTATGGGAATTTTATCATGGTGATATTGTGAAATTCATTAGGGCTATATAGATCTAGGTTTTTTTGGGTTTTCAAACTTTTAATTTCTCAAACTTGGCAGTCTTTTTAATGGAAAAACATTAAAATTACACTGAAAATTTTCATTTTTCCAAATTTTTTTTTTCTTCTCAAATGTTTTTTTTGCAAAATAGTGATAATTTGCCACCAAACAAAATGTCTGCTATAAATATTGCAATTATGAGAGATTTTTTCTGCTTGTTAAATTTGATAAGGTACACTTGTGGGTCACTCATAGTTATCAATTGAATACAATTGTGTTATATGTAGCCCAATCAATTCATTTTGTATTCATCATCACTTGATGATTTCTTGAACAAACATATGGTCATGTGAACATAAAAGATGTTGCCCATTGGTTGGCCAAAGGTTGTTATTACCATGGTGATCACTTTCACTTGCAAATTATCTTCAACAAATATCATATCATAAATTTTTTTCCAACATGATTTTTTTGGCAATTTTTTTTGTCAAAATTTATAAACACATGTATTGTGGAATATTGTAATATCTAGACATATTCATTTTGGAACAGTGTTTTTATTTTTTTTGTAATTTTCTCATATTACATGTTGGTGAACCTCTAAAACCCTTTTAACTAAATATGACAATCTCAAAAGAAGAAAGGTAAAAAAAATCTACCTAAATCCTCCAAAAATATTGACAATTTCATAACTTTCTTCCTCCATATGTGGTGATTTTTAAAGAAAATTTCCAAAAGGCTCCCTAGAGCATGTTGCTTGGGACCTTTTTAACATTATAGCAAAATGGTGAAATTTGGCCACAAAAAAAAAAAAAACTGTTTTGGAACATATATATCATTTTGTAAACCAAATCAAAACTTAAAAACATATTAGTGTGGCTTGTGCCGTTGGCCCAAGTGTTACCCGTTTTCAACTGATTTTTCCTTCCAAAACCTGGTTTTTGGAATTTATTTGAATTTTCAGTGGCAGAAATCACTTAAAAATCAATATCTCCCACATTCTGAATCCAAATCATACCAAATAAATTCCATTAATCCCCACATTCTGAATCCAAATCATACCAAATAAATTCCATTAATCCTGCTCATCAAGGTTTTTCCACCAACACCAAAGGCACATTCCAATTCCTCCGAAATTTTCAGTTACAATTTAATTTAATTTTCAGTGAAGAAATCATTCAATATTCAAAAACTTCTACACTGCAAGTCCAAACACCATGAAACCAAGCTGATGCACCCCTCCTCAAGAGAGACCAAGAATGCGATCTGAAGCAACCCAGTTTGGTGGATCTCATAAGTACAAACAAAACAAAGCAAAATAAACGAACTACCTTTCTTCATGGATAGATGTTTGTAATTTTGAAGTAAATATTTAAAATTAATGTAACATGTTTTTACATCATGGAATGAAAAAAAATCTTCAATGAGGAAAATGTGTCACACCCAAGACACGTTGAGAGTTGACTCTTCACTATGTGCCTTTCTTCACATAATTGTATAAATGTGTCAAATACTTGGCAATTGTAGTTCCTTCCTAATAAATGTGCTAATTGGAAGTTGGTGATGGGAGAATACATTGTTGAAAAAAGTTCTGGAACCACAGCCTGAAAATGTGTTGTAGGCTATGTGCCTCTTTCAAATGCTTATGTTACTAGTGGCAACTACGATCTTAGACTTGTAACAGTTTATTTTTTTGGGTACTGAATTTATTTATTTTTAATGGAGAAAAAATGTTTATTGGGCTTTCTAGTGAAGTGCATATAGTAGATGATCAAGACCATCCTCAAATGGTTGGCAGTCTTTGCAAAATTGAAGAGCTTACATATCTAGGCTCATGCATGATGTGGCACATGTGCCAAATAAGAGACATTCATCCAATCCATAAATAATAGGTACCCATTAATGTTGGGTGGTTATTAGAATGGACCATGATTTTGCATTAGTGGATGAAATTGTCATGAATTAGAGTACAAAGAACCCAAAGTCTAAATGGAGAGGTATCAAGTCTCAATTTAAAAAATGATCAATGCATGTGAAGACTAACTTTGATTCATTACAAGATAGTACAAAGTAAGGAAAGATTGGAAGTTTGTCCTAGAAAGAGAATTTGTCCCAAAAAATGATATCATGCACCTAGGTTTCTCCCTTTATAATAGAATCAACAAAGACTCATAGGATGCTTGAAAAAACAATGTGACATTTAATTTGTAATTTTTTCTTTTTGATAAAGATATTTGAAAATCTAAAACCTTGGCTAGTTCTCTTAAGCTTGAATTTCTTTTTAATTCAAGGAACCAAGGGTTTTTTAAGTTCTGAAAATAACTAGGATTAGCAATTTTCAAAAAACTAAGAGAACTACCCAACATTAATACTAGTGATCCTATTAGGCAAAGGTATTAACCTAGGCTGAAAACTTTCACCTCATACATTCTTTATGAATTTGGTCATTTCTTGTTTGGAATTGAGACTTGGAAACAAATATTTGTTGAAGGCAATGGTAAGCCATATACATTTCCATCAATTTGACACCAACACATGAGCTTTGTACACAAAAAT
>Ga0116229_10006335_pt1 | contig 19059 bp, 15 predicted proteins | sample S1TSphgellanicum_3_FD_87313 | JGI IMG/M metagenome (GOLD analysis project Ga0116229, IMG submission 87313) | Host-associated microbial communities from peat moss isolated from Minnesota, USA - S1T2_Fc - Sphagnum magellanicum MG | ecosystem: Host-associated > Plants > Peat moss > Unclassified... | reverse complement strand
TCGCGCCCGCGAAGCTCACCGCGGCGAAGACATCAAGTACATGGTGCCCCGGGAAGGCTCGGTTTTGTGGTTCGACATGTTGGCGATGCCGAAGGACGCACCGGATCCCGAGGCGGCGTATGCATTTCTGAATTATCTTCTGACGCCGCAGGTGATTGCCGACGTGACCAATCACGTGCGCTTTGCGAATGCCAACGCCGCGGCGACACCGTTGGTGCAGCGCGCTGTGCGTGACGATCCCGGCATTTACTCGCCTCCGGCGCTGCAGGAAAAGCTGGCGCCGTTCCTCGGCGACTCTCCCGAACAAATCCGCGCGCTCACGCGCATGTGGCAAGAATTCAAGACCGGGCAATGAAGACGAACGCGCTGTTGTCATGCTTGCTGTTGGTCCCGTTGCTCATGTTCGCGGGTAGTGCGGGCGCAGGCGCGGGTGCGCGTGCCGCCGCTGGTTCGGGCGTACACGTCGTCACCGGACCGACGTCGATTCCCCAAGGTGACGCCACGGCGCCGGGCGACATCACCGTGGTCAATGAAAAGTTGGCGTTTGCGTTGGGCGTGGATTCACCGGTGCCGTACGGCGTGCCGCGGGGCGCGCTCATGGATCTGGCGCCCGTGGTCCATGGCAAGATCGGCCGCGACTGTGTGGTGTTTGCGGATTTCATCCCCAACGACTGGTCGGCGTGGCCGAACACGTACCGCCACGTCACGGTACTCGAACGTGGTCCGCAGCGGGCGGTTATCCGCGTGGTGCGCGATTGGGGCAGGGTCACGATTTCAACGGTTTATACGCTCGAGGCCAGGGCGGACGCCGTCGAGATCCAAACCACCATGCGCAATGACGGCGCGGTTCCCCTGGAGGGCCTCAAGTCGGGGATGACGCTGTGGCCGCGGCGCGGCTTTCTGTTTGCCGTTCCGGGAATGGAGGGCGTTGCGCAGGGCGCGATAGATGCGGCTCTCGCGCAGCGCGTAGTGGCGTACGACGAGGACTTCACCGTGGCTCTGCATGCACCGTATGCGGACACCGTCGGTGACGGCTCGATGGACCTGTATCTTCGGCATATTTTGCAGCCGGGTGAGGCGCGGGTCTTCAACGCCTCTTTGCAGGTGGGCGCCACAGGCGACCTGGCGCCGGTCATGCGGCAGGACATCCGGGAAAAGCGGCTCGACTCGGGAACCTTGAGGGGCGGCGTGAGGGGTTCCGGCGGCAAGCGCGTCGATCGACCTGTCATCGTGGTCGAGAAGGGTGGCAAACCTTACGGATGGATACTCGGAGAAGGAGGCGAATACCGGGCAACCTTGCCGGTCGGTACATTCGACTTGTATGCCACGGCTCGAAATTACTCGCAAAGCGAACCTGTAAGGGTGCAGGTGCGAGCAGGCGCGAACCCGAATCTCGATTTCGAAGGATTGCGCAGTCCCGGCGCAGTCCGCTTCTCCGTGACCGAGGCACGCAGCGGCGCTCCCTTGGACGCACGCGTGAGCATCGCGCAGGGACAAGTGCCGGTGGTGCAGTTTCTCGGCCGCAAGACCTTCTTCACGGAGCTCGATCACCCCGGTGAAGTCGAAATGCCGATGGCGCCCGGCGAGTACGTGTTCAAGGTGTCGGCCGGCGGTGGGTTCTTGTCGCGCGTGGAGCAGGTGGCGGTCTCGGTGGCGCCGGATGCGACGACCACCAAGAGCGTGGCCATCCTCAAGGTGTTCACGCCCTCCGCGCAGCATTGGTACTCGGCCGATCTGCACCATCACGCCGATCAGGCTGAGGCCGTGACGCCGCCCGCCGATCTGGCGCGTTCGCAACTCGCCGCGGGGCTTGACCTGTTGTTCGTCAGCGATCACGACTCGACCGTCAATCATCGTGCACTTGAGACCTTGGCGGCGCAGCGCGGCGTGGTCTTCTTGGCCGGTATCGAATTGTCGCCGTCGTGGGGTCATTTCAATGCCTATCCGTGGCGACTCGGCGAGAAACTGGGGATCGACACGGGCACCGCGAGCGTGGACGCCATTTTTGCCGAAGCGCGCAGCCACGGTGCGACCGTCATTCAAGCCAACCATCCGTGGATCCCCTATGGTTACTTCGCCAGCGTCACCCACGGCGTGGCGCCGGGCGGGTTCAACCCGGCGTTCGAGCTCATCGAGATCAATGCGTCAGAGCCGGGTGACGATGCGAAGGTACTGCACAGTGCCTGGCATTTTTGGGATGAAGGTCATCGCTACTACCTTTCGGGAGGAACCGACACGCACGATGTGTGGCTCGATGAGTCCGGGTCGGTGCGTGTCTATGCGTACGCGGAAGGCGCGGTCAGCGCCGCGACGTTCGCGCAGTCGCTGAAGGCGGGTCGCGCCTATGTGAGCAGCGGCCCCCTGATACGTCCCTCGGTGATGTTCGGCGACACCTTGAAAGTGAGGCCGGGAGCGCCATTCACCCTCGGATTCGATCTGGGTGCGGTCGCCGGCGTTGCGCGCGTGGATCTCATCTCGGCGGGCGCAATTCTCAAGACTGAAAACTTCACGCCGGCGCCGCAGCAGACGCATGTCGATTTTGCGCTGTCGGCGCCGCACTCGACCTGGTATGCGCTCGAGGTCAAGGATGCGGACGGTCACAAGGCGTATACCAATCCGATTTGGGTGGACACCGTGGAGTTCCGTGAGTGATCGCCAATCCAATGGGGGACTACATGCCAAAGATAGAGATCGCCGCCGTTCCGGCGCGCAAGGGTTCGAAGTATCCGCCGCCGTTCGACGCGCCGTGTGCGTCGCGCACGCGGCGGCGCCTGGGTGAGGCGGGTGGCTTGGTCGATTTTGGCGTCAATCTGATGACTTTGCCGCCGGGCGGTTGGTCCAGCCAGCGCCACTGGCATAGTCACGAGGACGAATTCGTCTATGTGCTCGAAGGCGAGGTCATCCTCGTCGAGGACGGCGGCGAGACGCCGTTGCGGGCGGGCGAATGTGCGGCCTTTGCAAAAGGCAGCGGCAACGGCCATCACATGATCAATAGATCCTCTGCGATGGCCGTGTATCTCGAAGTAGGGTCACGCAGCCCGCAAGACCTCACCACCTGCTCCGATATCGACATGAAGAGCGCCAGTGCCGACGGCCGGTTCGTGCACAAGGATGGCACGCCGTACCGCAACACATGATGCGGCATTGCCCGCTTACACCACGGTGAGGCCCACATCGACGTTGCCGCGGGTCGCATTCGAGTAAGGGCAGACTTGGTGGGCGGCCTCGACCAAGCGCTGCGCATCCGCGCGCTCCAAACCCGGCAAGCTCACCTTGAGATCTGCGGTGATGCCGAACCCTCCCTCCGACCGCGGGCCGATGCCGACGGTGGCGGTCACCGTGGCATCGTGGGGGACACGCAATTTCTGCGACGCCGCGACCGCTTTCATCGCGCCGAGGAAGCATGCCGAGTAACCGGCGGCAAAAAGCTGTTCGGGGTTGTTTCCCGTGCCGCCTGCGCCGCCCAATTCTTTCGGGGTCGCAAGTTTGACCTTGAGGCTGCCGTCGCTGGTGGCGGCTTCGCCGTCGCGGCCGCCGCTGGCGGTGGCGGTGGTGCGGTATTTGACGTCGATGGACATGGCAATCACCTCTTGAAATGGATGGACAGGATAGCGATCTTCACGGCGAAGGATGCACGACCTGCAACTCGCTCCAGCTTCCGGAAAGTTGCGAATTGGGGTTGAAGTTCGGATCATCGCTCATGACGTACTCGTTGGAACCGTTCAGCCATGCATGATCGTATTGGTTGCTGAGTTCCACCGTCTTGCCCGTGGCGGGGTCGCGGAATGTCTGCACTCCGCGGATGATCTGACCCTCGCCAAACGCGGCTTGATTGGCACCGCGCTGTGCGTTGGCCGTCGTTGCATTGATGGACTGAATGACCTTGCGTTGAAAGTCAGCAACCAGTTGGTCTCGCAGCGCCTCCTGTTGCGCTTGCATCTGGTAGAACCGGGAGATCACCTGGTTCGTAGTTGCCTGCCATGGGGATTCCGGCCGGACGGAACTGACCATGACTCTGAACATCTTGTCATTGGCATCCAGCTTTCCTTTGGGGGCGCGGAACGTCATCAAATCGATCGCGTGGCAATCCCAAAATAATCCCTGCCCCACCTGAACGGTGCGGATGACCACCGCCAGGGCAACCCAGGCCTCCATGGGCTGTCCATCCTTTTGCAGTTCAACGCGCGCGCGAATCGCCTCCGTGCGCACAGGTCCGTTGCCATCCGCGGAGGGCAGACCCAATTGCTGGCGCGCCATCTGGTTCAGTTCTGGGAACGCCTCGATCGACACCACGGTGGTGCCGGCCTGCAGCGTGGGCAATACATTCTGGCGGAAATAGTCCTCCGCTTTCGCGGGCTTCGATACCGGGCAGGGCTTGCCGCCGGCGCCCGTTTGGCGCTGGAGAGGGTCGGTGAGTTTTTTGAGTTCCGCGGGATCGTTGGTGTATTGCCAGCTGTAATTGGGTGCTCCTTTGAACGCGAAGGCGCCATCCGGGCTGTTGGCCTCCCAGGATACGGCCATGAGGTCGGAGAAACAGCCGCCCTGTCCGCCGCCAAAAATGACCGCGCCCTTGAATTGCCAGGTGGATGGGATCAGCAGATCGATCGCAGGCATGGATGCGTACACGTTGGCGGCGCCGGGATCGGTGATCTGGACCTTTTTCATGCGCAGGTAAGAACCGGGCGCTGAATTGTCGGCCGGGGACGTGCGGCGAGGCGGAGGACTCGACGCCGCAGCGGGGAGCTTTGCCGGCGGTGCGGCCGGAGGTAGAGGTGCTGCGACAGGATCCGATGAGGGAGCGATCGAGGTGGGGAATCCTCCGGACGCATCGCTTGCAGAGACTGAGGGCGCGGGCGCGGAGTTGCGGCTCAGTGCCTGAGCCTTGACCGCGGCCTGCTTGCATTGATCGGACAATTCGTCCTTGTGGTCCCTCAAGCAGGCGAGGATTCTGCCGCCGCCGGGCGGGACATTGGCGCAAAATTGTTGCGCGTCCGCGGCGCAGCCGGCGCGCAGCACCGCGAGGGCAGCCGGCTCATCGGCGAATGCAGCCGCCGCTGCGGCACAGCAAACGACAAGCGCGGGCAGTATTCTCATCGTGGGTATGGCCGCCGTTCGAATCCCTGGCGGATATCGGCCGGCAGGAATTGCAGCATGGCATGCAGCAGCAGGGGGAGCAGGATGAAATCGTCGACGATCCCAAGCAACGGCAGTGCGAAGTTGGCCGGTTCGAGCGCGTAGAAACCGAGCAGTGCGGTCACCGGCAGGAGCCACAGGGGGCGGTTGGGATGCCGCAGGGCGTACCACAATAAGCCGAGATCCCGGCCGCCGAGACGCCACAAGCGCAGAAGTCGAAGCATGTCGGTCGAACCTCCGGGAAGCCATTCGGGTAAATTCATATTATAGCGTGCTAGGGTGGAGCTATTCAGGGCGCTTGCATACGACAATCCCGCAAATGGGGGGTAGGCAGGGCGGTGCAGGCGGGTGAAGCTCGCCTTTCTCAGAATTCGAACACCAACGATTCGAACAGGACCTCAAGGATGTACGCGGCAGTTCTCGGGCTCATGACTTGCGCAGGCGCGTGGATGGCATGGCGGCGCCATCCGCTGTATTCGGCGCGCTCGAGCTTTCTGATGCTTGGCGAAATTCTGCTGCTGATCGCGGCGTGCATCTGCATCATCATGCTGAGCGTGCGGTTGACCGAACACAGCTCATTTGCGGTGCAGCTCGTTTCGATGTTGGTCGTGGTGGTCGGGCTGACGCTCGCCATGGTCTTCTCCATCACCGCCCTGCAAACGCCAAAAGCGGCGCAGCTGCATACGACGCTGCCGCGCGCCGTTCCGGTGCTCAATATTTATCGTCGCAAAATAGTGCCCTGGGCGCAGGCGACGCTGGGGTTCATGGCGATATGCGGGCTGCTATGCCTGGTTCCGGGAATCGTGAGAGACATCGCAGCAGCCGTCATGGCGATGGGCGTATTGATGGCGTGCATCATGCTGCCCACGGCTTATTTCATGGGGCGCAAGATGGATCGGGCGGCGACCGCGCTGCAGCTGCATCCGTGGATGCATTGGCATTACAGCCAGGAGTCATGGGAAGCGTGGACACAGATCCGGGTGGAGCGCTTGAAAGCGCAGCCGGGCACTTACGAAATGAAGAGGGACTGGCGGCGGGTGGCGGGTGTGTGCGGCGGCATTTTGCTGGGGACGCTCATATTCTCGCCGGGCGGCTGGGGTGAGCGCATGGCGTGGGCGGCGTTTTGCAGCGCGTTGGTCTTGGCGTTCGTCGAGCTCGCAGCGTGGGAGGCGAGGCGGGCGCCGCAGAAGCTGCTCAAACAACTCAAGCGTGCCGCGCCGGACACCTACTTCGGCGCCGATGGAATGCTGTGCGATGGCGTGATGTGTACGTGGCTCACCCCGAATGTCTACCTGGTATCCGCGTCGGTCGATGCCAACGAGCCGCGCAGCCTGTGTTTCGTGTTCGAGAAGATCATGCCCAACCCCTATGGTTCGGCGCAAACCGTCACGATCAGGCAGAGCGTACTGATTCCGCCGGGCTGCGATCCGTCCGATCTGTCGTTGCTGCGCACCGCGCTCGGGTCTCGTTGCCCCAGCGCCAAGATCGCGATCTCGTGAGAGGATGACGCGCAGCGAATAGGGCCATCAATTCCAACAAGGACAGTTCTGTGAAAAGAATATCTGCCTGGATTCGAGTGTTCGCTGCGTTGGCCTGCGTCGTCGGCACCCCGGGGCTGGCGGCCGGCCTTACCGGCAACACACAGCAGGTGGAACTTCCCGGGCACCTGCAGCCGCTGGCGCAACAACGTTTCGACGCGGGCGCGGTGCCGGATACGCTGCCCATGGTCGAGTTGAAGCTGGTGCTGCGGCGCACGCCGGCGCAAAACGCCGCACTGCAGAAACTTCTGGCCGCGCAACAGACCCCAGGCTCACCTGAATATCATCAGTGGCTGACGCCGGCGCAATTTGGTGCGCGCTTCGGTACCAGCACGCGGAACATTCAGGCGCTGAGTGCCTGGCTGCAAGCCCAGGGGTTCAAGGTGGGCAGCATCCCGGCGGGCCGCATGCTGCTGCCTTTCGCGGGCACGGCTGCGCAAGTGGAGGCTGCATTTCAGACCTCGATTCATTATTTCATCGTCGATGGCGTCACGCATTTCGCCAACACCGCGAACCCGCGAATTCCCGCGACCTTCAAGCCCCTGGTGAGCGGAATACGCGGTCTGCATGATTTTCGTCCGAAATCCTCTGCCACGTCACGGGGCGTCGCGCTTCCCGACTTCCTCTATCAAGGCAACAACGTCGTGGCGCCGGCAGACTATGCCGTCATCTATGATTTCGTACCGCTGTACAAGGGGAACATCCTGGGCACCGGCGTGACCGTGGCCATCGCCGCGCAAAGCGACATCGATCCGACCGTCGCGGCGAACTACTGGTCTGCGTTTGGTGTGAATCAGGGTCAGCAGTTGAGTTCCGTGGCGGCCGCGACGGCCACCGATCCCGGCCGTAGCAACGACAACAACGAGTCGGAAGCGTACCTCGATGTGGAGATCGTCGGCGGCCTGGCGCCCGGCGCGAAGATCATCCTGGTCCGGGACAAGAGCTCGATCACGGCGGCTGATTACGCCATCGACAACAATCTGGCGGCCCTCGTGAGCGTGTCGTTCAGCAATTGTGAGAGCACCCTGGGGAGCGAGAACGCCAGCATCAGCAATACCTATGAGCAGGCAGCCTCGCAGGGGATCACCGTGGTCGTCTCGAGCGGCGACAGCGGCATCGCGGAATGCGACAACGCCATCCATGACAAAAAGGGCTCCACGGTGCTGACCGGGCTCTCGGTGAATGGGCTGGCCTCGACTCCCTACAACCTCGCGGTCGGCGGCACGGACTTCAATCCGATCCTGGAGCAGTCGGGGAATTACTGGAATACGAGCAACAGCCCGGGCACCAATTCGAATGCCAAATCGCACATCCCCGAGATGGTATGGAATTTCAGCTGCGGCAATCCCGTCTTCGCACAGGAGGTGGGGATGACGAACCTCGCATTCTGCAACGACTCGCAATACTCCCAGTACGATTTGATTGCGGGCGGCGGCGGCGGGGTCAGCAGCTGTGTCAGCGTGGGGAACTCCGGGACGTGCAGCGAGGGATACGCGCAACCATCGTGGCAAACGGGCGTCGCGGGTTTGCAGGGAGCAACGACCCGCGCGCTACCGGACGTGTCGATGCTCGCCAATGACTGGTCGACATGCGATCAATCCGTGACCACCTGCGGCCCGCCCAGCGGCACGATCAACGTGGTCAGCGGCACCTCGGCCGCAGCGCCCGCCATGGCGGCGCTCTTGGCCCTGCTCGATCAGTCACTCATATCAAAGACCAACAAGGACGGCCGGCAAGGCAACATCAACCCGACCTTGTACAAACTGGCGGCGACCGAATACGGCAGCGTGAACAGCTGCAGTGCAGACAACGGTGCGGTGCTCAGCGCCGCCTGCGTGTTCAACGACGTCACGACCGGCAGCAACTCCCAACCATGCAACGTCAGTAAATTCGCCACGGGGGGCAGCCAGCCGGCATCGACCTGTGTCTCGCAGTCGGGGGATACCTATGGAATCGTCACGGCATCCGCAACGGCCATCTACAACGCAGGTTCCGGCTACGACCTGGCCAGCGGACTCGGCAGCGTCAATGCGGCCAATCTCGTGCAGGCCATCACGGGCGTGGCGGGGCCGTCGGGACTGGCCGCCACCTCGAGCGGTACCACCATCAACCTGAGTTGGGCCGCCAGCGCGAATGCAACCAGCTACGACATCTACGAAGGAACGGCCTCGGAAGCCGAGGCGGGTTCGCCGGTGCAGACGGGAATCACCGGCACCTCTGCCGCGGTGACCGGACTGCAGGCCGGCCAGACGTATTATTTCTACGTCGTCGCGGTCACCGCTTCCGGCGCCTCGCTGCCGTCGAACGAGGCGAATGCCACACTGGTACCGGCCGCGCCGACCGGTGTGGCAACCAGCGGCACCGCCACCGTGATCACGCTGACATGGAATGCCAGCAGCGGCGCCAGCAGCTACAGTGTGCTCGAGGGCAGCACGGCGGGCGGCGAGGGCACGACGCCGGTTGCCAGTGCGATCACGGGTACTTCCTACACCATGACGTCGACCCCGGGCGTCACCGACTACTTCGAGGTGATCGCGGTCAACGAGGGTGGCAACTCCGCGGCTTCCAGTGAAGTCAGCGGCACGGTGCTGCCGACTTCCCCCGCCGGGCTCATCGCCACGGGCGGCAACGCCTCCGTGATGCTTTCCTGGTCCGCGGGCCAGGGAGCGGCCAGCTACAGCATCTTCGAAGGCGCCAGCGCCGGCGGTGAAACCAGCACACCCGTCATGAGCAACGTCACGGGAACCTCCGCGACGGTCAGCGGGCTTGCGAACTCCACGAAGTACTATTTCAAGGTGACGAGCGTCAACGCCGCCGGGAGTTCCGCGCCGTCCGCCGAAGCGAGCGCCACCACCACGACGCCGTCGTCGGGCGGCGGATCGATCACGCTCTGGGAGTTGCTGGTGGTGAGTTTGTTGGTGGCGCGCCGACTGGTGCGCGCCCGCAGCGCTGTGAGCAATCCGTGATCCGGCAGGAAAACCGTAGGCTACACACGATCCGCGCCGCGTTGATGGCGCTTGTCAGCCTCGCGGGTATGGTGCTCAGCACCCATTCCCTCGCCGAGACGCGTGTCGCATTGATCATCGGCAACAGCGCTTATGCAAAGCCGGACATGCGGCTGGCCAATCCCGCCAATGACGCCAAAGCGATGGCGGACAAGCTCAAGAGCGCGGGTTTCGTGACCATCGTCAGGTACAACGCCAAGCGCGCGGACTTTTATCACGCGCTCAACGAGTTCAGCGACAAGATCGGCCGAGATCCGCACGCGGTGGGCCTCTTCTATTACGCCGGCCACGCCGTGCAGGCCGATGGCATCAATTATCTGATCCCGGTGGACGCCGACATCGAAGCGCAGTCGGATCTCGAACCGGATGCCTTCGACGCCGGCAGGGTGCTCAAGTCCATGACCGCGGCGCAGAACGAGATGAATATCGTGATCCTCGATGCGTGCCGCAACAATCCTTTGCCGAAGACCCGGGGCATGGATCGCGGCCTGGCGAGGATAGACGCACCGAGCGGGACCTTCATCGCGTTCTCCGCGGGTCCGGGTCAGACCGCACAGGATGGTGCCGCCGGCACGAACGGGGTGTTCACGGGTGAATTCTTGAAGGCGATGTCAGAGCCCGGTCTGCCGCTGGAACAGGTATTCAAGAAAGTCGTCATCGGCGTCAAAGCGGCGACCAAGGGCGCGCAGACTCCGTGGCAGGAAAGTTCCATTCAGGGCGACTTCTCCTTCTTCCCCAAAGGTGTCAGCGCGGCGACTGCAACGACTGCAACGACTGCAAATACTGCAACTTCCGGCGCGAACGCGGCCGCCAGACACGTCGATAACGCGGTCGAGTTGGAACAGGCTTATTGGGATCGGATCAAGGACAGCACCGATCCTGCCGACTTCAAGGACTACAAGGCTCAATATCCGAGCGGACCGCACACGGCCGAGGCAACGCTGCTGCTGCGCAAGTTGAATCGCACCTCGGCCGGCAACACGCCGAGCGCCGGCGCGGCTCCGGAGGCCGCGTCAGTCGCGACCCGCAGCGCCGCCCCGTCCGCGGTGGCGGGCGCGACGCGATCGCCGGTCGAGCCCGGCGCGCAAGGACTGTGGACCATGAAGGTGCCGTCGCCGCAGGGAATCTCCACCTGTTTTTGGGATGTCAAAGGCAGCGGCACCTACTCCGCCTGGTGCGTAGGGGCGGTGCCGGTGGCGCACGCCGGCACCGTCTCGGTGGCCGACGGCCGCTGGACGTTGAATGCCACGACCATGAATTACACGGACGGCGGCACTTACGTGTTCTCCAATCCCAACACGATGGTGATGACGGGCAAGCTCGGCACGGGCGCCTGGCTGCGGTCGAGGTAGCTCGCGCCGCGCCGTGATGGGCCCGAGCCGGAGCAATCAGTGGCCGGTCGGATCGCCCTTGCGGCTCGACTCGAACAGGAACCACGTGCGCCGCTCGGTCTCGTCGATCCAGTTCTCGATCAAACTGGCGGTCGCGATGTCGCGCAATTCGTCGACGACGTCGTGCACTTCGCGCAGGCGCGCGGCCAGCATCTGATTGTCCTCGCGCAGTTCCGCCAGCATGTCGAGCGGGTCCACGTACTCGGCGTCGTTGTCCGAAACACGCTGCAGCCTGGCAATGTGGCCGATGGACCGCAGGGTCGAACCGCCGGTCTTGCGAATACGCTCGGCAATGGGATCGGTCATCGCGTATAGCTGGTCGGCTTGTTCGTCGAGCAGCAGATGGTAGTCGCGGAAATGCGGCCCGCTCATGTGCCAATGAAAATTCTTGGTCTTCAGGTACAGCGCGAACACATCCGCCAGGATGCCATTCATGCCGGCGGCGATGTTCTTGGGGGCTTCCGCGCCCAGATCCGTGGGCGTCACCAGCGGGGAGGCGCGGCGCGCTTTCAGTTCAGTTACTTTGCTTTGTGCTTTCTTGGCCATGATGTTTTCTCGAAGTGCAGTGGTGAATCAACGGTGGCAAAACCACCGACGTCGTTCACATATTAAGCCAAATGTTTGTGTAACAGTTGCAACGTGGCCGGAGACTCGCGCTAGGCGTGTATGCCAGGATGACGGAGTCTTAACCGGCATCGCGCGGCGGCCGTCAACGACTCACGCACCCAGCCGTTTTCACCGCAAAGGACCGCACGCTTGACCATCCACACCACCGCCTGCCAATTCGAAGGTCCGCTGCCAGCGGGCGTCCTGGCGAGCGAGGCGGCGGGCGAGGCGGCGAGGGCGCCGGCGATCGCGTTGGCGATCGCGTTGGCGATCGCGCTGGCGTTGCTGGCCGGCGGCTGCGCGGCACCGGGTGGCTCGCAAGTCGCTGCTCCTCCACCGCGGGCCACGGCCGCTGCGCTGCCGGTGTTGCGTCGCGAGGATGCGTTGTGGCTCGAGCGCGTCAATTTTGGACTCGATAGCGCCAGCGTGGCGGACTACCAACGGCTGGGCCGCGTACGCTATCTGGAGCGTCAATTGCAGCCGCAGGACGCGGCTTTGCCCGCTCCTATCGCCGCGGAGATCGGTGCGCTGGAAGTGACTCACTCGGACCCGAAAGAATGGTTGGCCGACCTCAATGCGCAATACAAAGTCATCAACGCCATGCCTGACGGTCCGGACAAGGAGGCGGCGCGCAAGACCCTGAATGATCGCGGCAACCGGCTGGGATACGAGGCCGTGCGCCGCGACTTGCTGCGTGCCGTGTATTCGACCTCGCAACTCGAGGAGCAGATGGTGTGGTTCTGGCAGAACCACTTCAGCGTTTTTCAATACAAGGCCAACCTGCGCTGGCTGGTGGGTGACTACGCGGAGCACGCGATCCGTCCGCATGTGTTCGGGCACTTCCGCGATCTGGTGATGGCGACCCTCGAGCATCCGGCCATGCTGCAGTATCTGGACAACAACCAGAACGCGGCCGGACACATCAACGAAAACTACGCGCGCGAGCTGATGGAGCTGCACACCTTGGGCGTGGGTGGCGGCTACACGCAGCAGGATGTGCAGAATCTGGCGCGCGTACTCACCGGCGTCGGCGTCAATGCCGGCGATGCGCCGAAGCTCAAACCCGAACTGCAGCGGCTGTACGTGCGCCATGGCGCGTTCGAGTTCAATCCCGCGCGCCATGATTTCGGCGCGAAGACATTGCTGGGACATCCGGTGGAAGGCCATGGATTCGACGAGGTCGAGCATGCGGTGGCGCTGATCGTGGCGCAGCCGGCCTGCGCACGCTTCGTGTCGCGGCAGCTCGCCACCTATTTCATCGCGGACAATCCGCCGCCGGCGCTGGTGGAACGCATGGCGCAGACTTTCATGCATACCGATGGCGACATCGCCGCGGTGCTGCGCACCATGCTGCTGGCGCGGGAGTTCAACGCAGCGCTCGGCGGCAAGTTCAAGGATCCGATGCGGTTCGTGGTATCCGCCGTTCGCTACGCCTACGACGGCAGGCCGATTTACAACACCCGACCCATGCTCAACTGGCTGAACAGTCTGGGCGAGGGTCCCTATAATCATCAGACGCCGGACGGCTACCCGTTGACTGAACTCAACTGGGCCAGCGCCGGGCAGATGAGCCGCCGCTTCGAGATTGCCCGCTCCATCGGCTCGGGCAACGCCGGCCTGTTCGATCCGGAAGATGGCAAGGCGGCCGCCGCCACGGGTTTTCCGCAGCTATCGAACCGGCTGTACTTCGAGGCTGTCGAACCTTTCCTGGCGGCGCACACCAAGGACGCCTTGAACCGTGCCAACTCCCAGCAGGAGTGGAATACCTTCTTGTTGGCCGCACCCGATTTCAACTATGAGTAGCCGCGAGGTTAGCCGAATGAATCGTCGTCATTTGCTGAAAATGGGCGGGGCGGCGCTGCTGAGCGCCGGTGTCTCCGGACGGCTGTACGCGGCGCCTGCCGGAGGACCGCGTTTCCTGCTGGTATTTTTGCGAGGCGGTTATGATTCGACCAACCTGCTCATTCCTTATTCCAGCAGCTTCTACTACGAGGCGCGCCCGAACATTGCCATCGCCAAACCGCAGGCCGGCTCGAATACCGGCGCGCTGGCACTCGATGGCGACTGGGCACTCGCTCCCGCGGTCCGCGACACGATCGGCACCCTGTATGCGCAGCGCCAGGTGGCGTTCATTCCGTTCGCCGGAACGGATGATTTGACGCGCAGCCACTTCGAGACGCAGGACAGCATCGAGCTCGGCCAGCCCATCGGCGCGGGGCGCAATTTTCGCTCCGGCTTTCTCGGCCGCCTTTCAGACACCTTGGTGGCGGGTAGCGCCGCGGCCGGCGGCTCCGGTGCGAGCGATGCCACCGCGTCGATTTCCTTCACAGACGCGCTGCCATTGGCGTTCGAGGGGAACGCCACGGTCCCGAATTTATCGCTGAAGAATGTCGGCAAGCCGCCGTTCGATGCCCGTCAGGCGGCAATCCTGAGCGACATGTATGCGGGTCATCATTTGCAAAGTGCGGTGCGGGACGGACTCGAACTGCGCCAGGAAGTGGCGCAGACGTTCGCAGATGAAATGAACGCGGCCAATCGCAACGCGATCAACACCAAGGGTTTCGAACTGGAAGCCGAACGCATGGGCAAATTGATGCGCGACAAGTATCGCATCGGCTTCATCGATGTCGGCGGGTGGGATACCCACGTGAATGAAGGCGGTGCCGAGGGGACTCTGGCCACCAATTTAAGCAGCCTGGGTCGCGGCCTGCAGGTGTTCTCGCAGTCGCTCGGCGCAGAATGGAACAACACCGTGGTGGTGGTGCTGTCGGAATTCGGCAGGACCTTCCGCGAGAATGGCAATCGCGGCACCGACCACGGTCACGGCACCGTCTATTGGATCCTCGGCGGCTCGGTCAATGGCGGCACCATCCGGGGAGAGCAGCAACGGCTCGCCCGCGGGACCTTGTTCCAGGATCGTGACTATGCGGTGCTCAACGATTATCGGAGCGTGCTCGGCGGGTTGTTCCATTCGCTGTGGGATCTGTCGCCGACGCAGCTCGGACGCGTGTTCCAGGATGCGCCGCCGGTGGATCTGAAATTGGTGTGAAGCAGCGGCGTTAGAGCGAGTTATCCGCGAGGATCAAGAATCCTCAGGGCCGGTAGCCCGTCGCACCGTCAGGAATCCAATGTCAGTGAGATGACGCATCAGGCCCAGTCGCCCATCGATGTCCAGATGGTCCGGCAGTTCCTCCGGACGGAGCACGTCAAGCGCACTCATGGCCTGCAAGGTGGCGGCGACGGGTCCCGGCAGCTGGTAGCGCACGCCATTGAATTCGAGCATGTCTTTCTCCCCGTCCCGGGTGATTCGATATCTCTCTTTCGCGGGCATTTGCAGCACGGAGTCGGGTCCGATGACGGTTTCATCGACTCTGAAGGGTGCGGGGCGCGGAACCTGCGCCGCCCGTACGCGAGCGCTGAACGCGTCGATCATGCGATCGAAGTCCGCTTGAGCGCGCAGCCGATCGAGGGACGCGAGCAGTTCCTGCCGCAAAAGCGGTTTGAGCTCGCTTTCATGCGCGAACCCCGCCGGCAGCGCCGTGCGTAGTCGCGGATCCTCGAGCGCTGCTGCCAAAAATTCTTTCAGCAGATCCGCCCAGGTGTACACCGTGATGCCGATGGTGACGTGCGCGGAAAAGCTGTCGGAGGTGGTGGTCGAGTGCAGGAAACCTCTCGGGAGATAGAGCAGGTCTCCCGCGTTCAGTTCGACCTCAACCATGGCGGACTGGCCCGAGTAGGCTTGCGGAGTGAATAGCTGGCTGCGGTGCGGGAGGGTGATGACCGGGGCATAGATTGACCAGCGCTTCTTGCCGGCGATTTGCAGTACGAACACCTCATGAACATCATAGTGAGGCGTGAAGCCGGCGGCATTGCCGGGCGTCATGTACGCGTTGGCATGCGCGGGATGGTCGAACCTTGATCCTAAGGCGTCACACAGCACTCCGAGCGGCTTCCAGGTCCGATGAATGGCCGGGAGCGCGACCGTCGCGCCGCGCCGGTACTCGTCTGCAATTCTCTTGACGTCCGGCACGCCGAGAAAATTCTCATCCCCGTGCTTGACGTCTCGCGTGTAAACCTCGGGAGGGAAATAGCCGCCGCCCTTGGCGAGTCGGATCGCCGGATAGCGCGCATCGGAGTTCGAAATGAGGTTCTCGAGATCTGCGGCGGTGATGAGATGCCGGTAGTACCCGGGGTCTGCGCGACGTATGAACAGGTGTTCGCGTTCCCAATGCCGGGCGAAAAATCCCGCAGCTCCCACTGGGTCGATCAAGGTGTCTAATTCGAACGGTTTGGCCGGCATTGGTTGCAATTATAAGCTCCCGCGGCGTTGCGCCGACGCCGCCCTCCGTCGCCGTCCGACACACACTCGCGCAGTGCACCGATGGGGAAGGGCGCGTGCGCTCTCGCATGATCATCGCTCCACTGACTCAACGGGGAACATCCATGGCCAGCAAGAAAAAAGCAACTTCTTCCCGGGGCCCGCGCCTCGACGCAATCGCCCTGCTCAAGGCAGATCATCGGCAGGTAGAGGAATGGTTTTCCAAATTCGAGAAGGCGAGCAAGGCCAAGAAGCAGCAATTGGCCGCGAATATTTGCGACGCATTGACCGTCCATACCATGATCGAGGAAGAGATCTTCTATCCCTCGTTCCTGCAAGCCACCGGCGACAAGGACCTGCACCATGAAGCGATCGTGGAACACGCCGGGGCGAAGAAGCTGATCGCCGAGATCCAGCGCATGAGTCCGGACGACGATTTTTTCGATGCCAAGGTGACGGTGCTCTCGGAGATGATCAAGCACCATGTCAAGGAGGAGGAGCAGCCGGGCGGCATGTTCGCCGAGGCCAAAAAATCCCGCCTGGATCTGCATGCGCTGGGCGAGGAGCTGATGGTGCGCAAGAAGGAACTGCAAGCGCGGGCGAAGGCCGCGTAGCGACAGGGATCGGCGCAGCGCGGCCTCCGCGCACGAGGCTGCGCGCGCACGAACGATAAGAGAGGAGTCTAGGGTCCAACCGGCCCAGTATCGATGCTGCGCCGGCTCATCAGGTAATAGATAACGCCCGCAACCAGCATGCCGGCCTCGCAACTCAGGTCCGTCCCACCAAGTAACCGGGTCATCAAGGGGCTGTGGAAGAGGTCGGAGTTGCTGAACAGCACGCTGGCGGCGAGGCCGAGCGCGAACGCGACGACACCCGCCCACAACACGCCGCCCGAGTACCAATATCGGCCGGAACCCCATTTCATCAGGTCTGGGTGCGAGTAGCTGCCGCCGCGCATGAAATAATCCAGCACCACGATCGCTATCCACGGACCGGTCCAAATCAAGATGTAGCCCAGCCATTGCTCGTACAGATCGATGGCGTGGCCGTAGAACAGCGTGAAGATGCGGAAGGCCAGCGTCAGCGCGGCGATCAGAAACATCGACGCTATCCGGCCCATCGGCAGGCGCAGCGCGAGCAGCCCCAGGCTCGCCGTGTAACCGTTGGGCACATTGGCGCCGATGCTGCCGACGATGATCGCCAGCAGGAAGGGTGCGAGGTACCAGCCGGGCAGAACCTTGGGAAGGTCTGCAACCGGATCGGTCAACGCGCCCCCCAAGGCCATCGCAAACAGCACCCCGATGACTTCGCAGAAGACCAGCGAGACGAATTGACCCCCGCCCGCGGCCATGGCGATGCTGCGCCAGGAGGTCGACTCCGGCAGATACCGGCTGTAATCCGAGGCGAAGTTGGTCCAGGAGAGCGGATACGAGAAAATCAATCCGGTCACCAGCAGCCAGGTGGCGAACTTGGCGGGGTGGGTCGCCGACGCTGCGCCCGCGGCCGCAAAATCGATGTGCGGAATCACCAGCACCGCGAACACCAAGAACAGCAGCACCAGCACAATGGCGCCGTATTTCTCGGCAGCGATGATGGTGGCGTGCCCATAGATGGCGATGAGAATCTCCGCGGCGAGCACCACCAGGAGCGCAGCTCCCGAGACCACGGAAGTCTGCGGCAGACCCATGAGGCCGAATAAATTGGCGAGGCTTTCCGTGGCGATGACGGAGTTGATCGAGAACCACCCCACTGCCGCCAGGGTGCTGATGAAAATGGGCAGAATCGCGCCCAGTTGACCGAAGCTCGTCCGCGTGGTGACGATGCCGGCGGTGCCGGTCTTCGGCCCCATGATGCTCGAAAATCCGACCATGGCGCAGCCGAGCAAGTTGCCGATGACGATGGCAGAAATGGATTCCTGAAGCGAGAGTCCCTGCACGATCGCCAGAGAGCCGGTGATCAGCACGACGTAGTTGACGTTGGCGCCGACCCACAGCCGGAATAGTTCACCCGGCGAGCCGTGCCGATCCGCGGTCGGGATGGGATCGATGGCGTGGCGCTCGATGCTCCAGGGCTTGTCGGCGTCGACTTCGGCGGAGGTGAGGTGAGGAGCGTCGTTCAATCGGGTTGCGTCGATGGGTCGGGAACCCACCCCTCCGGAGTCTTGCGAAACAGCGGACAGCAGATCGGCGATGTCACCAAGTGCGGATAACCCGGGTCGATCGCCGACAATTTGTCGATCCAGACGCGGGTTTCACGGATGGCGGTGATCACGCCGATCACGTTGGCACCTAGCTTTTTCATGAGCGCCAATTCGGCCGCCACGGTGCCGCCGGTGGAGATTACGTCCTCGACCAGCAGGACACGCTTGTTCTCGAGCCGCTCGATGAGGCGTGGATCGATGTACACGGTCTTCGGCTGCACGGGCGTCGTGATCGAATTGACCGGTATCGACAACTCGTCCTCGAACCAGAACTTACGCGAATAGCTCAACGGTACGTAATGCCGATGCCCGAGCTTCTTGCCCACCGAAGCGGCCAGCACCATGCCCAACGTCGGCATGCCGACGACGACATCGGGGCGCATCGGCCGCGCCAGGTCGGCCATGGCGGTGCTGAGGCGATCCTCGAGCACGAAGGAATTCTCGGTGATGCACAAATAGGCGATGGCGGTCGAAAAATCCGGCGGCAGCGCCAGGAATGGCAACCATGCCCAATCGCCATCGGGCAATTTCACCGGAAAGGCGTCCTGATAGGGAGGCGGCGGCAACACCGGCATGTCGGCCGCGGCAACGATGCGATCGTGATAGGAACCGCGATCGTGAGAGGGAAAGCGCGTCGACATCGTGCCCGAGTAGCTCCGTTAAGTATGCTCCTCGATGATACCGAACTCGATCAATACGCGTTGCGCTTCTCGTGGTCCTCGTACCGTGGCCGCGTGCATGCCGATGCCGCGGGCCGCCTCCACGTTGAGCAGATTGTCGTCGAGGAACAGCACCTGCTCGGGAACGCAAGCAAGCGAATCAACCACGTCCTCGAACGCCGCGGTGTCGGGCTTGATCTTGCCGGTGA
>Ga0116229_10006334_pt1 | contig 19060 bp, 13 predicted proteins | sample S1TSphgellanicum_3_FD_87313 | JGI IMG/M metagenome (GOLD analysis project Ga0116229, IMG submission 87313) | Host-associated microbial communities from peat moss isolated from Minnesota, USA - S1T2_Fc - Sphagnum magellanicum MG | ecosystem: Host-associated > Plants > Peat moss > Unclassified... | reverse complement strand
TTTCCAACAAGCTAAAGATCAATTGATTCAAAGGAGATTTGATCCCCCAAATTGCCTTTTAAACATTGGAATTCCCTAGTTCATCCCAATTCCCCAAGTGGAAATTCAACTTGGGAGTCATGGGAGTGATTTCCTTTAATTCCTACATATTTCCACTTGACGTGGGAATGTGTTTGCAGATTCTCATATGCATTTCATATATTGGCCTCTTGTTTGAGCCAATATTATTAGTTTAGAAGTTTTTTATTTCCTTTCATCTCAAAGAGGATAATTTGTCACCCATTGTGAAAACTAATATCACACTCAAATCAAAGTTACAACCAATATTGGGTGGTTGGTTAATTTGGGAGGTTCTAAAATTGTTGATGTTAATTTCAATTATTAAGAAACAAATTGAAATGAGTTTTTTTTAGAATTAGTTCTAGAATTGAAACTAAAATATATGCTTTTGAAGAATTGGACTTGGAAGTAGATTTTTAGTTCCATTTATGTGTGGAATCAAAAACTACAACAAGATTTTTGGAAAATTATTGAACAAAAAGATTAAAATCGGGAACTAACTAATTGTTAACCTCCAATTCTAATCCAAATTAACTGAAATTGGGTTTGATTTTCATAATTGAATTTAAAAGTGAACTTTTTTGGGGTGCAAAATCAAACCTGCAATTGAAACCATTTTAGTTTATTTTTAAAACCAAAATGATGGTCCCTCATATAAACAAATAACCACCCAACATTGGTTGCACCATTACCCAAAGCAATTGTGTTAAATAAAAAATCCAAAAAAATTCTACCAAGTTTGTAGTTCATACATTCATTAGATTTCATGGAAATTTTTTCGAACTTAAGTGGCTTATCCAAATATATTACACATTTAGCTAGAATATTTCTTGACAATGGAATAATGCTTAATGAAGGACCATTGACATTCATAAAATGGAAAGTTTCAATGGGAGAGATTTCAAAGGGAAGGGTAGAAAAATTAGACCCAAACAAAGCTTTGAACTTGAAGTACAAATGGGGATTAATTGAAGCCATTGACTTTCAATGATTAGAAAACAACAATGCAAGGCACTTGGAAGTAATTTGTGAAAGTTGTAAAAGATATGCGTGCCATAACAACAAAATGAAAAATTGAAAGTTTTAAAACTAATAAAAAGACAAAGGAGTCATTAGAACAACCTAATGCCTTGTGTAATTCAAAGTAGAAGGTAATAAACATCATTCACTAAATCCAAAAGAAAAAACCACCTTACAAGTTGTTACTTGTACCAAAATACTCATTGAATTTGAATCATTGTAGGAGTTTGCTCAAGAGGGATGTTCAAGCTTGATAGACCATGGTTTTGTTCATCATGCATGATGTTAGAAGCAAAAGAAACATCCAAGCCCCAACCTTGATCCCTTAAGCAAGATTTTCAAGAAAATTGAATAAATTTGTAACTTGCACATGCTTCTTAATAAACAATGCACAATCCATTTGTCACTTCAAGTTTCAACAAAAATCCTTAAATCCTCAATTTTGAAAGGAAAAAAACTAGGGATATTGTCACAATTCATGTATGGCTTAAATTTAAAGGTGTCTTGTGTAGGCTTCATGAAAATAGACCAAATGTGTAATGATGCTTAAAGCACCAACCTTAAGCCACTACCTTTCATTCAAGTTTTGTCTAATTTCAAAATGGATAGTTATGATGTCACCCTTTTGGCTGTATGAATTTGAATGACATAATCATTCTACCCATTATTTCCTTAAGGATTATGTCATCCCCAAAATTGTGTTAAGGTGGTCCCACCTTGAACGTGATAGTTGTTTGATGACTTGAACGTATACTTGCATTTGATTTGTGACATGTTTCATGCACCCCACAATCACTGAAGTAATTAAACTCTATGATTTTGTTTCAATTTGATGAAATTATAGGGTTTTCCCACTTGGATTTCCTTGATGAAAATCAACAAGTCGTCACAACCTGGGTGGAAAATCGGCAAATTTGTCCAATTAAAAAACATTATTTATAGATTTATAAGATGCTTTAAATGATAGGAAATAAATTATAGTTTGAAAAGAACTTGCAAATACAAAAGAAAAATCAAGTCAAGTTTAGATGTGTGGATGTAAATAATAATTGGGTTGAGGGGATAGGGGATGACTAATTTTGATTCAAAAAGTCAACTTGATTTGGTAACCTTATCGTTACACTGATTTGAAGCATTTTTTCAAAAAACTGGATTTGGAGGTTTTAAAGTTTTAACATCTTAGGCTTACATTTTGATTTTTAGGTTGAGCTTTAAAGGCCATCCAAAAGGAAAGGATTGGAACCTAACATTCATACGAATTGGAAGTGTGAACAACTATGGATGGCCAAGGTACTCAATACAATTATTAGAAGTTTCAAAATTAGTGGTATGGTTCCACACAAAAATCAAACTGAAAATTCGGTTCCAATTTTGGATCTTCAAAAAAAATTTGATTTCAAATTTGAAAATCAGCATGTTTGAATTTCAAATTTTACTGATTGAAACAAGATCCAACAATTAACTATTCGTTAATCACTAGATAATTGTTGGATCAAATCTTGTTATTTGAAAAAAATGTGTCATGGTTTAGTTTTGATTCCACACATAAATAAAATGAGAATTCAGTTTTGGATCTAGTTCTTCAAAAATATAAAGACCAATTTTGGTTTCCATTTTTAAAAATAAATGCTACTTTGGATTTGGTTCTTATTACTTAAAACCAATGGTTCTTATTTACCTATCCAACATTAGTCCAAACTCCACATTCAAGAGGAGCTAATATTAGAACAACTTTGATAATGCATTGTATTGGAAGCAATATTGTTAGTTTTCACATTAAAATTTAGTGCTAAATGTTGCCCCTCCCCCATTGATAAACAATAAATATTGAACATAATACATAGCAAACATTTGAATGCTACACATAAACCAATCACTATCGTTCACCAATCAATGATAATTAATAGTTAATATGACCCATCATTGTGATTGGGTTTTGGGTTTAAGGTTTTTTCACCTAAACCCTAAACCATAATCAATCATTTAATTTTGCAAGGTCTTTAGACTCGTTGTTCTTCTAAAGGTCTTTTGACACAAACAATATCATATGTGAATTGACTATGTGGGTTATGTTTTGACTGCATCCAAAATTTGATGTATAGTCCATTATTTTACTATGGTTGCTAGAGATACTCTTAGTAGCTCTCAATTGGTAAACATCTATAACCTCTTTGGGATTTTTATTGGCTTTGCCTACCAAGGCAAGGATATTATGTTTGGATTCATTTTAGAGTATAGTAGCTTAAGGGATTTTGGTCCCTAGGTAATAATAGGTTGATTTTTATGCGAGGATTTTTGAAAGATGATATTTTGGCTTGTGTTGAAACTTGAGATTAATTATAGAGTTATAATGTCTTGAAAGATTTTGGTTTCTTTTGGAAGATTTTTTGAAGATTATAATTTTTGTATAGTGAAATATTTGAGTTTTCATAATTCTTCTTTTGCCTTAAGATACTTTTAAAATGTAAATGGCAAGGCCACAGTGTGACACACCCCTTGTTGTACAATCATCTTTGTAGAAGGCAAAGTAAAAGGGTGGCCAAGAAATGAGGACAAGACATGAACAAGTAAATGAAATGTACATTGTAAGTAATGACAACATTTGAACCATTTGATGGTAATTTGATAGTTGGCAATCCAGGAATGGAATTTGCAGGACATAGAAGAAGCAGGGTCTGCAGTATTGCAGGTGCTCATGTTGTTGCAGATTTTGATCTGTCATGTGGATTCAATGGCACAACGAGTACACACTATATATCGGATCTTGAGTGGCTGCAGATGTGTTTGAGGACACAGGAGGAGGAGGGCATTTTGATGTGTAGGAAGTTATAGCAAAATGCTTCCACATTCAACCATTTAAAGGGCGACCCAATGCAACCTTACTCCCCTTCTGGTCCGTTGATGGCCTACATTAGCCTTAATGCTTAAGTAAGGAACCCTCTCACAATCACAATGTGTAGGGTAAAGTCCTATGGTGAGCTCATTCTCAAAACAAGGGGCCGGGGACGAGGTGATAGCCAAGTTCATCTGGCCCTGCATTGTAGGAATGTACCCTACCCATAGATTTTAAGTTTGAATCATCATAATGCTCGAGGTGAAGATCATCATGAACCCAAACATGTCTAAACATGTGATCAGGAGAGAGGGAGGGTTCTTGCACTTACTTGTAGCTGTAAGATCCGTGCCTCTTAAGGAGCAGGTGCAGTATCCCTCATCTTATCTAGGAGGGATATTTACAGATATATATGTACCCTCCAAATATACTTAGGAGATTTCTCCAGTGCTTCCTGTGAGTGTGATGATCCTCCAATGTTGAAGCTTTTGCAGCCTGGGGGTGAATACCACCAGTGTTGCACCGTTCTTTGAAACACGGTCCTAAACCCCAAGAGCACAATTTCTCACCAGGTAAGTGCCTTCATTTAACAAAGCACAAAAGTCTCTGAGGTTGTTACAATTTTCTTGAGAATCAAAGTTACATATGGAACCAGTTCTTTGATTTTTCAACTCCACTGGTCAAGGGTGAGAACTGTTTCTTTGATTTTTGGAGAACTACTACTGGTCAAGTTCTCCAAAAATCAAAGAAATAGTTTTCACCCAACCTTACGGTTTTGGTTCTGTCTATGAAAAAAGAGAGAGAATTGCATGACAATGGTGAATACCCTTCCTTACTCACCACGTTGATGTCCTTTTTAAGTCCCCAATAACAACGGTCAATGAGTGCCAAAGAGTTTCGATCACATGGGTTTGGCTGGTAGCTTTGAACGCAATGTTTGTGTGCAATAAAAAAAGAAAATGCAGATATGGATTTCAGCAAAGATGACTGCCTCTTCAGAATTCCAGGTAGCATTTTTTATCTGGCACATATTATTACACTAATGTCAAACCATATTTTACATTAGAATGGCTGAAACCACTAAGCTTACCTCATACATGTCATAAGCCAAGGTCCTACTGCTGGAGGCAAAACCATATTCTGTTGTATTGTAACAAGCAAAGTTTGGAGTTTGGAATTTCAACATGATATTAACAGGAGACAAGTTCATTCTTTTGGCAGAAAAAGACCTCCATTTACTCCAAACCAAGCTTCTTGGCATGAAGCTGATGAGCAAAAGATATGGTGAGGAAGGGAAGTCCTACTATTGATTGACTGATGTATCCAGTGATTTTCTTCCCAGTTAAAATTCACAAGGTATTTTCACAAATATTTACAAAACCATGGAACAATGCAAGTATGAGCAAACCAAAAAAAATCATTTGGGTTTTAGTGTTGAGATTAGAAACCTGTATTTGCTCCAAAACCGATGCCAAAATGCAGGGAGGAACAAAACAAGTCATTGGGGGTTTTAGATATTGAATTTGAAAGCTCATGAATTTGCTCCAAAACCATGAAACAAGGTGAGTGAGTACAAGAGAACCAAGTCAAATGGGTTTCAGTGTTGAGATTTTATATATAAAACAAACTTACTCTAGAATGTCAAAACCATGCAATAATGTAAGGAGGAGCAAACAAATCTCATCTAGGGTTTTAGTGTTAGCTTTTTGTGGCTTAGGGTAGCATGGGCCATAGTTTGATTTTCTTGGCCTTGCTACCTCTGTGCTGAGCACAAGCTTACTGCAGCATTTACCACACATAGATGGCAAGCAGTTTGCCTATAATCTCCTGAACTGCAAAAAGGCCCTGTCTAAATACAGAAATACAGATGATTTCAAAGACAATTGACCCCTAAACATCAGGTTGGACTATTTTGGTCTGCTTTCACTTGGGGTTTCAGAATCCCTAATGTTTAGGGGTTAAGCTCTGGGGTGGCAGATTATGTCATTTTCTTTGACCACATCATATAACGTAATCTCCCAGTGATGACCATACATTCATCATAGCGACCAAAATGTGTCTGTTTGGACTTGAATATTCAAAAATAATTGTTGAATCTGCTACACCAGAAGAACCAGTCAGTAAAACCTTCTATAAAACTGCTGGCATTACTGGTTTTTGAGAAAAACTGGAACTGGAGGTTTCTTTGATTCTGGACTCTTTTCTCTCAAAACTGAAATGGGGGTTTCTTTGAATCCAAAATGTTTTTAGAAACTGGAGCGGGAGATGAGGTTTATCCGTAAAGCAAGAAAAACACAGCACCAGAACCCTGAGTTTGGTCATACACAAGGTGATATTTTGGAAAAACCTGCAAAAAAGTAAATTAGCATTCAACGGGGGATGAAACTCAGAAAACCATCAACTTTGGTGGGAATTGAGTTTCATCTCGTCTGTCCTTTTTCCTGAGTACGTCCACTGCTGCTGCATATATTTTCACTGCTCCTAACTGTATAACTACTATAATTAGTCTTGGACCTTCTGCATTAAATGCTGAGTTTCAGCATTTCATACTGAGATTTTCTAAAATGTCTTTACTTTGCGAATACCACTTGATCTTAGCCAAAAGGCAGAGAAAGGTATTGTGGATACCACTGAAAGAGGGGATGGGGGTTAAAGGAGGCCCAAAGACAGGGTGAAGACAGGGTTACTTTACAGATAACTCTATTATAGGGGGAATTTTTTTTCAATAAACCACCCAACACTGCTTGGTTCCAGGCTTTTCCCAGGTTATGCAATCAACACCTACTTATGTACACAACAATGATACACCAAGCTTTTCAGGCAACTCTCCACCTTTACAAACTGTAGTATCAACACCATGTTGTTTAATGTTCATGGGTGCACTCATTTATCCAAGTACCTAGGCACTCATGCTCGTTGCATTCTTGTATAACCATCTAACACGCACAGAGGCCCAACACGAGTGACTGACTATAGATAGGTGAGAAACAGGGTCACTACATTTCTCTTAACTACTGGAACTAACTCCAACAGTCTAGGGCTGATTTAAAGGCCTGCACACATCTCTCTTCACTCTTGAAACTCTAGAATGCCATGATGGGTTCTAAGAAACGGCAAGCCTTCACATTCAATTTGGGCTCCCACCACTGGTCCTGGACAGATGGTGAGAACATCCCCAGATTCACATTGGGCTACACCTGTTTTGGAATCAGAATCAGTCCAGAGTTTCAGCAAAAATACTCAAAATCTAGCCCTCCTCATAGATGACTTGTTTAACATTTTAGTTGACTATGCATTTGTATTATATTATGAGACTAGAAGTAATTTATATAGAAAAAACTCCAATCCAGAAGGGGAGGGACACAAAGAGGGGACCAACATCCAAAGCTGAGACAGCGCCCAACAACAAAATGGAGGACAAGGTGTTAGGTGTGTTAGCTTAGTTGCTCGGTTAGGTCCTAGTTAATTAGGGATAAATTCGGTTAGCTTAGTCATATGGGTTTTATCTTAAATTAGTTGAAGTGTGAACAAGGTTTGGAATATTTTTGTTGATGGGACATTAACTTACGTTAAGTGATCAATTTATTTTTTTAATCATTTGGATTTCAAAACACACAAGTTTTGTTGTTGCAATTTTTTGGTGTTATGCAAGTTTTTTTTGCACAATTTTGTTGGGTTTTGGTTTTTGTTTTTTGGGCTTGGATTCTTGTTTATTGCAAGTGAATCATATCTTTTGAATCACAAAAAAGTTTGGTCTAGTTTTGTTAAGTTTTGCTTTGTGTTTTTTGGGCTTGGATTCTTGTTTATTGTAAATGAATCATATCTTTTGAATTATCAAAAAGTTTGGTGTCTAGTTTTGTGTTGTGTTGCAACTAGATTTAGTTTTTTTTAACATTTGGTTTATTCATGTTTTGCATGGGAGTTGGGTGCGGCAATTTTTGGGTTGTTTTTGTTGTTTTCAAGTTCTAGCAAATTTTGTTTTCAACGTTGTGTGGCATGGGTTGTTTTGTTGTTGTTGTTGTTTTTGGTTGTTTGTGTTGCAATTGGGTAGCATATGCAGATGGGGGAAACATTTTTGGTTTTATTTTGGCAAAAAAAATCTTTTGAGAATTGAGCTCAAACAAGGCCTAGACCTTAGAGTTTGTTATGTGAAAGAAAGGAGAAAAAAAAAGAACCATTATTAAGAGGCCCCTACTTCTATCACAAGAGGCCTTCCCCTTTTTCTTTCTTTCTATATGTGTATTTCTCTTTCCTTCTCTCTTTCTTTCCCATTTTTTTCCACTTTCCTTGTTGAAATCAGCTCCACGTGCCCAACTAATGACAACATCAAAAGGAGTAAAAGAGGGAATTCACTAGGAGGAAATAGTGATGGGAAAAGTTAAATTCCATCACAATGATCGTTGTGTTTTAAAAAAAATTAGACTTTCATAGACCTCAAAAGTTCAGCTCATTTTGGAGGTTTGGAGTCCTTTGGATTAAGCTTGAAATAAGGAGGTTTGGGGAGGTCCAATCTAAGAATCATGTTTGTTTTTTCAACCCTAGAAGTTAGTTTCACTTTACCTATAGTCGAATAGTGATTTGGTGACAATAAATATTTTTTTGCCAAAATTTTCAAACAAGTTAGTACCCATGGTTGAACATGTCATCATATCCCTTCATGTCATGATGTGAGGTGACGTATGTGACATGAGAAAAAAAAATCATGACATGAAATGCAACGTGATCATGTGACATGAAATGTGATGTGAAACATGACATCACCTAACGTCAAATATTTTTGGAAGGATTTTTTGAAAATTCACCACACTTGCATATAATGTTGATTTGTCATGATTTTTGTGCCATCAAGTTTTTGGAGAGAATGGTTACATGTGTGCGAACGTGCAATTTTTTTGGAAACCAAAGGCTGATTTTCCATTTTGGAATTAATTTCCATTTAATATTTGGGAATTCACATCTCACATGAATAGAGGCGAAATCATGTGTCGTGACCAATGCTAGCGAATTTTTAAGGAGGAATATTATTCGTGTGAAAAATTTCAAAATGTTGTGACAAAAAAAATTAAAGACTTTTTCAAGGCATGGGGTGGTGTGTGGTCATCGTTCTTGTGCTAAATTTGGCAAATTAACATTGTGTTATAGTCTCCATTATTATACCTCATAGGTGGAAAAGTGTTTTGCCATTAACAAACATACAAAATTTGAATTCTTGTTGTGATTCTTGTGCAAAAATCACAAAAGTGAAAATTTGTGTTATATGATTTGTCCATTTCCACTTGTGTTTGTTGGGTTGCACTTGTTGTTTACGAACACGTCGGTCAAATTGTTATATGATTTTAATAGATAAAGGAATTACCAAAGGGTGTGCCATTTGGCTACGACTAGGGGTTGAACCCACATTTTTAGGTTGATGACCCTTCTAAGTAGTCTATGTTTATTATTCAATGTTAAACCATATTTGAATAGTTATGTGTTTTCACACACGTGCCTTTATCGTTGTAATGAGCATGGGGGTTGTGATTGGTGTGGTTAATGGTCAAGCATGGTAAAAGGTTACCACCTAATCTTGATCATTGAATAGGTCCTATTTAACATTTGGTTTGATTAAACATATTGATTAGGTTTTAAACCAGGGTTAAGTTATATTGGGATGCAAAGTTATGGATATTTTTGGATTTGATCACTAGGATGTCCTATTGTTTGCTATTGTGATGAGATTGGGTTGATGACCAATAAACCATCTTGTTGTGCTTAAAATGTTCCTAAATGTTATTGGCCTTATGAAATGTTTTTGTTGGTGCAAATGCCTTAACCATAAATGTACAACATCTCCATGTTTATGTTATGGGAATTATGGTTTAAAGGGTTTGGTTAAACCACAACATGTTCAACATCCCTTTAAGTTTAGTATAAGCCATAACATGTTTAACAAACCTTGGTTATTAAAAGTCTAAAGTTGGATACCCAAATTAAGGTTAAGGTTCATAATGAAAAGGGCATATGATCCAAGGACATGGCACATGGTTACTATCATTAATGGTTTTACTAGGTGTGGGGTGTAGTTCAAACCACCCACACCATTTTCATCATCATTTGGGGGGAATCCTCGTATTCACAGACATGTTCACCTCCAAGTTTGATCACCACACCATTGTTGTGGGACATTGATGACATTTATGGGGCCACCAGGGGGTTTCATTGATATTTGGGGGTGGTTGGCACCATAAAGTTGGATGATTTCATCTTGGGGGTTGAAAATGTAATTCATTTCAAAAAAATGTTTAACAATTAATGTGATACAAAATAGATGCGTAATCCCTAATCATTCACACCTTTGATGGCATGGAAAGGTTTGTTCCACCATTTGGAAAGGTTTGTTTGTAGATGATTACCATGAGTTCAAGCGTGCCCATGAAGTTCATATTGAGGAGTGACGATTATATTGTTCATCCAACAAATGTCTATCACCAAAGTATATATGGTCCCAACACCTACTTCTACTTTAGGTTTGATTTCAACAACTTTTAATAGTAACTCAACCAGTGGGGCAAGAGTGCCAATGGCTATGGAATCACTAGAAATGGGGTAGCCGTTGGGAGTGGTGGTATCGATCCTTTCATTAATACTTGGGGTCTATTGTCAACATTTAATTTGGTCTTTCTAAAAATTGCAAAAGAATTACCAAACATTTAGATAGAAAAGCTATGAAGTTTACAAAACTTCCAATGTAAGTTACATGAAAGTTTAGGAGAAGTGTATGCATAAATGCATAGATTGATTATAGTGATGCAAGGTGTTACCAAAGCCTAAACAATTTTGTTTTGGTGTGGGATCTTAAACAAGAGTTTAAACATCAAATGCGAGATGCCATGTTATTTCAGTTTACATAACCCACTTTGGTGAATGTGTTCTAGTTATCAAAACAAATCAAAATGAACATGGTGGTGGAAAGGTGGTCACCCTTGGTTTCAATAAAGAAAACCCAAGGAATTATCCAGCATTATCAATTCAAGAACCATGGGGCCAACCCAATAAAATCACGCCTTAAAAAAGGAGGGAACCAAACATGAATCGAATGGTTTCACATCATATTCGATGGAGCAAAGCAAAAAAGATATGTGTTGATGTGTTGAGCCTTATACAAAAGATTGCCCTAATTCACTGCAAGCCATAACTTCCAACTTTAACCCCATTGAACCATGTTCCCATTGCAATGAATATGGGCATGATGTTGATCATTGCTTCACATTTCATTTAGAGTTTAAAAAGGCCAATCATAAAACATTAATGCTGGTAAGGGTCAAGGTTATGGGAAGGGCCAAAACAGGAAAGCTACAACCAACAAAGGGTCGACCACCAAACTAGTTCAAGGCCAATCCAACACCATAGAGGCTAGATTTACATAGTGAGAGGTTCTAATTACAAACATGGCATCCCAAGTGAAATTTAATGCATTTGGGTTAAAGAAGGCAAAGGATTAGGAAGATGGCCAATCTTCTTATTTAGATATCAACTTAGGATATTTTTGTGGAATTATTTTTTCAATATTAATGGCCCCAAATGAAGATATATTGGATATTTCAAAAGGCCATGATGATGGAAATTGTTTTGGGGTTCCCAATTTAGTCAAGATGTTTTTCACAACCACACTAATATTAAGGGTTAATGTTTGAATGTTTAAACCTTGAGGTGTTACCGAAATGTTAGATCTTCAATGTAATGAAAGGTGAAAGCAAATTATAGTGTAAACAATTTTAGGGAAAATTGGGATTACATATAGTATAAAAATTAGTAACATGTAAGATTTCACTCACTTTGATTTTTTTACAGATCACATGTAATTAATTTGAGCTTCAAACATAAAATAAGTTATTAAACCCATCAATATGCAATTGATTGGTAGTTGTATCATTGTTTAAAAATACACTGATAATTTTATAAACATTGATTTAGAACACAACATATTACCATTTTAAAATTATTTTTGAAAATCCATTCTTTTTATTTGAAATGGTAAAAACAACATTAGTCCACTTACATCTTCAATGGAAGAACATTTTACAATTTAAAAGATCAAAATTTTCATCATTATAACATCATAATGTATTAAGAAATGTTTTTATAACATCTGATATGAACTTCACCACTTGAAAAGAAATTGAGAATTTTAATGAAAAATATTATTCTTCATGGTTGTTTTTTCACATGTGCAAAATTTCATGGATAAACTACCATTAAATCTAGTCCTTCGTAATCCTTTTGTACAATCGCAGCACTATGATAGGGTTGTTGTAAAGTGAGAATGTACTCCAATTATTAATTAATTTGTTCATATTTGTTCCAATTTAATGATAAAATGATATATTGGGATGTAAACCACCATTAATTGAAATTTTTATTTACAAAATGATTTCCAAACATCCATTGTGATATATCAAAGTTCCACAAGTATCAAAAATTGTAAAATTTGTGATAGTTTTTTCGTTTACACCATAGTGTGCTTTCACCCTGAAATTTAATGCCAAGTGCAACTCCCATAATCATTCATGTTAACAAACAACATTTCCAATCCTCTAGGGGCGTTGACTTCTAATGGGGTGCCAAGGAGGGCACTAATTTTATTCATGAACCCCAAAAACTCATGAATTTGTTAGGGGTGGCCAAAGCGGTGTATCAAACATTAATGTTTTTTGTTAAAACATTAGCAATTTGAGGTATTCAATCAATGGTTGTGTTTTGTCTAATGGCCACATTATGTGAAATTGCCAATTGGGGGAACATTAGATGTGGTGGGTAGATCGAAGGACATTAATGTACTTACTATAGTCCCCCAGTAGGTTTTTGAGGCTAATCACATAGAGGTGTGTAAGGTTCACCCAAAAATTTGGTTTGTGGTTATGGCCAAATTTCATGACCTTCCAATGTAGTTAACCATTCATTAGGCCAATGTTGTTCCTAAAATGGTGGTAATGCATAATAAAAAGAGAGTTTTAAAGTTCTTATTGACCCCAAAAAGTTTTGTTGGATTCTAGTGTTTAACCACTAAAGTTGGGCAAGGTTACTATTGGTGGTCTTGGATTAATTGATGCCAATTTCGACGCATGCCCATATTAGATTTTGACATCAATGGGTGGTTTGGAAAGGGCTTGAGGGCTAACCAAATAGGAGATTGTGATCCAGGTTAATCCTAATAAATCGATAGATGACAATACAATGAAGGCCAAACAATGGTTACGCATGTGGGTTCCTATGACATAATGGTTGGACGTGCGATTTTGTATCCCTTGGTGTTACCATTGATTTTTGGGAATAGTTGTATACTATCACCCAAGATGGCAAACATGAATTAGTCACAAGGCTTCACTATTGGTGAGGTTCATTGGGGGGCAATTTATAAAATCCAACAAATCCATTATGTTGATTAGATTTTCAAGCTTTTCACACATGTTTAAACATTGGAAGATAACATCCATGATCAGGATGAACCCCCAAATGGGGAATTGACGATGTTAATCTCATAGAAGATTCCATTCATTCAAGCTTCCACATTCGATTTTAGCTCACCACAAGACACATTGACCAATTTACAAACATTGGCTACTCATTTTATTTGTCAAGCTTAACACATTATGTTGTCACCAAGCCCATAAACTTTTGTGGATGTTGGTAATGGGCCTCACAATTTGAACCCATTGAATACCATGGTTATAGGATGGGATATTCCCAAGGATGAGATATGTTTATTGAATTATTTAGAGGCATTAATTTTGATTAACCATGCTTCTATAGTCTAGCATTTTAGTTCAAAGATACCATTATGTGGAAAAGGATCCAGAAGCTAAACAAGCCTCCATGTAACATGTCATGATGTTGCAACAAAGTTATCCCAACTTGTTGTCAACCTTGTCAACATTGACCATATAGGGTTATCAACATGCCTTACCAAACAATGTTACCTTGTTGGGGGTGTTGAATTTGGCTAGGATTGCACTAATTGATTTGGTCATTTCAAGATGGCTATGTCAAGTTCTTTCAAATATGGACATGTCAAAGTCTTTCATAGGTTGGCACAAATCAAAGAGACTTCCAAACCTTAGATCATGATTTTTTTGGGGGGTTTATTTGTGTGTTGTAGCATTTGTAAACCATGCAAATGAAATAATGTGCATACATGTTGGAGAATGTCCCACCATTGGGAGATTTTCAACCAATTGTTTTGACTAGATGGCATTAAATAAGGGTTTGGATCGATGAACTAACGCAAGTGGATGCTACAACAATTGGTTCATGAACACATCGGTTCCGTTGGTTGTGGATTACTTAGCATCACCAAACGATATCTAATGAACATATTAAATCATGAAATCACCCTTCTGATGATAACAATGTATCATTAACACAAACCACAACAATTACAAAAGTTTGCAACAAATTTATTAGCACATTCTTTAACAACACATGAAAAATGTTATATATAATTGCAATATATAAACCACCCAAAATGTAAACATCTTATTTTAATTATATTCTAGAAGACCTTTTATAAAAAATGTTTTCAAATTTTATAATTGTAATAATTGGAGATTTCAATATAAACTTGTCAACAAAAATAGTTGAATCATCTGCACTACACAAATTCATGAACAAATACAAGTTCAAAGTTACCTTTTTAAAAAACATCATTATCAATGATCCACAAATAGATCACATATAGACAAATACATTAACAAAAAAATTGCCATTTTGCATCAACATAAGCATATCATATAGACCATAAACCCTTATATCATGCATTCAAGTTACCTATTATGTCTCCCAATTTATATTATCACAAATTAAAGTACTTGTTCATATAAAATTAACATCATATTCCAAGGTGTATAAAGTAAATGCTATAATTTGTTAAAAATCAAATAAAACAAACCTATATTGTCAAATATTTAATATAAAATCATCAATATTTTGTCATGCACACCAATATTGGCGCTAACAACTATCATTGTCATCACACTCATAACACATAACACATTAACATCCTAAATGGTACACCACATCCAAACCAAGAAAAAACTCACTTGTAAACACATAAGAATCCAAGCCCAAACATAAAAAGAAAAACCAAAAACATAAAAACCTTTGCATAAACAAGAAATTCGTGCATAACATAAAACTTGCAAAAAAATGAAACAACTATGTTTCAAATCTCAAATCACCAAAAGTGATTTAGGATGATTTTGGTGATTTGAAATGACACTCCATGGGATTTTATCCCAAAACCAAATATCTTGAACCATGTTCACACTACAACTAGTTCAAGCCTAACTAACCCAATTTAACCTAAATACGACCTAATTGGGTAGTTAAACAAAAATTCTTGATAGTTGTCATGCACACTAATATCGATGCCTACAACTATTGTTGTCATCACACTCACAACACATAACACATTAACACCTTGAATGGTACACCACATCCAAACTGCCCTCTTATTTGGGGATGAGGTCCCCTTGTGCTAAATAACACTACAAGATTACTTAGGCAATCCACCATGGATGAATCCTTTAGTTCCAAGGTAAGAAGATCATTAAGCTGGGTGCAAATTTGAGGCCCATCGTTAGTCATCTATATGGAATCCTTCAAATCCTCAGCCAAAGGTGAAAATTCATGGGAAAAAACCTTAAACTAGTCTTACTATGTGATTGTGGGAGCCACGTCTATTGGGTGCACTAAGGGTAAAACCATTTGCCAATTGGTACCTAGTCCAAGGGCGATGTCAAACATTCCATGTGCCATCCTTTTGAACACCGGTCACAAACCAACATAATGGCAACTCTTGTGGATTGCCCACATAACATACATTATAAATCAACATGTATAAAAGCCAAGGATGGGTCAATTTGGCCATCCACATTGGGAAGATGACATGGCACACAATTATGCACATGTTCCCTCCATGTCTAACCATTTCATCCCTCCAACAACAATATTCCAAAAGGTAAGACCTTCCAAACACGCAAAATCACACAACCTACAATCACATCTAATGTGGTGGGTGTTGTCTACTATAGGTAAACATAATCCTTTGGTTCGAACGTACAAACTTGAGGTCGATAACCTCCTCCATGAATCGTGGCATACCAAAGAATATTTTGGTGCCGAATAATTATTATATTCTCCATAGCCATAGGCATCACATGCCTAAACAAAAAAACATGTTGGCCACATGCCAAAATCCACATTGAAGGATCATTGAAATTAATCATAGTCATAACATTGTGGCAAATGGAGGTTGGTAGTTCAGGATCCCGAGCAAATAGCAGAAAATATAGTGAAAAAGATGTTAATGAGGCTTGTTGATTGAACCTATATCCCATGGCCAACCATGGCAACTGCAAGTTCCAATCTTGAGTGTGGCCTTTTTTAAAGCCATGTTCCCACAATCCTCGCTTCACCGTCTGCACCATTCATTTGGCCAACCCGTTTGCCTTAGGATGATTTTGTGAAGTAGTCCAATGATTTATCAATGCCTTTTCACACAAATCTTGGAAATCCCCTCAGAATTTTGTACCTTGGTCGATGAGAACCTTAGCTGGAACACCAAACCTATTAAACACTATGTCCAAAAATGCATGTGTAGCTCCCTCACTATTGTGATCTAGCAATGGCACTAACTCCAACCACTTGGACAAGTGTTCAATCATAACCAAAACATATCAGTTATGTCAAAGTGTCAAACTTAGTGGATTAACAAAATCCAAGCTCCATTGATAACCTAACCCCATAATTGGTAAGGGCTATAGTTGAAGTGTTGGTGTGTTGAATGATGCCTATACTCAATCACACACCATACACCAAGAAATAAATTTTTGAACTTATAATTACATCCCATGCCACCAATATTATGCCTAGAGCAAACTATAGGTTCGTTAGACCCCAAAGTGGCCCAACTCTTCATGAATTTGCCATATAAGGCCTTCACAATGTTCTGGGTGTGGTACCACACGTAATAAGGAATTACTTTCCGATTGGAATTATTTCGCCCTATGGACAACTTGATCCCACTCCTTGGGTGTCAATCCATTGAAACCTCACTTGCCCGTAGATATGCCATAACAAGTAAATCTAGATGGATGTCTAAGGCACTGTTGCCCTCTGGCTCATCATCATCAATGTGGGAATTTCCATTGCCCATGTTGCCCTAGGGTACATCCCCAAAACATCCCAACAAAATACTTAGGTATGCATAGGCATGCCATCCTGATATTGCTTCCAAATCCACCTTTCCATGCCACCTCACCCCTATGGTATCCTCCTCATTATAACTTGTGTATTGACTCAACCCATTGGCATCCCAATTAATCTTACTAGCCCTGTGAACAATATCAAAATTGTACTCGTAAAAGATAAGTGTCAATTTGGCTAACTTTCCTATAAATCAATCTAATTCCATAAAAAACTTCAAGGGCTAGTGATTAGTAACCAAAATAAATGGGCTACCATATAGATAACACCTAAAAGAAAAAATTGCCCAAACACTAGTGAGGCACTCCCCTTCAAGTGACCTATATTTTGCTTCTGTTTTGTTGTTGGATCAACTGACATATGCCACCACAAATTGCCAACCATTCATCTAGTTGGGTAAGCACGACTCCCAGCCCTAAAGTATTCTAATCAGAATGCAACCGAAAAGGATGTCTTTGAATGGGTCGTTTCAAAATGGGGCTAAGGAAAGTTGAACCTTCAATTCTTGAAATGTCTGTTCTTGCTCCTCACCCCAAACGTACTTTTATTCAATTTGCATCAACCTAATTAAAGGTTTAACAATGTTGCTAAATCCTTTAACAAAATTTCAATAATAATTACACAAGCCTAGGAAAGCTTGTAATCGATTAACATTTGTTAGCTAAGGTACCTATGAAATGGCCTCAATCTTGGCCTTTTGTACCCCCAATCCACTTGAATAAATCATGTGAGCCAGGTATTCCATTTATGTTTAGAAAATCCTGCACTTGCTTGGATGAAACTTAAGGTTATGATATTTAAGTCTTCCAAATACCTCCTACAAATGATGCATGTGATCCCTTGATGTCAAGCTGAAGATGATAATGTCATCGATGTAGCACTTGGCAAAACCAAGTCCTACCAACACTCAATCCATCACCTTCTGAAATTCTATAAAGGCATTTTTCAAACCAAATGGCAAAAAATGCCATTGGTATAAACAATCCTTCCCATGAGGATCAATTCCCCAAAATGTTGTTTTAACCTTGTCACCCTCCCTTAATGGCAATTGATGGTAGCTAGATTTCAAGTCCAAAATATTAAAAACCTTGGCCTAATCAAGGGCATCAAAGACCTCTTCTAATAAGGGCATGGCATATTTGTTTAAATGTGTGTGTTTGTTGACTGGGTGGTAATCCCCGCACATGTGCTGTTCCATCCAATTGCCAAAAATATCCTTTTTGGCATCACTATGGTTAAGGCATAATCACTTTTCGACAGTTCCACTAAATTTGCATCTAACAACTCTGTTGTTTGAGCTTGAACCAAGGCCTTCTCCATTTCATTCAACCTATAAGGTCGTTTGAAAATAAAATTATCATCCTCCAATACAATTCAAACTTCTTGTCCTTTCAATTGTCTCAATTCCTTCAAACTAAAGGCAAAACAACCAACATAATCCTACAATAGCTATCATACTTCATGCACCTCATTTCTTGTAACTATAGGACCAATATTTGGTTCCCATGATTTTGCGGTCTCCTATACTTTGGGCTAAAATGATGACACATCCCTAGCACCCAAAGTTGTGGCCAAAACTTGTGATTCCTATGCATAATGTAATGTAGCACCGGAATGCTTTAACGCCCCCACATCAAAAACCTCCTTCCCATTACCCATAAATCCTTGATCCCATAAATGCCAAGGATGACACCCCCCCCCTTGCACCAACATAGTTGACCCAGATGTAGGTAACTTAATTAACATACATATTTACCTACCTTTTTATTTATTTATTTACTTAATTTATGTATCTTACATAATTATTTAAGAATAATGTTGTGTGAATTAAAAGGCCTCAATGTTGTGTGGATATGAAAATGTTTTTCCCTTCCAAAAGTTTGTCCCCATATTGTTTGTCATCTT
>Ga0116229_10006333_pt1 | contig 19062 bp, 19 predicted proteins | sample S1TSphgellanicum_3_FD_87313 | JGI IMG/M metagenome (GOLD analysis project Ga0116229, IMG submission 87313) | Host-associated microbial communities from peat moss isolated from Minnesota, USA - S1T2_Fc - Sphagnum magellanicum MG | ecosystem: Host-associated > Plants > Peat moss > Unclassified... | reverse complement strand
TCGACGTCATTCCCGGCGATAAGATCGTCATCAACAAAGCGGTGCTGTGGCTCGGCGCGGCGGCGGTCTTCTACTTGCCCAAACTCGTGATTCCGCTGCGCACCGTCGACGATCAACGCGCCCAGCCGAGGTTCTTCCCCGAAGTCGGGTACGACTCGTACGAAGGCGCGTGGATTAAGATGAAGATCCCGTTCGGCAAGGATCAGTACTACTACGGCTACTACATCGTCAACTACTACACGAAAGAGGGCCTCGGACTCGGCTACGTCGGCTTCTATTCGAACAAGAAAGGCCGGCGAACGCTCTCGGTCAACGTCTACGGCATCAACGACCATTTGACGGGCAGCCGCGAGTACAACCTCGCGTTGCAAGAGCAAGAGAACTTCTCGCAGCACCTGCGCGGCAACTTCTCGTTCGGCTACCAGTCGAACTACGGTCCGCTGACCGAGATTCCGCCCAACGAGACGATCACCGCGCAAATCGAGCACCAGACCGAGAAGACCTCGCAGAACTACTCGTTCAATCACAGCGGCGTCGGCTCGCAGTCCAGCAGCGATAGTTACGCGTTCACCGATACGCGCCAATTCAATTCGTTTCTCACCGAAGCCGTGAGTTTCAACGAATCGGCGAGTTCGTCGACGTTCGGCGACGAATCGTCGGTCGAACATCAGGCGACGTTCGACTACTTGTTGCACTACACGACCACCGGCGCCGACTACCAGCTCGAGTACAACAAGACGTATACGCAGACGCCGTACGGCGTCGATAAGATCCCGGAGTTCCAAGTTCGCCCGTACGATTTCTTCCAGCACTTCATCTTCCCGATCTCCGCGCAGCTCACGGTCGGCGAATACAGCGAGCCCTCCAATCTGTTCTACACCTGGCGCGCGGACGGCGGCATCGTGCTGGGGCCGGCGCTCGCCAAAGTCTTCGGCAGCGACTTTCAAGCGACGGTCGACGTCGACCAGTACGCGTACGGCACCGGCGACCTGAAGGCCGCGATCCAACAGTCGGCCAGTTTGACGACGCCGATCGGCACGCACCTCGTCAACTCGCTGACGTACAACGAAGCCAACTACAACGGCCCGGGGATCGTGCCGTTCCAATACCTCGATCAGCAGCCGACGCAGAACCAGAAGAACGCGCAAGACCTGCTGCGCATCTTCAACGACGACACCTACACGCTCTCGGTCGGCGTGAGCACCGATTTCCTCGGCTTGCCGCCGTGGACCGGCGAACCGATCAGCTACCAGCTCGCCGCGCGCCCCTCGTCACGCTCAGTCGTGCTGATCTCCGGCTCGTACATTCCCGGGCCGGGCAACGGTTTCGAACAGACGCAGTTGCAGTTCTCGACGCCGTTCGGGCGCGGCTCGCAACTCCAGTTCCTGACGACGCTCAACTGGAAAGGCGGCGAACTCGTCCAGGATAAGGTGATCTACTATAACCGCACGATCGGCGATTGCTATCAAGTGCAGGTGCTCTACAACGAGGCCTCGCGCTTGGTGAGCATGTCCCTCAACCTGCTCTCGTTCCCATCGCAAGCCGCCTCCTTCGCCTTCGGCCAAGGCGGCCCGATCATCCCGACGACGTTCAACTTCTAGGGAACGCGCCCTAGTCGCAGGATGGAAACGGCGTGGCCGGCGGTTTTGGCGTCGCGGGGTTGTTGGCGATTTCGACGCTGACGATTTGGGCCGGCGGGTCGATCTGCAGGTTGCTGCTCAGTGCGTAGGTGACGATGTCGAATCCGCAGTGCTGCGCGATGTTGAGGTTCGGCGATTGGAACGTGGTGTCTGTCGGGCCGAAGGTGCCGAGCGAATCGACGAACGTGAGCTGCGCGTTGGTGTTGGGCTGGGTCGTAAAGGCATTGAAGAGCCAGTTGGGCAGCACGGGCGCCGGCGTCGTCGATGCGCCGGGTGACGGCGTCGCCACGCCGTTGAAGATGAGCGGCTGAAAGACGATGGTGAACTCGGTGCCGGTGCCGTTGCTGTTCGGAATATACTGCAGCTGGGTCGGCGTGGTGAGGAGCGGCAGGTAGGCCGGAACGCAGGTCGGGCAGTTCGAGGAGTGCAGGAACTCGTACGCGTTGGCGAAGGTTCCGCCGCCGCTGCCGCCGACCTCGAGGGCATAGGAATAGGCCGACCAGTTGGTCTGCTGCGGGTTGGTCAGCGGCGTCTGGCCGTTCTCGGTGGTGTTGAAGACCACAAAATAGCGATAGCTTGAAAAGTTGAATGGGGCCGTGACGTCAAACTTTACGCTCATGAAGCCCGGCGCAAGTCCACCCGGGCCGGAATTGGGCGGATTGGGCGTCACCTGCCTCCCGCACGCTGCAACGATGAATGCCGTTATCACTACGAAGGTAAAACCGAACTTCCGAATCATGCCGTCCTCGTTGCAGGTCCGCAGGGCGATCGCCGCTGCGCTTGGTGCTTTCGCGCTCGCCGCCGCTTTTCCCAAGCTGGACGCGGCATGGCTCGTGCCGTTCGGCGTTGCGGCGCTCTTTTGGTGCTGGCAAGGCGCTTCGTGGGGGCGCGCGGCCATCCTCGGGTTGTTCGCCGGTCTCATCTTTTTCTCACTCGACTACGCGTGGGTCGGTTTCACCGTATCGCACTACGTGGGCCGGTTCGGGCCGATCGTGCCGCTCGGGCCGGCGATCGTCGAAGCGCCGTATTTCGCCGCAGCAGGCGCGCTCTCGGCAGCCGCGTATCGGCGAGCGCGCCCGGCGCTCGCGCCGCTCGCCGCGGCGGCGGCGTTCACGCTGTGCGAATGGGCACGCTCGGTCGGCGTGTTGGGCGCGCCATTCGATCAACTCGGGTACACGCAAGCCGGCGGACCGCTGCGCGCGATCGCCGCCTTTGCCGGCACCTACGGGATCACGTTCGCGCTCTGCGTCCTCGGCGCGTATCTTGCCGACGCCGTCGTGCGGCGCTCGTGGCGCACGTGCGCGATCGCGTGGGCCGGCGTAGTGGTGGCAGCGCTCGCCGCGTGGCTCGCATGGCCGGCGCGCACGTTGCCGCCACCCACGATTCGCGTCGCCGCCGTCCAAGGCAACATTCCGCAATCGCTGAAATGGAACAACCTCGATCTGGCGGTACGACGCTATACGGCCCTCACGCGCGAAGCGATCCGCGGCCACGCGCGGCTGATCGTGTGGCCCGAGACGGTGATGACCACGGTGCTCAATCTCGACGCGCCGCTCGTCGCATCCATCGGCGATCTCGCCAGCGACGGAAACGCAACGATCGTTGCAGGCTCGCAAGAGTACGCCCGCCGCAAGTACTACGATTCGCTCTATATCTTCGCTCCCGACGGCTCGTACGTGACGTACCGCAAGCGGCAGCTGGTGCCGTTTGCCGAACATTTTCCCGGCGAGAAATTCCTCTGGTGGCTACCCTACGTCGGCTCGCTCAACGCGCGCATCGCAACGAGTTCGGTCGACGGCGTCTATCCGACGACGGCGCTGCGCATCGGGCCGCTCATCTGCTGGGAATCCGCGTTCGCGGACTTGGCCCACGCGCAGATGCGCAACGGCGCGCAATTGCTGGTGATCAGCACCGACGATGCTTGGTTCGGCGAAACCTCGGGGCCGTACATGCACGCGCAGATTTCGCAGCTCCGCGCGATCGAAACCGGGGCCTACGTCGTGCGCGCGGCGGCGACCGGCATCAGCGGCATCATCGCGCCGGACGGTACCTGGACCTCGCGCACGCGCATCGACACGCAAGGCGTGGCGTTCGGCAACGTCGGCCCTCCGGCCGGCACGCTCTTCGCGCTGATCGGGCCCACGCCGGTCGTCGCGCTGCTCGCCGCGCTCTACGTCGGCCTGCTCTTGCTCCCACCGGTCCGCCGCGGACGCCATGAATCTGAAGACGGCGTTTAACGTCCGCACGTGGGGCTGGAAGCAGTACGCGCTCGCGGCCGTCTGCGCGTTCGCCATCTACGTCGCGATCGGCGTCATCTTTGCGGGCGGCGGTACGGTACCGATTCCGCCGGCGAACGTCCCGATTCAGATGTACGGAGCCAACATCACCAACCACCGCATCAACACGCCGGCCTGGAGCTTCGACTACGACCACGCCGAGCTCTCACCCGACGCCACGACCGGGACGGTCGAAGGCGTGCGCAACGGCATCGTCTACAAGAAGGGCAAGCCGAATTTGCGAATCTCGGCGCAGAAGATCACGCTCGACACGCAGACGCTCGACTTCACGGCGATCGGAAAGGTGCACGTCGAACGGATCGGAGATCCGCAGAAGCGCTCGTTCGACACGGACTTGGTGGTGTGGACGAACAACGCGAAGCTCATGCGCATGGACCATCCGGCCTACGTGCATTCCAACGGCCAGACGCTGAAATTGGAGGGCATCACCGTGGATTTCGACGCCGAGACCTTCCACGTGGGCAAAATGAACGGCGGCGTGGACATCCACAAGTGAAGGCGGGCGGCGGGGCGGCCGATACCCGGAACATGCCCCTTCCTAGGATTGGGATGGCCTTGTGCGTCCTGGTGCTGGCCGCGTGCGCGCGGCAGGCCGACGCGCCCGCCTCCACGCCGCCGCCGATGCTCATCGACCAGCGCGGCACGACGATGCCGTTCGAGAAGGCCGTCGGGCACATCGTCTTCAAGCCCTACGTCCCGTCGACGCAGGTGCTCGCCTACGCGGTGTTACCGCCGCTGGGCGACCTCGACACCGACGCCCATCGCGGCATCGGCATCGAGTACGTCGCCCCCGGCAACCGGGCGATGCTGCTCTCGCAATGGCCCAAACAAGACTTCACCGTTGCGTTCGCGCGCAGCACCGGCCCGCTCGCACCCTGCGTGCTGGCGCACTACAAAGCCGACGGTGCGGCGTGGGTCACGTCGCAGGACGTCGTCATGACGCTGCAACCGGATGGCAGCGTCGCTCCGTCGGCGGTAGACGACGAGGCGCGGCGCTTGATGCGCGCCGGCGCCTGTCGCTAAAACCTACGGGCTCTCTTCGAGCCGTTTCTTCGCTTCGGCGATCAGCTGCTTGACCTTCTGGCCGCCCTTGTGCCCGATTTCTTCATAAAAGTCGGAGCCGTATTTTTCCTTGACGACTTGACCGCCCTTTTGCCCGATATTCTCGTAGAACTCGGCTCCATGGCGGTCGCGGGTTGCTTTCCCGCCCTTGCGCCCGATCTCTTCATAAAAGGTCGAGCCGTAACGCTCGCGCACGGTGTCGCCGCCCTTTTTTCCGGCTTCACGCACCGACATTTCGCGCTTCTCTTTGTCTGCTGGCATCGGTCTCCGAACTGTATGTGAGCTTTCTTAGCTACGGGGCCTTGCGCTTGGGACGCTGGCCCCCTTTTTGGCCAATCACTTCGTAAAACGAGGGACCGTACTTGGTCTTGGTGGCCTCGCCGCCTTTGCGGCCGATTTCCTCGTAGAACTCCGAACCGTACTTGGCCTTGACGCGCTCGCCGCCGCGGCGACCCGCTTCGCGAACGCTCATACCGCCTTGAACTTCGTCTTGCATGCTGATGCCTGGCTCCTTATCGGATGTGGGTAACTGAGATACGTTCTTTACCCATCCAAGCGGTCGGCAAACTCCAAGGGGCCCCAGGGATAGAATGACTCCCGGACCGGAGAACTTGCTGAGAGGGGCCTCTCGGCTTCGTACCCAACCCGACGCTCATGCAGTCGTACCGTCTTGCCGCCGCGGGGCTTGCGTGCGCGGCGTGCCTGCTGCTCGGCGCGACGCCCGCTCCCGGCGGCGTGAACGTCACGGTCCAAACGGTACGCGATAGTGTTGATTTGCTCGACAGCGTGGCGATCGAAGTCGTGGCTCACAACGCGTCCTCGTCCCTGCGCTCCGTCCGCTTTGCCCAACCCGCCGAGTACGCGATCGACGTGCTGTCGGGCTCGCAGGTGATCTGGACCTCGCTGCCGCCGTCGCCCGCGCCCGGCGCGACGGTACCGGTGCATTCGCGCTCGTTCGCGACCGGGCCGACGCCGATGGTGCTCTACGAGTGGAACGCGCTCGCGAGCGGCCGCTGGAGCCCGCTGCCGGGTGCCTACACCGTGCGCGTCACGTTGCTCGACGACGCGCGCCCGACCGCGTCCGTGGGCATCACCTTTGCCCGTCCGCTCCCGACGACGGCCTTGGAGAAGCTCAAGCCCGGCGAGGAGGTCACGCTTGGGGGACGGCTCGACGCGCTGCGCGGGACGTTGTCCGATGCGAACGGCAGCGTGAGGCTGACGCGGCGGCTGCTGCCGGCGCCGCCGGATTTCCCGGTGGTGCTGCGGGGCTCCGCAACCGACCATCCCGACGGCTCGCGCACGTTCACCGTCGACCGGTGGGCGCCGCTGGGCGGGCCGCCGCCGATGCCTACGCCGGCGGCCACACCGCCCTAGCTAGGGCGCGGCCCCGCTCCCCGCGAGCGCCTCGTAGACCTCGCGCGCGCGTCGCCGCAACTGCTCGAAATCGCCGTCGTTCTCGATGACGAAGCGCGCGAGCGCGCGCGCTCGCTGCGGGTCGATCTGCGCGGCCATCCGCGCCAGAACGTGGGCCTCATCGGTGCCGTCCCGCTCGGTCACGCGCGCGACGCGCACGGCTTCGGGAGCAGTGACCAGGATCGTCGCGTCGAGCGATTCGTCGTATCCGGTTTCGAACAGCAGCGGCACGACGTGCACGACCGGTCGATCCGCCGGCGCCTGCGCCTCACGCGCGGCCGCCAAACGCCGGACGATGGGGTGCACGATCGCGTTGAGGCGTTCGCGCGCCGTTGCGTCGGCAAAGATCACCTCGGCCAGGGCGGCGCGATCGAGCGCGCCGTCGCGCACGACGCCCGGCCAGGCACCGGCAATCTGCCGCAATCCTTCGCTGCCCGGCGCGACCGCTTCGCGCGCCAGCTCGTCGGCGTCGATCACGAACGCGCCCAGGCGCGCGAGTTCGTCCGCCACCGCGCTTTTGCCCGAGCCGATCCCTCCGGTAAGCCCTACTCGCATCGTTCCTCTGCAGTACGAAAAAAAGGCGCGCGCCCCTCGCGGAGCGCGCGCTCGGATCGTTGCCCGCGTGCGGGAGCGGAGCTTCTTAGACCGCCAGTTCCGGTTCGGTCGTCGCAGCGTGCGCTGCGGGCGCCGCTTCGAAGCCCGGCGTTGCGTCGCCGATGGTGCCGATCTCCTCGAGCACTTCGTACGTTTCGATCTCTTCCGGCGGAATGTCCGCGACGTGCTGGATCGAAGCGGTGATGCGCCGCGTCGCGTGATTGATCGTCAGCAGCGTGACCTCGATCTCTTGGCCGGGGCTGTACTGCGCGGACGAATCGAACTCGCCCTTCGGAACCATCGCGAGGATACCCGGGATGATTTCGACCAGCAGGTAGTTCGGCGTGACCTTGACGACCTGCGCCGACAGCTTGTTGGTCTCGTACAGACGGTCGGCGTGCTGGTCCCACGGATCCGGCAGCGCGTGCTTGAGCGAGAGGCTGACTTTCTTGGCTTCCGCGTCGAACTTCATGATCTCGACGTTGACGACGTCGCCGATCTTCACGACTTCGGACGGATGCTTGATGCGCGCGTAGGAGAGTTCGCTGTTGTGAATGAGGCCGTCGATGCCGCCCAAGTCGACGAACGCGCCGAAATCGGCGAGACGCACGACGACGCCTTCGCGGATCTGACCGACTTCCAACGTGTCGAGCAGTTCCTGTTTCTTGGCCTGCAGCTCTTCTTCGAGAACGAGACGCTGCGAGAGCACGACGCGATGGCGCTTGTGATCGAGGTCGATCACTTTGAGGCGCAGGCGCTGGCCCACCAACTCGTCGAGATTGCCGACCGGCTGGCGCCGGATCTGCGATGCCGGAACGAATCCGCGCATGCCGAGGTCGACGAGCACGCCGCCCTTGACGACCTGCGTGACCGTGGCTTCGATGACTTCGTCGCGCTCGTGCGCTTCGATGACTTTCTCCCACGTTTTGAGCGCGCGCGCCCGGCGCTCGGAAAGGAAGAGCGTTCCGTCCATGTCGTCGATGCGGTGAATCATCACCTCGAGCGTATCGCCGACTTTGAGAGCTTTGGGATCGATCGCGAGCGAGAGCTCGCGGAACGGAAGCACGCCTTCGGATTTGCCGCCGACGTCGACCAGCAGTTCGTCCTTATCTTTTTGAACGATCATGCCGGTGAGGACTTGGCCTTCGTCGAGGACCTTGAGCGATTCTTCGTAGAGGCGCTGCTCGAGGGCGAGTTGGTCCTCTTCCTCGGTGTGCGCGGGAGCGATTTCAGTCGTAGAGATGTTGTAGTTCCTACCTTACATATTGTATTTTTTTGCGAACGTCACCGCTGACAATTCTTACACCACCATGTTCCGCGTTGGCCGAGTACCGTCCGTACGATCGGCGTTCCGCATCGGGTACACGGTTCGCCTAGCCTGCCGTAGACCGAGAGCGCATTTTGAAAGCCGCCCCGGAGGCCGTCGGCGTCCACGTAATCGTCGACGCTCGTTCCGCGCATCTCGATCGCGCGGTTGAGAACGTCCACGACGGCATGGTGCAACCGGCGAATCGCTGGTTTGCTCAACGCTTGTGCGGGCCGGCTCGGTTTGATCCGGGCCTCCCACAGCGCCTCGCAGGCATAGATGTTCCCAATACCTGCGACGCGCCGCTGATCCAGGAGTAGTACCTTGATCGGCGTCGTCCGCCTGTGAAGCATACTCAGAAAGGCTTCCTGTGTAAAGCCGGAGGAGAGCGGCTCCACGCCCAGCGCGGCGTCCCACGGCTCCCCCTGCTCGACCAGGCGCATCCGGCCGAAGGTTCGCACGTCGGCGAAGCCGAGGCGCGTCCGGTCGCTGAAGTGCAGAACGACGTGCGTTCCCGGGAAATCCGGCTCGCCGGGGGCGGCGACCACCAGACGGCCGGTCATCCGCAGGCTGGTGACGAGCCTCCGCCCCGAGGCGAGTTCGATCAGCGCGTACTTGCCGCGACGGCCCGCGCCGGTGATCCGCTCCCCGGCCACCGCGTCGCCAAAGGACACGCCGGGCGGGGCTATCGCCATCTTGGGCAAGCGGATCTCGGCGCGCCGGATGGTTTTTCCGACGATCGCCCGGGCCAGGCCGCGCGCGATCGTCTCGACTTCAGGGAGTTCGGGCAAACGCAGCCCTAGGGCCTAGGGAACTATATGCTGTTCGCGGCACTGCCAAGGTGGATCGCCGTTTCGGAGCCCAACTTGGTGACGGCCAAGATTCCAACGATCGCGATGAGCGAGACCACGAGCGCGTACTCGATCAGCGTCGCGCCGTCTTCATTGCGCGCCAAGGACGATAGAAGCCGAATCATAAGCCTATACGTCTCCCGGAGTTAAGTTGGCCATAGTGTAGCACGGTTGCGCCAGCGCCCCCCTGTAGCCCTCGCCCCGAACCAAGCCTTGATGAACCGTCGCTATTCCGGGAGAGCCGGGGGAACGCGGTGGAGGTCCAATTTGACGCCGGTGGCCAGCCCCTCGGCCTCGGCGTCTCCGGCAGCCAGCTCGATCACGTACTCGGCGTCTCCGCCCTCCAAAGGAATCGCCGAATCGGGCGTGTGCGCGTCGAGCACCGGGACGTTGCGATAGATATGGCGGACCGTACCGTCGGCGCCGACGAAGACCATATCCAACGGAATCAGCGTGTCCTTCATCCAGAAATCGACGTGGCCGTCCGAGGGAAAGACGAAGATCATGCCGGCGTGCGGCGGGAGCGACGTGCGGTCCATCAACCCGTGCTCCCGCTGCGCCGACGTGCGCGCGACCTCCAAGGTGAGGTCCGCCTTCGGGGCGTGTACGACCACGGTCGAGAGAGCGGCCACCAGCAGCGCATCAAACACGTTCGATCTCCTCGGCGTCCATCGCCGCAACGTCGTACCAGGTGCGTCCCGACTTCAGCGTCACCTCGAGCGGGACCGCAAGCTTCATCGCTTCTTCCATGTGGCGGCGCACCAGGCTTGCGGCGGCGTTCGCCTCCCGCTCCGGGACTTCGAAGATCAGCTCGTCGTGGATCTGCAGCAGCATCGTGGCGCCGAGACCGCTTTCGCGCAGCGCGTGGTCGATCCGCACCATCGCGAGCTTCATCAAGTCGGCGGCGCTGCCTTGGAGCGGCGCGTTGGTCGCTTCGCGCTCGGCCGCCGAGCGCAGCATGTAGTTGCCCGACGTGAGCCCGGGCATGTAGCGGCGCCGGCCCAGGATCGTCGAGACGTAGCCGTCGCGCCGCGCATCCTCGATGGTGCGCGCAATGTACTCGCGCACGGAGGGAAAGCGCGCGAAGTACGCCTGCGTGATCTCCTTGGCCTCCGCGCGCCCGATCTCCAAACGCTGCGCCAACCCGAAATCCGACATGCCGTAGAGCAGCCCGAAGTTCACGCTCTTGGCCATACGGCGCTGCTCCGAACCGACGCTCTCGCCGGGCGGCACGTTGAAGAGTTGCCGGGCGGTGAAGTCGTGGATGTCCAGGCCTTCTTCGAACGCGGTGCGCATCGCTTCGTCGCCCGAGAGATGCGCCATCAAGCGCAGTTCGATCTGACTGTAATCCGCCGCGAGCAAGACGCGTTCGTCGCCGCGCGCGACGAACGCGCGACGGATGCGGCGGCCGAGTTCGCCGCGCACCGGGATGTTCTGCAGATTCGGATTCGTCGACGAAAGACGGCCGGTTGCCGTCGCCGTTTGGTTGAACGCGGTGCGCAGGCGCCCGTCGCGCGCGTCGACGAGCCCCGGAATGACGTCGACGTAGGTGTTCTTCAGCTTCGTCACCTCGCGCCATTCCAAGACCATCGCGCAGATCGGATACTCGCGCGCCAAGCCTTGCAAGACTTCGACGCCGGTCGCCCACCCGGTCTTGTTCTTCTTGCCGCCGGGAATGCCGAGCTTGCCGAAGAGCACGTTGCCCAGTTGTTGCGGCGATGCGAGATTGAACGTCTCTCCGGCGAAATCGAAGATCGTGCCAGCCAGCCGCGCCGCGGTGACCTCGATCTCTGCGCCGATCAGCGCCAGCTCGGCCGGATCGATCGCGACGCCGGCAGCCTCCATCGACGCAAGGATCGGCGCGAGCGGGACCTCCACGTCTTCGTAGAGCCGTACCTGGTCGCGCTCTTCGAGCAATGGGCGCGCCGCGTCGAGCACGCGCAAGGCCGCATCGGCGTGTGCCGCCGCATCCTCCGGCAACGCCAGGTGCAGCCATTCGGCGGCCGCATCGGCGGGGTTCGCGAACGTGCGCGACGGATCGAGCAGATGCGCCGCCAGCATCGCGTCCCCCGCGAACGCAGGCAGCACGAAGCCGCGATCGAGCAGCGCGCGCGCGACGCGCTTGGCGTCGTACGCGGCGACGTGCTTCGCGCTACGCAAGAGATTCGCCAGCGACGCGCGCGCGCCGTCGTGCGCGAACGCGCCGAACGGCACGGTGAGCCCGGTACCCGGTTCGCCGCTAAGACCGAACGCTTCGCCTGCGACGGCGATGGCGACGCGTTCGCCGGTCGCCAGCGCATCGAGCTCGCCCGCCAAGCGCGCGAACTCGGGCGGATCGACGGCCGCCGCATAGGAACGGTACCGCCCTTCGAGCTTTTTCTCGATCTCGAACAACGGCAGATCGACGGGCGGCTGCAGTTTCGCGAGCAGCGTCTTGAACTCGAGTTCGCTGTAGAGCGCGTAGAGATCCGCGTCAGACGGCGCGCGAAAGCGGCTGGCCTCGCGGTCGAGCGGGAGCGGAAGATCGCGCCGCACGATCGAGACGGTGCGACAGAGTTGCGCCTGCTCGCCGTAGCGTTCGATCAGCGCCTGCAGCTTGGGCGTGCCCGCCAGCGCCGGATCGGCGACCAGCGCGTCGAGCGAGCCCGCGGCCTGCAGCAGCTTCGTCGCGGTCTTGTCGCCGACGCCGGGGATCCCGGGCAGATTGTCCGAGGGATCGCCTTTGAGGCCGCGATAGTCCGGCAGTTGCGCCGGCTCGAGTCCGAAGCGCTCGCGCACGGCGGCGGGATCGTAGCGGCCGAGCTCCGTGATGCCGCGCCGGGTCGTGAGCACGGTCGTATATTCGTCGACGAGTTGCAGCAAGTCCAAGTCGCCGGTAACGACGATCGTCGGCTCGCCGGCCGCTTCGGCTTGACGCGCGAGCGTCGCGATCACGTCGTCGGCTTCTTGACCCTCCATCTCGACGATCGGAATGCCGAAGGTCGCGAGAATCTTGCGCACCAGCGCGAACTGCCCGCGCAACTCGTCGGGCATCGTTTCGCGCTGCGCCTTGTATTCGCCGTACAACGCGAGCCGCTCGGCGGGCGGCCCCTTGTCGAACGCCGCGATGACGTGCGTCGGCTTCTCGTCGGCCAACAGCTTGTTGAGCATCATCGTGAATCCGTACGCAGCGTTGATCGGCACGCCTTTGCTGGTCGTCAGGCCGGGCAGTGCGAAGAACGCCCGGTACACCAGCCCGTACGTATCGAGCAGCATCAACTTCATGGCGCTATCGTACCGTGATCGGAGAGGAAGCGGCGCTGACGCGCCCATCGTCGGAGATCTCGAGCACCGAGAGCGTGTACGAGCCGCTCTGCGCGGGCATTTGGACGGAGACGGCCCCGGCGGCCGCGCGTTGCACGCTCCAAGAGACGTCCTGGGTGGCGGCTTCCGCCAGCGAGACCTCCCGAGGGGGCTGGGTACGGCGCACGAAGCCGAGGACTTGCGCGTGGTCGCCGGTCGAATCGACCCACGGGTGCCACGTGACGCCGTCGGGCGCGCTGGTCTGCGTCGCCGCCTGCCCGACCGCCAGCAGTCCGGGCGCCGTATCGAAGACCGCACTGCCCGAGGGAGCGCCGCGGCTGACCCGCACCACCAGCGTGGCGCCGCCGCCGCTATCGGGCAACGTCACCGCAGCGGTCTCTCCGGGGGCAAAATCTCTGCGGGCCAGCGCAAGAGGCCGCGTGACCGGGCGCCCCGGGGCGTCCAGCCCGAGCGGGACGGTGGTCCATTCGATCGCTCCATCGCGCACGAAAGCGGCTCCGACGCGCAGCTCGCCCGCGGCATCGGTGGCTTTGACGGAGGCGCTCGCGCGCCCGCTCGATACCGGCGTGACGAAGGTCTGCGCGCCGAGGCCGCTTTCCAGCGTAATCAGCGCGTCGCCGGTCGAACCGGGCGCGTTCGCGGTGACTGCGACGGTGTCGCCGCTGCGGTAGCTGGCCTTGTCCAGGGTCACGCCGACGTTCGCGCTTCCACCGTCTTGCGGCGACGAGGCCGCCTGCAGGCTGATCTCGACCTGCGCGGCATCCATCGCCGGCCCCTGCGCGTCGAGACGGGCGAAGATCAAGTTCGTTCCGAGCGGCGGCGAGGAGAAGCTGCCGCGCGCGTGGCCGCCGGCGTCGAGCGTGACCTGCTGTTGCGAGACCGAACTCCCGTGCACCAACTGCACGGTCACCGTGACGCCCGCGAGCGGACGTCCCGTCGCGACGTCGTTGCCGTAGACGTCGAAGCCGACCGCGGTGCCGAGCGTCTGCTCTTCGCGATCCAACTGCACGCGCACGGTCGATTGCGAGGTCGGGACCGCAAAGCGCGTGTCCGCGGTCGCGCCGCCGGAATCGACGCGCACGCCGTAGGTCGAACCGAGGTCGTCGCGCGGACGCGGAATGGAAAGCGTCGCCGTTCCATCGTCGCCCGTGCGAACGCTCTCGTCGACCCACGTGGTGGTCGCCCACGGAATCGTCGACGGCGTAAAGCCGACGTAGACGTGCGGGGAACGCACCACCGTCACGTGCACGTTCGCGCCGCCGCGCGACGATTTGACGAGCAGCGGTACGTCGGCGCGCGGATCGCACGGAGCGCAGGCCGGGGAGACTTCGAGCGAGAGGCCGCCGGCGTTGGCGTCGACGTGGATCGTCGCACCGCCGACGCCGCCGTCGACCTGCGCGAGCGCCGCGTAATCTCCGGCGGGTGCGTCCGCCGGAATCGCAATCTCGGCCGAAAACGCGCCGGCCGCGTCGAGCTGCACGGTTTTCTGACCGACGAGCGACGCGCCGGAACGCAGCGACACCGTGGCCGTCCCCGAGGTCGCCTTCAACACGCTGCCTTGGCGCGTTCGCGCAAAACCGGCCAGCCGCACGGTGTCGCCTGCGTGCACCACCGCCGAATCGCTGCGGACCGCGACGATCGTCGCCGGTAGCGGCGCCTGCGGCAGCAGGCTCAAGAACGCGTAGCTATCGCCCCACTGCGCGAGCGCAAAGAGCGGGCGCGGCGAACGATTCCAGCGCACGATCCCGTGGTCGTCGGTCTGCTCGGTTTGAAACGTATTGTTGACGAGCAACTGCACGCGCATCCTCGCAAGCGCGCGCCCCGTCCCCAAATCGGTGCCGTAGAGCGCGAGTTCGTTCGGCGTCTCTTTCGAGATCAGGCCGACGCGCGTGCGATTGATCCAGACTTGTTCGCCGACGTCGCCGCGACGCGCTTCGACCACGAAGAAGCCCTCGCGGGAGCCGAGCTGCACGTCGATCTCGTTGGACTGGAACTCGTAGCCGTCCGGCGGCGTAAAGCTGAAGTTCGCGACGGGACGGCGTCCCCGCGTGTCGATCGCGCGCGGATGCTCGTTGGAGCCGGCCGTGATCACGTCGGCCGGATCGACTTGGTAGACGCGAAATTGCACCGGCGCGCTCGAGTAGGTGTCGAGGCGGACGGTCGTACTCTTCCACGGGACGTTCGAATCGCTCGCAAACAGCGCAAAATACGCATCGAGACGATGGAGATCGACGATCGGGCGCTCCGCTAGGGCCGGACCGCCCGCGAGTGCGAGCAGCAGCGTGAGCGCGGCCACGCGCGCAAACATCGGAGCGGTCGTTTCGACGGGGCCGGCCCTTCATCCGGCAGGTCGATCCCTCGACCTCGGGTAAACTCCCCATGTGGACGACCAGCCTGCGGGCGGGAACCCGACTTCTACGCGCTGCCAGTTTTGCGGCTGCGAGGAAAGCGAGCGCGACGCGCGGGAGGCCCGCGAAAAGTCGCACGTTCAGGTCGTCGTCGCCTGCGGATCGTGCGGACACCCGTTCGCCGTTCTCTCCAGAAACTAAACGTAAAAGAGATTTTAGCCTTGATGACCGTTTCACGCCTGCGAGCGATCTGGCTCGCATCGATCTTCGTCGCCGCATGCGCGCCGGCGCTCGCAGCCACGCCGGCTCCGGCCCCCAGAGCCAGCGGCTCGCCGGGACCGCTCGTCTTGCCGCAGCCGAAGATGCCGAACGTGCCGCTCCACACCGAGTTTACGGTGGAGGTGAACGACAAGGGCCAGGTCGTCAAAGTCAAGAGCGGGGTGCCTTCGAAGGTGCTGCGCTTCAACGAGTGGACCTACGGCAACGTGCTGCAGATGTGGATCCGCCATCCCGACGGCACCGCCGAAGTCGGCCTCTACAAAGTCACCTACGACTACGATCCGAAGACCACGAAGATCACGCGGATTCCGGCGCTGGTCTCGGCCGGCGGAGATTGGGGCAACGAAGAAGGTGCCGCCAATCAGATGATCGATCTGGCCCGCAAGGAAGCCGAAGAGCACCAGAAAGCGCAGGCGGCGCAGAACGCCAGCCTGCCGTCGCTGCATCAAATCCGCGGAGAGAAGACCCCGACGCCGAGCCCGTCGCCCAGCCCGCCGTTCTAGGTTGCGCTTCGTCACGTTTCGCAAGGACGGGGCGGCGCCCAAGCCCGGCCTCGTCGAGGGCGATGCGATTCGCACGATCGCCACCGCGACGCTGCGCGAGTACGTCGAACTCGCGCCGCACGAACGCGTTGCCTGGCATACCGGCGACGATCTGGTCCCGCTTGAAAGCGTGGAGCTGCAAGCTCCGCTGATTCCACCGCGCAACGTCTTCTGCGTCGGGCGCAACTATCTCGAACACGCCAAAGAAGGCGCGCGAGCCGCGGGGCGCGAGTTGAAGCTTCCGTCCGTTCCGACGTTTTTCACCAAAGCGCCGACCGCAATCGCGGGGCCCGGCGAAACGCTCGAGTTGGAGGCGCACGTCTCCGGCGAGTACGACTTCGAGGCCGAACTCGCCGTCGTCATCGGCACGCTCTGCAAGAACGTTCCGGAGGCGGAAGCGTTGGACGCGGTCTTCGGGTACACGGCGCTCAACGACGTGACGGCGCGCGACCTGCAGCGCGAACACGTGCAGTGGTTCAAAGGCAAGAGTCTCGACCATACCGCGCCGCTCGGCCCGGCGATCGTCACGCCCGACGAGACCGGCGATCCGCAGGCGCTCGACATCCTCTTCCGGCTCAACGGCGTCGAGAAGCAGCGCGGCAACACCGCGCAGATGATCTTCGGCATCGCGCGCTTGATCGCCGAACTGAGCAAAGGCATGACCTTGCTGCCGGGCGACGTGATCGCCACCGGTACGCCGGAAGGCGTCGGATTCGCGCGTACGCCGCCCGAGTTTCTCGCCGACGGCGACGTCATGGAGGTTGAGGTGCAGGGAATCGGGGTATTGCGCAACGTGGTACGCATCCGGTGATCCTGCTCGCGCTCTGCTCGCTCGTCGCGCTGGCATTGGTCATCTTCGGCGCGGCGGCCTTGATCGATCCCGGCCGGATGGCGCACCTGTACGGCATTCCCGTCGAAGGGGATCCGGCGCACGGCTTCGTGCGGGCGACCGGAAGCCGCGATCTGCTGATCGGGCTGGTGTTGGGCGCCACGATCGCCTATCGCGACTGGCCGCTCATCGACGTGATGCTCGCCGGCGGCGTCCTGCTGGCAGCCGGTGACTTTTGGATCGTCTACCACGCGGCGGGCCGGCGTTTTCATCCGGCGCACACGATGCACGCTGCAGGTATCGTCGCCTTCGTGCTGATCCTCGCGATGGCGCTCTTCGCCATCGGCCGCTGACCCGGGTCGTTCGTTGTGTAGGAGTCGACCGGCTTGGGCCGTATGCCCACGCTTATGATCGTTGCCGTTCCCCGCGAAGCCGCTACACGGGAGCGCCGTGTTGCGCTCGTCCCCGAGACGGTGTCGAAGTTCGTGAAGTCGGGCGCCACGGTGCGCGTGGCGCGCGGCGCCGGCACTGCCGCAGCCTTTCCCGACGACGCGTACGAAGCCGCGGGCGCCACGCTCGTCGACGGCACCGCCGAGCTGTTGAGTGATGCCGGCTTGGTCGTCACGGTCGGGCGACCGTCCGACGACGTGCTGTCGGCCGTGCAACGGGGCGCGGTGCTCGTCGGGTTCTTCAATCCGCTTGGAGATCCGGAGTTCGTGCAACGATTGGCGGCCGCGGGCGTCACGGCGCTCGCGATGGAGATGATCCCGCGCATCACGCGCGCGCAATCGATGGACGCGCTCTCGTCGCAGAGCAACATCGCCGGCTACAAAGCGGTGCTGCTGGCCGCCTCGGAGCTGCCGAAGTTCTTTCCGATGCTCACCACCGCCGCGGGCACGATCCCGCCGGCGAAAGTCTTGGTGCTGGGCGCGGGCGTTGCAGGGCTGCAAGCCATCGCGACGGCACGCCGCTTGGGCGCCGTCGTCAGCGGCTACGACGTGCGCGCCGCCGTCAAAGAGCAAGTGCAATCGCTCGGCGCGACGTTCTTGGAGTTCGATCTGGGCGCCGACGCCGAAGGTTCGGGCGGATACGCCAAGGAGCTGACGCCCGAACAGCAGGAGCGGCAGCGCGCCTGGATGGTCGAGCAGATCGGCAAGAACGACGTCGTCGTCACGACCGCGCTCGTGCCGGGGCGCAAAGCCCCGGTGCTCGTTAGCGAAGCGGCCGTCGCCGCCATGAAGCCGGGCAGCGTGATCGTCGACCTGGCTGCGGAGGCCGGCGGCAACTGCGCGCTGACGGTGCGCGACGAGATCGTTACCACGCCGAACGGGGTGAGGATCGTCGGCACCACCAACTTGCCGTCGACGATGCCGACGGATGCGAGCCGCCTGTACTCGCGCAACGTCTACGCGCTGCTCTCGCCGTGGATCGCAGACGGCGCATTGAACGTGGATATGAACGACGAAATTGCTAAGGGAGCGTGCGTCGCGCACGACGGTGCAGCGCTCGTAGGAGGAAGCGCCGCGTGACCGACATCCATCACTACCTCGAACTGCTGACGGTTCTCGTTTTGGCCGTCTTCGTCGGCTTCGAGGTGATCTCGAAGGTGCCGACGACCCTGCATACGCCGCTGATGTCGGCCACCAACGCGATCCACGGTATCGTGCTCGCGGGCGCCATCGTCGTCGTCGCGGGCTTGTTCGGCGGCAGTTCGCACGGCTCGGTCTTCTTCATCCTCTCGGTCGTTGCGGTGACGCTCGGCGCCATCAACGTCTTCGGCGGCTTCGCCGTCACCGAACGCATGCTGCAGATGTTCAAGGGCAAGGAGCGCACCAAGTGAGCGGTCTCGATATCGGTATCGCGGTCGCCGACCTCATCGCCATCGCGCTCTTCATCCTGGGGCTGCACGATCTGAACTCACCGCCGACCGCGCGGCGCGGGAACCGCCTAGCGATGGTGGGCATGTTCATCGCGCTGGTGGCGGTGCTCGTGCAGACGCTCGGCGTCGGCTGGCAGGCGATCGCGATCGGCACGGTGATCGGCGGCGCGATCGGCGTCTACGCCGCGCTCAAAGTCAAGATGACGGCGATGCCGCAGATGGTCGCGCTCTACAACGGCGCGGGCGGCGGCGCGGCGGCGCTCATCTCGACGATCGAATACTACGTGCTCTCGAGCGCCGGCGGCATGGACTACGTGATCGCCGTCTCGCTCGTGCTCTCGGCGATCATCGGCGCGGTCAGCTTCGCGGGCTCGATCCTGGCCTTTCTCAAACTGCAAGAGCTGATGACCGGCCGCCCGATCACGTATCCCGGGCAGCAGGTCGTCAACGCGCTCATTCTGCTCGGCATCATCGGCCTCACCGGCTGGTTCGTGGCCTCGCTCGGCACGCTGCCGGTGTGGGCGTTCTTCGCGTTGCTCGGCGCCGCGCTGCTACTCGGCGTCCTGTTCGTGCTGCCGATCGGCGGCGCCGACATGCCGGTAGTGATCTCGCTGCTCAACTCGTTCACCGGACTCGCGGTTGCGATCACGGGCTTCGAACTCTCCAACTCGCTGCTGATCATCTGCGGCGCGCTGGTCGGCGCGAGCGGCACGCTGCTG
>Ga0116229_10006331_pt1 | contig 19064 bp, 11 predicted proteins | sample S1TSphgellanicum_3_FD_87313 | JGI IMG/M metagenome (GOLD analysis project Ga0116229, IMG submission 87313) | Host-associated microbial communities from peat moss isolated from Minnesota, USA - S1T2_Fc - Sphagnum magellanicum MG | ecosystem: Host-associated > Plants > Peat moss > Unclassified... | reverse complement strand
GGATTATGGATGAATTAAATCAACTTTTCAATCCACATGAATGAAATTGGTGGTCATTACCATGTAGGATTATTTTTCTAGGATGCATAATATTGATTTATTTGTGATTTCAAATTGATGCAATATTTTATCCATTTCATTCTTCAAAATGAAGAGAATCAAGGATGGATTGGTTGAAAAAAATCATGAATTATGTTAACTACCTCTTGTTAAAAAGGAAGGACATTCATGTCAATATGAAACAATATGGGTAAATAAAAAGACATTTCTCCAAGTAAACACTTGAAACTATTATGTGAAGCTATCTATGTTCAACACCTTATATAAATAGTTGAGATAATAGCTACCATTGGTTGATGGGTGCAAACACAATAAAACAAATCAACACATACCCACTTTAAGTAATCCTTATGACAATCCTTAAGGTTGGTAATTTGGGATTAGTAGATTGAGATTATTTACAATAGTTTAAACAAGGGGTGTGTCACACTGTAGCCTTGCCATTTACATTAGAAAGTATCTTAAGGGAAAAGAAGAATTATGGAAACTCAAATATTTCACCATGCAAAAATATTATCTTCAAAAAATCCTCTAAAAGAAACCAAAATCCTTCAAGATATTACAACTCTATAAATAATCTCAAGTTTCAACACAAGCCAAAATATCATCTTTCAAAAATCCTTGTATCAAAATAGACCTATTACTTAGGAGCCAAAATCACTTAAGCTACTATACTCTATAATGAATCTAAACACAATATCCTTGCCTTGGTAGGCAAGGCCAACAAAGCATTGGATTTTATTTTTTTAATTAATAAACTTACATATTCATTAGATTCATTTCAAGTTAGTCCAAATGTTAGAATTATATATTAAAATGTTGCAATATAAATACAATGTCACATATTGATTTTGTTATTAAGTTTTGGTGAGGTATCATATGGTCCTCGCACATCTAAAAACTTGATTCTTTTCATGTTGCTTGGCAAAATGTATGAATCATTTTTTAAAAATTTAAGGTTCTTTAACCCAAAGTTTAAAACACAAACAACTAGATCAAGGCAAATCAACCCTTTCTATATGGCTTGATTGTCACCTACATTTTTTTGTAATGACTTGCCTTCCTTTTACACCTTTAAATGTACCCTTTATTTTGGCAACATGTTTCCTTCAAATGTGATCAAGCAACCATAGAAGGTCAATTTGTCTTTTTGAAATGGTGCCCTTAAGGAGTGCTTATAATGTTGGTAGTTACAAATCAATTGTTTCAATTTTAATTGCAAGTAACCCATCCAAAACCTACAACAAGGTTCATAATCAACCCAGAACCATAACCACTTGAGCACCAACATTTACAATTGGAAAATCGAACCCCAATTATAGTATTTTTTAAAGTGGAACTAGAACCATAATCCAGTTCTAGAATGGGATGGAATTTGCAATTTGATCATTTTTGACACGATCCCAAGTTCCTAGTTAGCCCCAAGTTGGGGCTAGGTCACTCAAGTTGCGAAATTTCTGGGATTCGAAGCACACTCCTAGCTTCCAGCACGAAAGGGGGTGAGAGGGGCGTGTTGAAAGCTCCAGGATTATACTAGGAAGAGGGACAAGCTTAATTATTTGGTCATGCATCCAAATCCAACCAACAAGTTGGTTAAAACTCATTCTGCACACTTTCAGTGTCGGGACAAGCCACATGCGACCTTGAACTCACTTGACCCACCACGGCCCGGACTCGAGGGAAGCCACAACCTTCCCCCATATAGTATTCTCTGCAGCTCTTCGCTGCACTTGCATCCAAATGGTTCTTTTTCCTAGGACTCCCAAAGTGGAGTCCCGAAACTATCTCGGTTTGGACTCCCGGGACTTTGGGCGTTCATAACTTCTCGCCCCAAACTCAGATCAGGACGAGGTTTAAACCAAAGTTATAGTTATCCTCAAAAGCTTTCCAACGGTGTGTCGCACTTCACCTACACGCACCGGAATCGGGTCGATTCTCGACTTTTAGTGGTCGGGAGTCAAACTGCCAGCCCTTCTTTCGACCATAACTTATGATGCAGATGTCCAAATGGCTCATGCGAGGCCACTTTGGACATCTACACTTTAAGACCTTTCCAACGGTATAAAAAACGCCTCAATGCAAGGTGTTTGGATCCCTACAATTGCGCTCTAAGTTTTCGGGAGTCCCGGAGGACTCCCAAGTCCCATTTTCGGGAGTGTGAGTGGCGACCTCACACTTCCCTCAAAGTGGGGTTGCGACAATTCTTGACCCCAAAAAAAAACAGGTTTTGGGTTCATTCCAAGGTTTAAGGTTCATCTTTTTTTTTTGGTGTGTGTGGGTGTTTTTCTTTTAATGTTCTTGTTGTTCATGTTGTTTTTGTATAGATTTGTGACCACTAAAAGGCTTTTGATTTTTTTTTGCTTAAGGTGATGAGTGAGTGAACATAATCCATTGGTTACAATTTATTAATGTACCATCTTGTGAGTAACTTTAATTGCATGGAGCTACCGGTTCAAATTTTGTTTGGTAACACAATGTTCTAGTTGTATATGGTGACAACTTACAAGCATCCTAGGTGCATTATTTTACTTCTTGCACATGGGAGATCTTTCTAGCGTGTTCAATTGGTAGTTATGTGATTTTTAAAATTTATGGGAAGGATGGTTAATGTCTTGTGGTTCCAAGGAGGAAAATGAGTATTGTTAGTAGGAGGTTTTATAATTTGCTAATGAAATTTTATTTTATTTTTAAATTGTGAGTGTGAAATGTAACGTGTGAAAGTTATGTTAGGGAGAGAGTTTTTTCATGTTGTTTCTAATTGAGTGGTAGCAGATCATACAATTGGATTTATTGATAAAAAAAATGTTGTGGGGTTTGGAACAAATAAATCTCTAGCAATGTGATTATAACTTACTAAAATGAACATGAGGGTGGAGGCTAAGAGCTTGCACAAGTGTGGGTAATTGTTTTTAGAAATGTCTTATTTTATTGTTTGTGGTGGTGAGATTGGGTTGATGGTTCATAAATCATATTTAATGTGTTCACAATGTGCTCAAGTTTTGTTAACTTTTTGAAATGTTTTTGTGGATGTAAGTGCCCTAAGATAGGGTTAGGTTAAGCCTACAAGTTTAACGTCCTTGTTTAGGGATAGGGTTTGGTTGCCCCATATTTAAAACTAGGATTTATTATGGAGGTGACACATGATTCTGTAATTGAAATTATGACAAATAAGGACTGCCAATGGGGTTACCAAGCAAAGGGTGTAGTTTAGACCACCCACATTGTCATTGTCATCTAAAATGGATTTTTCAAATTTTGATTTGGATACAAATTTGATCCAATCCATCACACCATTGTTGTGGGACATGGACCTGACATTTGTGAAACACCAAAAGGCCATGTTGGTATTTGAAAGTTATTGGCACCATCAAACTATATGATTTCATATATGTGTTTGATAGTTGTTGTGATATGCAATAAATGCACAATCTCCAAATATTCACACCTTTCATGGCGTGAAAATTTTTGTTCCAACATTTAAAAGGGCTACATATGGACGATTACCATGAGTTTAGGTGTGCCCATGAGGTTGAGATCAAGGAATGGTGACTATATTAGTTGCCCGATTGTGTTTCCATTGCTAGAGGGACTAACCCTATGTGATATGTTGACAATTCCCAAAAGCAATTTGGTTAATGGGAATGTTGTTGGAAGTGGGGGTGTTAATAGCATAACTTCCAAAAATAATGGTATCAATCCTTTCACTAATACATGTGGCTTTTTGTTGACATTCAATTGTTGTGAAAAAAATGACCAAGGGATTTGAATGGAAAGTTGTGAAGTTTATAAAAATTCCAATGTAAACCACATGATAGTTTGTTGGAAATATATGCGCAAATGAAACCATTGATCATTATGACACAAAACATCACAAAAACAAAGTTTGTCCAATTTTGGTATGGAATTTAGGACAAGGAACTTTGGTGTCAAGTGTAAGATGTTATGTTACTCTAACCCACACAACCCACATTAACGAATGTGTTCCAATTGTTAAAATGTATTGATATGAACATGGTGGAAAAATGTGTGGTGACTTTTGGGTTCAATAATGACAACTTGAGGAATTTTTCAACACTAGTAATTCAACAGCCATGTGGCAAATTACCAAATAAAACCGCATCACCAAAGACCAAGGGGGTCAAACAGGATGTAGGTAGTGCATATTCATCATTCCTCATTGAACAAAGGGGAAAAAACAAGTGTTGGAGGTGTGATGGAACACATTGAAAAGGTGTGATGGAGCACATCAAAAGCAAGATTGCCTTCATCCCCTTTAAGCTACCACTTCCAACCCTAACCTTAACCAACCATGTTCCCATTGTAATGCATGTGGGGATGATGCAGATCCTTATTTCACATTGCATCCAAAATTTTGGTAGGCCCGGTCATAAACTACTAGTGCCAATAAAAACCAAGGTTTAATGAAAAGCATGATGGGAAAAATGGTTTAAGTTTATGGGGGGAAAATGTAGGGTTAGATGTGACGTTATGACAACATGGGTTGCGCAAATTGGTAGGTATGGAATCAAAAACGCCAAGGGGGATTTATGGGTGTTAAAAAGGAAATTGATGATGTTGAGGGTGTCAAAGACAATTATCACATCCCCATTTTATGTGTAGTAATCACAAACAATGTTTATCATCTTCGAATGTTGGGGATAATCCATCATCCCAACCCAATATACAAGTGATTACAAAAACATGGGAACTAAAAATTGGCCCAATAATTATAAGAGGTGAAACATGTAAAATGAAATGATTGTTGCATGATCACACTGGATGTTTTGCCTTAATTTGAAAAAATTAAATTGATTATAAGGATAAAAGGTTTGAATCATGACGGAGGATAATAATCCAATTTTAAAGCAACCTTACATGTTTAATGAGGTGAAAAAAGCCTTGATTATAGCCCATACAAGTTCTTGGATGTTGGTTTGGTAGAACTATCCAAGGATGAATATGCTTCAACCATAGCGATGCCAACCAACAAGGACATTTTTGGCAATTGGACAAAATGCCACATGCATGGAAATTTCCATCCAATGAACAAGTGGATGCATTTTGACAAATATGCCATGCACCTACCAAAGGAGATTTTTCACAGCCTTGGGCAACCAAAGTTTTTAGCACTTTGGACTTGTGGTCTAACTATGATTAGTTATCATTGAAGGAGGTTGACAATATCAAAACAACATTTCGGAGAATATATCTTCATGAAAAAAATTATTTGTACCAATGGTAGTTATTGCCATTTGGTTTAATAATGCTCTTACAAAATTTCAAAGGGTCATGGGATGAAAGTATGATTGGGTGGTACCACAAGGAACATCACACCTTCATTTTTCAAGACTTATCAAACTTTGGAAAATATATAGGAAACACATTAAAAAAGGTTTTTAGTTTTTTTTTTGGTTGAATACATTAACTAGATTGTATAGATTTTTGAAACTTTAACAATGTAAAAAATATTTTGAATGTTGTTGTTCATGTTCATTACATTCACACAAAGTTTCAAAAATGTCATAGTGGTTATTTTCTTTAAACTTTTTGGTTATGAACATTTTTCAAACAAGGTTTAAGGGTTTTCTTTTTTTTAAATATAAATTTTTAAGGTACTTTAGATGGTATTCTATTTGATATTTTTATTGAGTAATTATTTGAGTAAGTATAGCTTAATTATGAATTTTAAAGGTTTAAGAACTTGATTCTTGAAAAGGCCACATCGATAAGGAATACAAATTTGTAATGATTTCATCTTTTTTTATTTTAATGGAAACTTCAAGCCATATACTTTGGCATGCAATAAATAAACATGAAAAAAAAAATTATGATTATGAAAAGATTTAAAGAAAAGGGCCCAAGAATATTATTTGGCCAAATTTTGTTCCTTGATTGTCCTTTGAAATGGTTCCTAGTGGGTCCACCTAATCATATTTTGACCCCATAGATTACATGTTAATAGGTCTCGATTTTGCCAAATCTTAAACATAGATGATATCATCCATTGAACCTAATTCTAAAGGATCGTATGAAGCACCTACATGAGGTATTTGAAAGGTTTAGCAATCATGAGTTTAAGCTTCATCTAAACAAATGTTGATTCCTCCATGCTTAGGTGGATAACCTAAGGCATGTCATTTATCTAGGTGGGTTGGGGGTTCAAAAGGCCAAGGTTGAATCCATTTCATAAGTTCCCTAATCATCAAATGTTAATCAGTTGTGAACATTTTTGGGCTTCTGTAACTATTATTGGCATTTGTCAAATTAAGGATTTAGTAGCATCACCAAACCTTTTATTCAATTAATAAGGATCAACCCATAATACATTTCAAATGAGACATAAAAGTAGACCTTTTAAAAATTGAAAACATGACACTTTTGTGCCCATTTTATAATGACCCATTTGGGGGCAACCTTTTTGATTGCATAAGGTTAAGAATGGTATGTAATTACCCAACTTGACAACGATGGCCAAAAGTTTATGGTGGCTTATGTTAGTTGTTTCAACAATAAGACAAAAGCAAAATATAGTTTGTATGAGGGGGAAGGTTTTGTTATTGTTTGGGTTGTTTTATCATTTTGATGTTATTTTTTTGGTAGTTTGTTCACACTAGTTACAAAATCTTAGCCACTTAAATTTTTGATGGAATCAAATTGTCTCACAAGAAAGTTTATTAGGTGGGCCCTTATCATGCAATAGTATAATTTTAACATAGTTCATTGGGCTGGTAGGGTTAACTAGGATGCCAATAGATTAAGTCAAAACCCAAGTTCCAATGAGGAGGATACCATAGAAGCTCATTAGCATGTTGATGCTGATTTGGAGGTTATAACAAAATAACATGCCTTTATATACCTATGTACCTTTTGGGGGTGTTTTACGGATGGACTTATATTAACATGGGTAACATGGAATTTCAAAATGTGGACATTGAACTGGAGGATGATGGTGCCTTGGACATGTATGAGGATGCATTTGTTATTACATATTTACAAGCATGTGAAGTTCCAATTAGATTGACACCCAAAGAAAGTGACCAAGTTGTGCATATGGTTAAGTGGTTCAAGTGGAAATGCAATTCCTTCTTACAAATATTGATGGATGCATGAATGTGGGTTGTGCATTGCCCAAAACAATGTGAAGGCCTTGTCAAAAAAGTTAGGTCATTTTGGGGTTTAACAAACCTATAGTTTGTTTTAAGCATAATATTGGTGGCAGGGGATACAATTGTAGGTTCAATAGTTTGTTTATCAATGTGCGGTGCGTGATCAAGTGCAAGCGTCATGTAATGCACCCACACTTCATTTACAACCATTCCCCATCATGGGGTTTGATTATTGGTGGAGTTTGGATTTTGTCAACCGATCAAATTTGACAAACTACACAATATTAATTATGTTGCACTTTGGCCACATAACTCAATTGCTCAACACATAAATACATTGTGTTATGTCATTTTCCATGGAGGTGTTCATTGGCCGCAAGTTTATATATTCAAGCTAGGTGATTGTATACTTGCAATAAACAACACCAATTATGATGAATGTGACTACATGGGTGTTATTTTACATGTGCAAAAGGTTCTACCATCCTAAATGTATTTGTTGGAGGGCTGAAATGGTTAAACATGGAAGGACCATGTGCATAATTGGAATCAATTTAGTCATTTTCCCAATGTGAATGGCTGAATTGATTCATCTTTAATAGTGATCCCTATCAACCTATGATGTATGTTGTGTGGGCAATCTTTAAAGGCCATCATTATGTTGATTTGTGATCAATATTCTTAAAGGTGGCATATGGGATGTCTTGTGCCACCATTATTAAAGGTAATGGTCAAAAAATGGTTTTGCCCTAGACACACCAAATGAACCTATATATATATGGTTATATAATAGGATTATCATAAGTTTTTCCTTCATGATGATTCACACTTGGTTAAATATTTGGAGGGATTATAATTAGGTGATTAACAATGGGCTAACATTTGCATTTGATCGACTAGTCCTTTCACCTTAGAACCAAGGTGTTTATTTATGGTGGATTTCACAACAAGTGTTTCTTACATTACTATTTGGTTCAAGTGAACTTTAACCCCAAATAATAAGGTGTTTTAAATATGATGTGCCAATCAAGGTGTTTTTATGTTATTTTGTGTGGTGTGTGGACAATGATAGGTGTAGGCATTGATCCGGTAACACACAACAACTACTAGGAATGTTAGTTTAATTACTAAGTTAAATCATGATTAGGATGATGATAAGTTGGGTTAATGTTGTCAATTGTGTTTTATTTTGGAGTTAATTCATGTGTGAATGATGTTTAAACTATTTCATGTTTGGGATGTATAATCCTGAGTTGTGGGTTAATCTCAAATCACCAAAAATTAAAAACACATTGTATTTTTTGTTTTACAATTTTTATGTGTTATGCCAATTTTCTTTGCCCTTGGTTTTGCGTGTTGTGATTTTTCATTTAATGTTTTGGGTTTGGATTCCTATTTGTTGTAGGTGAGTTTTATTTTTGTTTAGGTATGATGCTTTAGTTAGGGTGTTTTTATATTATTTTGTGTGGTGCATGGACAATGATAGGCGTAAGTGCCAATACAATAGCGAACAACAATTATTAGTTTATAACCAAATTTTTATTGACAAATTGAGAATTATGTTATTCACCACAAGCATTTAAACACAACATACCTTGCAAAAATTATCATTGTGATTCTAAAAGGGAACCATCTTAAGTTGCATTTACTTGGAGAAACCCCATTTAAGCCATTGAAGGATGACCAAGACTTGAATAATATGTGCACAAAATTATAGTTAAATGTTAGGTGAATGCCCTCAATGGGATTATGATTTTAAATGTTTTATAGAGGCTAAGGTGAAATGTGGAACTACTGCATTGCAACACTCTAGGGTGACAATAGGATGTTCCATATGCAATATTGAAAATCATGCTACCAAAAATTATCCAAAATATGACAATGTTTAGCCTAAGTATGGGAAGTGTGACAAAGTTCATAAAATAGAATAATGTGGCATCAAATGTACCCAATGTGGTGCATACGGACATACCTAAAAACCAGTGTTATCTAAAACCAACAGTAAAAGAAATAGACTCTAATTCAATAACCAACTATTTAGAAATACAATGCCTTTAATTTCACATCTTTGGAGTTGGCAAAGTACCTAGTAAAAAATTGCCTATTAGTAGAGAAAAGGTTTTGGTAAACAAGGTTGCATAGTTTGAATAACATCCTTGAAAGATTGTTGAAAGAGTCAAACGCTTAAATAATCCAAAATTTTATCACATTTCATGAAGGACAATGCTTATTATAATACTTAGAGAATCAAAGTTCTTTCATTACAAAAAGAAACCATCTCTTTTTTGCAAGTACTATTGTGACTAGACTAATTGTATAGTCAAGGTTAATCATGTCCATTTGGACTAAAATGACTAATTATATATGTTTTGACTACAATCAAAAGTAGGTGTGTTTGTTATGACTAACTAAAACTAAGTATATAGTCAAATCAAACATAATGTTATACACATGGTAAATTTATTGCTTATGTGAATTCCAAACCTTAACTAGTATGATAGAAACAAGTCATTCATACAAATGACTAAAATATTATGTTGTGATGTCACATATGTAGGTAGGTACCCACATGGGGAGGTACCAACCTACCTATCTTTGTATTACCTACACCTATGGTGTTATGTAAGTATTTATATATGTAGGTACCTACTTATTCAAGGCACTTACCAAATATATAAGTAGGGATGTAGGTTGGTTGGTACCTATCCACTTGGTCCTACCAAATCAAATTTTAATTACATTATGTAGGTACTTTTATACCTACCTATTTGGCACCAATGAATCAAAATTTAGTTTCATAATCATTATCACGTTATTATGCAATTCAAAATAGACACATGTGTGTTCATATTTCTTGCATGACATTATTTGTGACCACACAAAATGGTGGTTGGATGGTTAATTAAGGCCTTGGAATGTGGTAAAAAAGGTGAAGGTTCAAACTTCACTTTGGAAATCTTATGATCATGACTAAAAAAAATCACAATGATGTGGTAATAAAAAATAAATAATAAAAACTTGTGAAAGGTTGGGTAAGCAAGCCATGTGGTCAAATTGTTGGTTTCCACATGTACTAATTAATATTGAAAAAATAATTATAACTAATATATTTTTAAAAGTTAGTAATGCCATGTTAGTTAACATACAATTCATTTAAGTCATGTGAGACAAATATTCAATATTCATATTAATCTTTTTTTTAATTCTTAATAGATACAACACGTGGCATTATACATGTGATCTAACACATTAGTCACTTCAATCAAGTTGGACATGCTAGTGTGTTAGTCAAATTTTGACAAATTGTTGTTTGAAACCATTTATCATTTTGATTGAAGCAAAATTTGTCCACTATCTATTGTGACTGAAAATTCAATTATAAAAGTTAGCATAAGAGACATGTTTTGTTGTAATGCACGAAGGTTTGGTGAAAGTTGCATACAGATGCAAGAATAAGCTAAAATCGAACAAAGGCGAATGTTCTCTCCGTAGCCATGAAGATGGAACCTAAGGTGAACCTCATTGTCTAGGAAACAATAAAAGATTGTTATTATTTTCTTTCATGTTGGTGTTCTTCACATTGGTAAGTTCATTTTCATGGAAGCCTTAATGCAAGAAAATGAAGATGTCATTACTAAGCAAGTGGGCTTTTGGAGTTGGAAAATAATAATATAAAATTTAGATACATGTTTATTATTGGGACTAGTTTTTTTCTAGTTTTGATTTTGTTTAGTTTAAGTTGTCATTTTCATTACTAATTTTGTTTGTCATAGATGTTAAAATGATGTCTAGAGTTTTCTTATTAGAACAATGGTTATCATTTTATGATTTTTACTTTGATATTCACAATAGGTGTATGAAACTAGCAGAATAATTGCTAGATTTATGGGGATATTGGAATGATAATGTTTAGGAAAATGTTAGTTTTTTTGTTTCTTATGTCACATTGTGTTGAGTTGAAAGGTAGTTTTGTGTGTGTAGGGTACGTTGGGAATGCTAAGGCTTTGGGTTTTTGCAATTGCCATGGTATTGGAAGTTGTTGGAGAGTAGAATTCAAAGGTGTCATAATAAACAAGTGAATGAAATCAAATGGCATGAAAAAAATAAGGTTGTAATCCATTAAGTACCAATTACCAATACAGTTTACAAATAGTTGGTATTTGTTTGTTCATGTCAAAGCTTTGTAATAAATTGACTTTGTGTGTAATGGATAAGGATGCACTATTTTTGGTGTTTTGTGAATCATTGCCAAGGTACTTTTAGATTTTTTTTACTCAAATTCTTATTTGTTTTTAAATTGCCATGAATTTGGAACATATGTAGATTAATTCAAATTAGTTGGAACCTAACTATTACATGGGAACTAGCCAAACATAAACCATAAAAAAGAAAAAACTTGGATTTAAACTTGTATAACATTTTTGAACTTGGATTTGAACTAGGTCCAAATTTTTTTTTTCCAAAACCAGGTTTGGTGGGGGGATATTGTGAAAAGGCAACACTAATTCCTTCTTTTGACATAAATTCCCTTTCTTCATAATTTTTTTTGCCTTATTTTTCCCTATTTTTGGGGAGCACATTGTGTCACAAAGGTTTTGTCAACTTCCTCCATAAATGCAATCATTTTTTTAGGGTTTAGAGTTTAGAAGACCATTCTACCATATGCATATATACAAGTCTAAAGTCCAAACCCATTTTCATGATACCTATTTGAAGGCTATAATTCATCCAAAGTATAGTCTTTATGCCATTTTTGTGCTGCCCATGGATTTGCTCTCTATAACCCCATTCGAATAGGTACCTCTTCAAAGGAAGAAATTTTTTATCTCTGTTGAATAACTATGATTAGGTTACACCAAGTTATGAGACCCTACCACATGGGTTGATTACTACGAGAGTGGCCTTTCTTGAGACAAAGTGCTTTCAAATGTGTCAGTGTATTTTGCTTGATTCTACAGTTTTAGAGATTTTTCTAACTCAAAAAAAATAAAATTCAAATTAGATAGATTGACAATTGCATGTACTACTATATTCATTTGCACATTGTGTGTCCTTTGATGCTCCATTACTAATAATCCACAGTGTCCTAGCCACATGACAATTGCATGTCCTGTGTTCTTTTGTGCATTGAAAAAACTTACTCTAAAAAGCTTACTCTGCTACATACACCACACCACCACTAAACTGCTACTTATTATTACATCAAGGAGATATAAACAATTGATGTAAATAGGTAGGGTGTTCTATGAAAGGCTATTAGTCCAGGCCAAAAATAGTGACAGCCAATATTAAGAATAGAATTTCCATGCAAACCAATGAAAAGTCATGTCATGGAGTGAAGGGGCCTCCCCATTTGGCCATCCTACAACAAATGGGGACATTTTATGGAGTTGTTTTAAAAAATTTGTGTGTGGTTGTGGGCATCCCTCAATGTGTGTTCACATTTGGTGTTAGAGATGTTAGTGAATTGAGTCCCTTATTAACATCATGCTAATCATTTAGGTTTTAAACCCTAAATAGTAGTGGGGGCTATCTTATGCCTATTGTTTAAGAAAGGGGATCTTGTTAGGGATATTATAATAGGCACAATATCCTTTGTACTCCTTAATAGTAGGTGTAAGATCCCTCCTTCTTGGGAGGATATTCATGGATGTAAAAGAAATGCATTCATCTGAAGTACACTAAGAAATAAGTTATATCTGAGTGTATTTCGAACACTTAGGGATAACTTATTTCCTAATGTATTTGGAGGAACCTTATATCCCTTAATATCCATCCTATAAATGAACATGGATTTAACACCTACTATCTAGGAATGAGAGTGATTTACACTTGTAGTTAGGTGTAAGATCCAACCCACTCCTATGATATTTTGATCTAAACATTTTTAGGGTTACGAAAAGGCTTGCCTCATGCTTTACAATGGGTAAGGGCAAGGTGGTGGGGGTGGGGGGCATTAAAAGCTTAGTCCTAGGCTTGTCATTTTGGGAAGTTACCCACATGGGGCTTAACTTTAGACTAAAAAGGTTTTACTTATAATAGGGTTTAGAATTCTAGAATGTTTCAACTTGGGTAACCCACTATGTAAGAAGTAGGTCTTATATGTAGGTAGATAGGTAAGAAAATAGGTGACTATTAAGTAAATATGTGTTAAAGGGTGAAATTATGACCCTTGATCATTATTGTTTTTCATGAGATAAGATCGAAGGGGCAAGGTCAATGCTTTATTACTCACCATAAAGAAACTACCCTCACTAGCTTACTTTACTACAACTACTCAAGTAGTAAGTAAAAAGTCATACAAATAGCAAAGGAGGAAGGTAAGGGTTTGTTGTTTAAGTATAGACCTACCCTCCTATAAATAGTTTAATCCAAGGAGGCAATGGAAGAAAGTAGAGAAGGAAAACATGGAAAAGAATAGAATATGATAACTTAACTACTTTCCAAGATTTTACAATACCTTCAACTCCCCTTGATGTTGATTTATTGGGGTCTGCAAACCTTCTATAGCCACTATTCCATCTCTATGCTTATAGGCCCTACAGTGGCTTTGCTTGCCACCTATAATTATTTAAAAGACCTCTTCCATTGCTATTTACTATTTATAATTGTTGTATTCCTTCATAGTCGGTGCCTACCGCATGTAGCAGAACATTTCAACCTGTATATGGCTACCTACTGGTTTTTTCACTCTGATTTCTACTCCCGATATGGGTTGCTACCTTCATGTGGCAGCCAACTACTTACCTTTCCAGAGGCTATTAAATGGTATGCCTCTAGCTCTATATTTTAGAAACAATGTAGACTCCCATTTCAAGGAAATAAACTTAATTGTACAATCTCCAATTAACCTACCTTCCACACTTGCTAATAGAATTGAAACACAACATAAGATATTAAAGTATTTCAACCATCTTCCATTAAAATCACACACAAAATACATACACATTTTTCCATTCCTCACACATTCTACAAAAGTATCAAATGCCATAAAAATCCCCCAACAATTTCTTTAATCCTCCCTCTCCACAAACCACACAAAGCCCACATTAACCCCTATAAAATAAGGCCTTTATCCTAATTCCTTCCTAGAAATCTTTTAAATGACTGGGTGGATTACCCCCCAACCATTTACTAACTCGGGTTATTTAATCCCACTAGCTTCACCCCTTGAATAAAGGATGGTAAGTTTATTTACTAATAACTATTAGTTACTAAGAGGCCTATAGAACTAACTAGTCTATAGATTTCTACATGTTAACAATAGGCATGGTTTACAATATATACATAGGTAAAGGCTATTTTTTCTACCTACCTATTAACAGCCCACACCAAGTGTGTGGGTTGTTAATTAGTAGGTAGTAAAATAAGCAATTGAACTAACCACCAGGGTAATTAGTTAAGGAACTATAACCCAACAAAAAATTGTTGCGTGATCAATTCCCATCCATCCTTCATGGCGTGCTAGTGGGTGTTGTTACTTTCATTATGGTAGCTAACTGCCCATTGCCCACTATGTAATGGCCAATCCAATGATGATATCCAAGGATCCTTGGACATTGCTTTGCAAATCACAAGTAGCCAGATGAATCATTGTAGAATGTTATGGGCAAAAACATTGTTAACCAATCCAAAGAAGGTGATGGAGTTTTAACTATTTATGTGATTTTAATTTTTAAGCAACTAACCTTGCTTTTTTGGATGTGTTGCAATATTACCATGGCAAGTTCAACATGTAAGTGTTGAATAATAATTTATTTTGAAGATCCATTGTGAAGAATAAAAGATTTTAAAAAGATTTTTTATTCTCCTTCACACAAAAAATATTATTTTTTAAAAAAATTCCTTAAAATGTTGACATTTTTTGAAAATAATATGATTAGTGTCGAAATTGCCAAACTTCCTTCCAAAATGTGACTTATAATGGCCATAAAGGCTAGACCCTATCCTATTGTTTCAAGGCCATACAACCAATTTTGGTGTCTTATTTTTCAGGTAGGGTTTAGGGTTCTTAAACCCTATTTTTTAAAGACTTTTTCCAAGTTGGGACAAATTGATCAATTTGCTGGTTATGTGTTTAGGTTTTCCAATTCCACTTGTGATGGGTATTGATAGTGGGGAACATTGTAGTCAAGGGAGTCCACAATGGGGAACACTTGTTAGGGTTTGGAACAAGCCCTAGTAGTGCCCCTTTCCACCTAACAAAACAACACTTGCCCTACTAAACTTGATGTGTTCCCGAGTGGAGCTTGACTTTTCATGTTTGTTCCATAATACGAAACTTGATTTGGTGTCTTATTAAAGTATGGTTTAACATTCTTTGCTTCCATAAGACCCATAGTCAATTATTGGTTCCGCTTTTGTTTCCATCAATTCCACTTGTGATGTGAATTTATGGTGGAAAACATTATAATTATGTGAATCAATAGTGGGAAACACCAATTATGTTTTTTTAGTTTTAACACCCTATACCCATTCAAAAGAATTCATGCCCTAATTTACACATTCTTTAAGCAAATTCACATAATTAATTCAAATACTTATTCATGTAGCCTACCTCCATTCTCCACCCCCTATATATCTACTCAAAAGTATAAATGTAGCCCGCCTCCATTCTTCACCCACTATACCTATCCAAAAGAATTCATGCCCTAATTTACAAGTTCTTCAAGCAATTTCACTTAAATTAATTCGAAGGCTTATCCATTCAACACCCCCTATACATGCCTAGAAGGAGTTCTTGTATGCTTCTATCCCAAGTTCAAAACAAAATTAACAAAGAAAAATTGCATGTGTCTTGTAACATAGGGACATCCTTGCCAAGCTTTGAGAACATGCAAGAAAACTTTTAACAAATGAAAAGGGAATAGAAAAAGGGGACGCAAAATGACAAGGCATAATAAAACTTACTTTCAATCCTTATTTTGAAAATCCTCAACTCTCAAACTATTAAAAAGAACAATACAACTCCTTCCCTCTCCTTGGCTTTGCTTATTGTGTCATTGGTGAAAGAGAAAGATGCAACCTCATGTTATGTGACAAGGAGCACCTACAAACTTATTAGTAAGAAAGTGGATGGTGACATTGTGATCATCATTGTGTAAGGAATGACAATGGGTGATTATGCACCTTTCATGAGCATTGTGAAGATCCATACATATGATTATGGAAAAGATGCCAAATATTTAAGATCTCATCTTTAAAGTATCATGAAAAACTTAAGGAATTTTTGCATGAAGATTGAATGTCAAAAGTTTCTCCAAGGAGAGAAAATAAAATCCATTTGTCTATTAAGAAATGATGTGAGTGCCTTAAATCTAACTAGTAAAGGAATACCAATTACCTAGGGAATTCCAACTTAAAAAAATAGACCACCTTCCTATCTACTTGTAAGGAAATATACAAATCCCAATGGTCAATAACAACCTAAGCTTAGCTATCCCACAAGAATGGTTAGAATAGCTAAACATTTTTTATATCCACACTATGTGAAACTTTTAATTTGTCAAATATTTTATTCTAAATGGAATGCTTGGTTACAACTTGCAAACTCAATAAAATCTTTGCAATGAACCATGTTAACAACAATTGTCTTATGCTAAACACTCCTCCATATCCATTCATGGGATTGGGGTTACTCACCATGTTAGGTATTCATTATGGAATAATTTTTTGCAGTAATCTGTTGTTGGATGCTTTTTCAATATGAATTAGGTTTTGACTTTTTCACATCTAGGGAATTTACCTCCAAATATTGGCTTCAAAGTCTCATATTAGATGTTATAAATTCCATAAAAAAGAAAAAACATGACACGTGATTTGATTTGATGTCAAAGCTTGTGTTTCCATTTTGTGTGTTGAGTTTAAATTTTACATTATAACACCAAATATCTAAAAGCACATGAAAACATCAACAAATTGCATTACCTCCCAAAGTTCCAACATAAAAGAGGAATGTAAAACAACCTCACACTTATAATCCTCCCTTGAATTCATGTTTCTCAAAATAAAAATTTATCTTCTACCTCTTCTTTGTCAAGATCATTCTCTTTGTTGACATCCCAACAAATGTATAATACAAACTTGGTAACCCTAATACAATTTTCTTTTTCCTTACACACAAAGAGGTGGGAAAACAATAAATTATTCTTACAATAAGACATGACTAAGGTAAAAGTAACAACTAATTGGGGTGGGTAGATTTGCCAAAAAATGATTATGGAAACTTCCCCAAAAAATTCAAATTTGGTTTAGTTTAAGATTGGGTTTAGTTTTCTTTACATTTCACCCAGTTAGAACTAAAAAAATTGTAGCATTATTTTTTTGCAAATATTGCACAACACGAACTATAAGGATTATGTATTAATTGAGTTATATTGTACACCCAATTAAAATAAATAATTTACCTAAAAAAAAGGCTTGATTGTTGTTTTGTTAAAAACTTGTATTCATATGTAGCTAAAGAACTTAAGTCTATTTGAAAAAAATAGTTGTTGAATCTAAATTTAGGTTTCAATTTCAAAAAGAGGCCAATAACATGGTCCAAATTCAAAAAAAAAAATCAACAAAATTTTGAACCTTCAATCCAAATACCCTTAAACCTAACCAAAAATCAATTGAAATTTTCATTTTGAGAACCTATTGAATAATTTTAATTTCCTAACATTGCTTTATACATAGAGAAAAGACTACATTTACATCTTGTGAAAGAAAATTGTTGCCCAAAACTACTTGGGAATGTAACTTTTCGAAAAAAAATAAAAAATCATTTTTGGTTTATATATTGAATGTTGAAGGTCTAAGTCATTCCTTCCTTGCATAGGAACAAATTGGGCAATGACATTACCCCATTATAACAATTGGAAAGTGCATACTTTCCAAAGAATTAACAATTGGATACCCCCATTTTAAAGCCATGTTTTTGAGAGGAGATTTTTGCACAAAAGGCATCAAGGGATTTTTGTAATGTATTTGGAGATCACTTCATATCCATGAGTATCCAAACTAGAAAATAAATGGGATATTACATATGCTCTTTGATTTGGAGGGATATTTTATATCCTTCGCATTTAAAAAAAAAAGTGTATGAATTCTCCCCTTCATACACCTCATGATTTAGTATTTACATATGTTATGTTCATGATAACCTTCATCTTGTGATTTATGATAGAACATGTTGCCCATGCAAGGGGACATGCCTAAAATGTGGGGTTGGATTTAACTATTGTTTCAACTTAGGCCCCTTAACACCCATGCCCTTGAACTTTACCTTGCACAAAATGTTAACATGCTTGTTTTAGGATATGTGTAACATAGACACATTTTTCCACAATGCATTTTCAATCATGTTCAAGAAAACTTGCAAAAGTAGAAGTAACTTGAAAACATGTTTCATTGTCATATTAGTTTATAATTAGGTTTTTAGTAGAACTAAGAGTTTAGAAGAAAGACTCATTATTGCTTTTTGTTTTAGTAGGGAAGTAGCATTTGTTCACTAGTTTTAAGTAATTTTAATGTGAGATTAGTTTCATCACTTTCACTTCGCATAGATTCACCTATCATTTGTGTTTAAAATTTCATTATTATATTGATAAAAAGAGACTATGCAAAGATTGAATAATATAGTATTAGAAGTAATGTTAACATATAACATGTTGAATGCCCATAAAGTAAATAAGTGATATCAAGATATGTAAACTAAAGTAGGTCACTAAAGATTTAGTCCATACCTTTGGTTATTTATTGCATGTGGATATGTTGAGGATTAAGCCATGCTTTAGGATTGAGTTTTGAGGTGTTCAACTTTGGTTCCTTAATGTTTTAATCATGACATGATATATCATTGTGTTATGATATGAAATTCTTTGAGCTTTCAAGGTTAGATTGTCATTGACGATT
>Ga0116229_10006330_pt1 | contig 19066 bp, 11 predicted proteins | sample S1TSphgellanicum_3_FD_87313 | JGI IMG/M metagenome (GOLD analysis project Ga0116229, IMG submission 87313) | Host-associated microbial communities from peat moss isolated from Minnesota, USA - S1T2_Fc - Sphagnum magellanicum MG | ecosystem: Host-associated > Plants > Peat moss > Unclassified... | reverse complement strand
GGTCGCGGAGGCTACATCCGAATGGCACAAATTCCCGGGACTCCCGAAATGGAGTCCCGAAATTGTCCCGGCGAGACTCCCGGAACTTTGAACCGCCATAACTCCCGACTGCAGAGTTGGATCGTGACAAGGTCTAAACCAAAGTTGTAGCCCTCGTCGAGATCTTTCCAACGCCATGTCGCACGCTCAAATCGGACGTCGAGAAGAGGTCGATTCCCGACTTTTAGTGGTCGGGAATCAAATTGTCAGTTTGACTCCCGGCCCTTCTTTTGCCCATAACTTGGGCTGCAGATGTCCGAATTGCCAATGCGAGGGCATTTTCGATATTTACGTTTCAAGACCTTTTCAATGACATCAAGAACACCTCAATGCGAGGTGTTTTGGGCTTTGCTGTCGAGCTCTGAACATTCGGGAGTCCCGGAAGACTCCCAACCTCCAACTTTTTCAAGTGTTGGGCTTCACCCCCACACTTGGCCAAAGTGGGGTTGCGACAATACGGTTATGTGTGCAACTAACATGCAACTAATAGTGTACAAAATGAATACGTGTCATAAAAATCATGACCTAAGCTAATACATACCTACATTAATATACTAAATATATCTACTTAGGCTATGTATAGTAGTTTATAACTTTAGTACTAAGGTTAAACTCATATTACCTAATGTTACCCCAAGGCAAAACATTAACTAAACCTAGACTAAACTCACATTAATCAAGGTTAAACTAATTATGAGGCTAAACAAACCATGGCAAAATTAATTATGAGGCTAAACAAACCATGGCAAAATTAATTATGAGGCTAAACTAACCATGGCAACACTAACTATGAAGTTAAATTAACTTTGGCTAAACTAACCATGGCTAAACTAATTATGAGGTTAAACCATGGCAAAACTAATTATGAAGCTAAACTAACTTTGGCTAAACTAACTATGAGGTTAAATTAAGTTTGGCTAAACTAACCATGGCTAAACTGACTTTGGCTAAACTAATTATGGCAAACATAACTATGAGGCTAAATTAACTTTGGTTAAATTAACCATAACAAAATTAAATATGAAGCTAAATTGAATTTGGCTAAACTAACCATATTGGATAAACTAAATTTGGTTAAACTAATGTTGGTTAAAATAACTTTGGCTAAATTAACTATGGTTAAACTAAATTAACTAGGGAGCTAAATTTAACTAATAATGGTTAAATTAACATGATTAGATTAAACATGGCTAAATTAATCAATAAATTTAAACTTGTAGTTTATTTAACTATGGTTAGTTGACCCAAAGTTAATTTACTATTTTAAATTTAACTTCTGAATTATTTTAGAAAAAATTAGTTTATCCATCATTAGTTTAGCCTTGTAATTAGTTTAACCATCTTCAATTTAGCCAAAATTATTTTAGCCAAAATTTATTTAGCCGTATGGTTAATTTAATCAAAATTAGTTTAACCCAAAAAAATTTATTATATTATTATCATTATAGTTAATCATATATAATGATTAAAAAATATTATAATTACACTTATAATTATTAATATTATTACTTACTAATGACTTGACTATTATTATTCAATAATTATTTTTATTATCCTCTTAATATTATTATATTGTTATTAATTATGATAATATACCTATGTTTAATAGGTTACACATTCTAGCTTACAAATTTTTTGCATAGGCTATGTAATAATATTGTAGTACTATTAATTATTTATAAATAGTAAAAATAATATTGATTATATTATTATTATTATTATTATTATTATTATTATTATTATTATTATTATTATTATTAATTTTATAAATATTATTTAAATTCTATTACAATATTTTTAATTATGGTATTACATTTGTGATTAGTAGGTTACATTAGTTAACCTATGATTACTTGTTAAAATATTTATTAATAGTGATTTAGATTACAATAATTTTAACTAATAGGTACATTAATTGCCTATAAGTACTTTAGCCTAGGTTAATTACTAATTTAATTTATTTATTAATTTAAATGAAGTAATAATAATACAATAGTATTGATCATTAATTATTGCAAGCATTCATAATGATTAAAATGTTATTATAATTATAAATATTAACGTTAATATTTATTAACCAATTAATAATATTATCATTATATTATATTATTATTACCTATTAATTTTTAATACTTATGATATAATTAATTTATCTAGTAGGTACATTATGTTAATATGCTTATTTGCATGTAAGTTGCAACTACATTGGTTGCACTTGCAACTAAATTTTTTATCTCATATTTTTTGCCCTAGATTCCAAATGTGCACACTATATAAGTAAATGTATTTGACTTGTTCACAAACCAAGTACCAAATGCCATTTGGGATGGGCAAATGAAAGAGGTTCAACCCTAAAGGTTAAACCCAAAAACAAAATTGGATTATTTTAAAACTTAGCCTACCTACTTACCTACCTACCTCCTTACCTCCCTACCTACCTACGACCTACCTATGACCTACTTATCTAATTAATTAAAAAATAAATAATCAATGGGCTTTTAAAATTGCCACATGTCACCACATAATTGGCCTTCATAATTGGACATGTGTCAAAATTCGATTCACATTTTATTGGATGGTCAATATATTATTAATTTATTAATAATGATGAATATTGAAATAATATTTAAGTGCCACCTATCACCATATAATTGAACTTCACAAATGAACACATGTCACCATAGGCAACCCTTGTAAAATAATGTAAATATATGAAATATAAATTCATACCACATATACTATCCACATACATATTGTCATATGCAACTACTAATTGTGTGCAACTTGTTTTATGCAACTATGGGGTCTAGTAGTTACATGTGTCACATGCAATTGAAAATTAGTTGCATACACAATTGCAAAATGATAGTTTTATTCTAGTGTAATGGTCACATCTACAACTAATGGCACACAAGTGGGACTTCTTGGAAGATTTTCAAACAAAAAGTTATCCACCTCAAAGGATGGAAAAATAAGTTGTTGCAAAGTAGTCACAACATAGTTGCAAGCGTGATCAATGCCTAGAAATAGTTCTAAAAATGACCAATGATAATCGTAAATGATAATTAATTGCAGATAGTTGCAAATCTAGTGGATACAAAAACTAGGATTTCTTCTAGTGTATTACCTTGATTATTTTAAAGCTTCAACGATCTACCTTGCTATTTTTATTCTCTTCTCTCTTTATACCAATATTGCTTATACCTAATAGTGAACAAGCAAGATAAAAGGGACTAGGAAATAACTACCTCCCATGGCTTTATAATACCTTTAGTGCCTTTGAATGTTGCCCCGGCAGGTCTACAAGCCCTCACAATGATTGTCCCACCTTAATTGCACTTACAAATCCTTTGGTGACACTACCTATCGTTTGTAGTACCCCAAAAAGCCTCCCCAATGCTACCTATCGTATGTTGCCACTACACTTTCTTGCGGTTGTTGTCAATTGTTTACAACAACCCCATCTATTTTGCAAACTTCAACCTTTAAGTATTCATGTTTCCCACTGCCACATATTGGTTGCTACCTTCTTGTGGCATTAATGATTTCCTACTCCAAAGACTAAAATTTAACATACATTATTATTCCCTTTTGTAAAAGAAATGTAGAATTATTATATAAAATATAGCAACACCTTATGTAAGTTAAACTAAAATATTTTCCTCATATTTTAATAGAATAAACTCACACAAAACACATGAAGGTTCTTAAACCATTTTCCATTAAAATAACCCACAAGTACAAATACATGTCCAAACTACTCCCTCCTCTTTAATGTTAGACCACACTCTTCTCCAAACTTTGACTTCAAACTACAAACTTATCAAATGCCATAAAAATCCTCCAAATCTTCTTCTAATCTTCCTTCTCCACAAACTTACACAAGGCCCACATTAACCCCATGAAAATAGGGTCCTTATCCTAATCCTTTCTTAGAAATCTCCTAAGTGATTAGGTAGATTACACCCAACCACTCACTAACATAACTATTTAATCCCACTAGCTTCACCCCTTGGGTAAGGGACAATAAATCTACTTAATAACTATTATTTATTAAGATGCCTATGGCAGTAACTAATTTAAATTTCTACCCCTTAACATGGACTCTTGGCCCTTTTTTACCATAAAGGTCTATCCATTCATAGTTGAAGTTCCAAAAAAAAGAAATGATTCTAAGTTTTTTAAGGCTAAATGACATTAACATGGAAAAAAATTTAACAGAAATTAAATAGTCCAAGATAAGATAATTCATGTGGCGATGGTGATTTTTCACACGTATGCATAATTGTGCATCAATATTTTGGTTTACAAGCAAAAACGCCAAAAATGCCAAAAAGAGCTTTTTAAATCAACTAAACATGTTTTTTACATGATTATTTCTTACACATGTGACCTCATCAAAAGCTAGAAATTTTGAATCTAATAAATATACACAACTAACTAAATGATTTTAAAAAGAAATTATTACCCTTGCAACTTTTGCTTCAAAATTTCAAGACTTTGAAATTTATATATGATTTATTTTTTTATAAAGTTGACCTAATTAGCATGTAGTTGCATAAATGGAAACATGTTTCTCTTATACACATGTTTTGAAATCAATTGCATCCTTTTATGCATTCATTTATAAAAATTGTAATATGGTCAAAACTCAAAAGGACTTTTACACATCTAATAATTATTGGATTTTCTTAAAAGCTTGTTTTTTCAATATTCCATTGTAGGAACACAATAATACACCATAGTTTAATACACCAATCACTATGAATATCTAAAATTGTCATTTGTAGTCATTTTCCAATTAGATGTTCCTTTTGGGAACCACAATCACAAATAAGCCCATAAGTCCTAGCTCCAAATGGATAATGCAAGTCTACTTTCAATTTTTACATTTTGAGAATTCTTGATGGTATAAAGAACTCTTAAGTTGCATAAGGTTTACCCTTACAATTTTGTCCCAAAGATTGGGACGCTCTGAGACTCCTAATGTTTTGGCCCTCTTTTTTGCCTTAGCTTATTCTTGACTCATTTTTATTTGTTTCGCCTTAGCTTTGGTTGTGGGCCCAAGGTTAAAGTCATAACAAATGCCATCCTTTGTACTTTAGATTTTGAGGGTAAAGGTGCACAAGGCAACATGTTAAATGTCTCATTCAAATTATTTTTTGCCCAATTTTTCTTGAAGTACATCTCACATCTATCCATTTCTTCTTTGAATCCCACAAAAGAATGCCATGCATATTGGGCTTGATAGACATTGACCTCCTCACCAAACCTCCTTGATTGGAAACCTCTTTACAAAACATCAAGGAATTTTTTAAAGAAATTTGATTCAAATGATTTTATATAAAAATTTAAATGATTTCTAATCATTGAAAAAAACAAGCCTCCATGGAACCTTGAGAAAAAAAACTCCATCTCCTCAAGAAGTTTCGAAAAAACTAGGTCATCTTTTTGGATGTCATGAAGAGATTTATTTGAAGATATGGATTGAGTTTCTTGGGAAAGTCTAGGGATATTTATTTAGGAGAGGGATTGGTCTTTCAAAGGAGCCTTGGGGATATTTATCTAGTGATAGGAATTGGTCTCCTTGGGGTTTCCCTTGGGACATTGATTGCAAGTCCCAAGGAGACCAATCCATCTCCCTAGCTATTTAGTTGGTTGTTCAACCTAAGGAAGTGTGTGAAAGAAAACTCCATGAAACCCACAAACAAACACAAAGAAACCAAGAAAATAGAGGCAAGATCTTACCATCCATGAGTTACAATTCATGTCAAACTCATCCCTTTCAACTTTTGTGGTGGGGAGGTCTATGAATGTTTGTAGTTAGAGGTCCAAAACAACATTATACACCTTGAAATATGTCTATAGTTAATTGCACAAAAATTCTCAATTTACCATTTGAGATCCTTGACTACGTTCATGTCCGTCCATGCTAGTCAACCAAAACTAGCAAGGGATCATACAAGAAGGCATTGGGGGGGGCATTTATCATGGCTGGTTGATCAAGGTTGTATTTGATTTGCTAGGTGGTGATGGCCTTTTATCCTCCATATTATCAGCATTCAAAGTTTCGTTTGTTGCCTTTGTTATTTCCTTGGTTATCCTTGCTTACAATGATCTGTGTGTAGCTATCTCAATACCCTTAATTTATAGTTGTCCAAAAGGAATGGATGTGTTTGATGCCACATGACAAGTTGCGTTTGCCCCTGCACTCTTGTGTTGGTTCACTTCGCAACTCTATTCACTAGTGCCAATGCCCAAACATTCATGCTTGATTGGGCCTAGGAAGGGTGGTGGCTTAGGGAGGTGGCTAAGAGCTACAAGTTTCTTATTGGTCACAATACAAATAGGATACTCTTATGCATTCCAGATGCTGCCTCGGGGCTATGTGCTTCCCCATGGCTTCATTGGAACAAATGCCCAACTACTCCACAAATTAAGCTATTGCAAAACCTTAGGCAACCAACCTAACCACACCATCATAAGGAAGAAAACAACATTGACCAAGGGAACATTAGAAATTTTACATTTCTCCAAACACCCTCCCACACCTACCTCTCATGCTTGTAGATGTCAAACCCCATTGCTTTAGTTAAATGTGAACCACACAAAGGGTGTGAATGGTAATGCAAGAAAAACAACATGATTTTGCACTTGAAACATGTTGCAAACAGGAGTTACATGCAATGAACACTATTGGATTGTTTACTTCTCAGGTAGATTGTAGGCTCAAGCATCATGAAATGTATGGATAAAATGTTTTTCAAAAAAAATCCCCCCCCCCCAACCCCCTCTTCCAAACTTAATATCTTACTCATTTCTTGACTGATTTGTGTTCTTCACTACTGTGGGTGTGCCCAACACAGATCTACCAGTTTTCTTTGAATTCCAGAGGCAACCAAGCAATGCCCAAGCATTTACAACCCTCTGGTGTTCAGTTGGTGTAGTTACCCTATTCCTTCAGGTTTTGCATGAGGGAGAAAATAAAATTGAATTAGTGAGAGATCAGGCACACAAGAATACTTGCATTACCTAATCATTATTTCAAGATAGTACCAAGTCTAAAGCCTAAACCTTAAACCCTAAAATGTTGGCAACAATTTACCAATTTGTTGACATGGGTTATGGCTTTCACAAAATAAAGAGTTGATGAAGAGTAGTGCAATTTCAAGTCAAGCCCACATAGCAATTAGTCATAATGAATATGCGGGAGCTTGTATAGTATCTATATTTTCCACAAAGGTGTTATGGATTTTTTGAATATACAAAAATGCAGAACCTCATTTTCAGAAAATATGAAACGCTATGCCAGGTGCTAGGAACATTTGACAAGAAGCTGTGCTAGATGGATGTTTAAAGCAAATGTCTCCTCAACAAGGGAGAGCAATCTGCTTCTTTTGTTTCTACAAATTACATGCAGAATCCCCCCAGCAACTGTCCTGGGGATCTCTCCTGACATGCAATGATAATTACAGTAAAGGTACAAGCAATCTGGCAACATCTTGTTCATGGCAAAGTCAGTCTGACTAGAGAATGTACAACATACCATACACTCTAACAGCCCCTGCTTGCCTGTTTGCCTGCTTGCAGGTGAAGAGATTTTCTCAAAGTCCTTTCCAAGATTGGATTGTAGAATGTCAACAGGTTAAGATGGAGAGCCTCAACCCTAAACCTCCTGAAGAAATAGGTATTGAACATGGGAAGGACAGTCCAAAAATTGAAGCACATTAAAGAACAAAAGTCACACTTTTTGGCCAATAGATTTACATAGCCAACAGGTCATGTACTGCCTTGTCAATAAATTTGGTGTCATGGGAGTTGAGGCCTGCACCTGCAAATTGACCCCACACACCGGGTATGACTCGTAGTTCTGCATTCTGCATGAACTTCACTTCATACTCTTCATCAGCAACTGGAAAATAGAGATCCTGTGCAGCTGGCATTACAATGGCCTTCGCTCGTATCAATCCAAGAGCTTTCTCCACACTTCCATCACATCCATCAGTCAACCCAATGTTGCTGTTTTGCCAGGTCCATAGCATGTTCAGCAAGTTGTTGGGATCTCTGCGGTCCAAGAAAAATCCCTCCCAAAAGCCAATCAAGAAGTCCTCCAGACTTGAGTAACCCATCTCCCTCCACACCTGTACCACCATAGGAAATGATCCATTAGAAACTGCAATGTGGAAAATGACAAACAGAAAAGCAGTTTGTGGACATAGCCATGGCAAAATATCTGAATGGATCTCCATGATTAGCCAGGAATAACCCACAAAGATTTCAAACAGCTTTTATAATAATGGAGCTTGTATAATAATGGATTCACTCACTGCACTTTCAACCCACAAGAAGAAGCAGTGAGAATAGCCTCAATAAATTGACACCATGAAGCAAACTGATCAAGAAAGGCCCTCCCTATTAACAGGGAAAAGCAACAGGACTGAAGAGATGTAGTAGCATGATCTACAAATAAAATGGAAGCTTCAAATTAAAGGCTTCTGCCAGACAGTCACTAGCCACGGCTAAGATATCAAACATACATAAAAGCTTGAACTCCTATGAAAAGTGAACTGGGTACATTTGACAGGGATCACAAGCTTTTTACCTCATTCCAATAGAATGCCTGAGAGAAGCCCCAGCCTGCATAGACACGAGCAACTGCCCGGAGGCCCTTTGAGGGAGTTTTCTCATACCAGCCATCTTGAAATGAACTGTCTGCTGTAAGAGCTGCCTTGACACCCTCCAGAAAAACCTGCAGCAAAACTAGGCAGAAATTGACATGATGTGCATGACAATGTACCTTTACAACCCCATATGTCTGTCTTTTGTGCAGTTGTGTGAATAAGTTCATCTTACCACAAGTTCCCTGCCGAAATATGCAAATTCTCAACAGAGCATATTTATGTCCCATGTGTGGACAGGCACAACTTTTCCTAAATCTGGATGTCTGTTGTGTCAGAAGCTGCCAAAAATCTAACCTTTCACCTTGAACTATTCTACATGCTTTTGGAAACTAGACTTACTAAACTGAATATCTCCAAGAATAAGCATCTACTGCAAAAGCATGGTGAATAGAAGGAAGAGAGGGACACACTGACAATATGGTGAGGACTGATGCGAGCTGAGCCGCAGAAAGGAAGAATGCGCTCAACCATGTCAGGGAAGCTAGCAGCCCATTGGAAGGCCTGGCTGGCAGCCATGGACCACCCAATCACCAGTTTCAACTGGTGGATTCCAAACTTCTCAGTCAGCAATTTGAACTGTGCTCGTACATTGTCCTCCAACGTCACCTGTGTTCCTTCAGCAAGTCCCCCATCAAAGACAATGATAACAACATCTGTAAGCAAGCAAAGGAGAAAGCAAATGCAAAGCATAGGCATATACAGATGGAATAAGCCCAAGGTACTGGCTTGTAGAGAAGGACTCAAATCTTATGTACGAGCAGGCATGGACTTTCCCCACAAGAAAGCTCAGATGAGAATATACATTAACTACTTCAAATCTGTTGCCTGACAATGGGTACTGTAAGTTGGTAGGGCGGAATTAACCTTGGGAAAGCGGGCCTTATTGTAAGGTGCTGGGCAGTTGCTCGGAGATGTGGAGAGGCCATTGCCCAACATGTTAGGAACAATGATAAAGTACTTGCAAGGATCAAGTCCCATTCCAGGCCCAATGAGCCAATCATTCTCCCAATGCCTGCCTGAAAACCAGGATGGATACAATATTGCATTGCTACGTTCCTCATTCAATGTTCCCCACACCTTGTATGCCACTTTGGCCCCCCGTAGAGTCGCACCTTTCCTCAGAACAAAGTCTCCTAGATCAAACATATCAAATGCTTCTCTCTCTCCTGTTATCCAGTTGTGAAAATCAGAATCTTTTGCACTGACTGAAACAACACTCCCCATCATTGTGCACACTTCCAACAGAGATTACACCAACAATTGATGTCCTGATTCTGCAAACATAGAACACTAGTTGCATGCAAGATTGGCACTCAGAACAACCAGGATGCAGGCACAACAAACCTTGTGACAATGCTCGGGGGTCAAGATGAGTTGGCACTGACATGCTGTCACTTCGGACAATCTTCCGAGGCACACGAGTTACTGTTCGCTCAACAGGTCTTTTTCTTGAAGAAACTGCACCTCCTGATGGAGATGAACTTCCTACAGCAACTGGTGATTGGACTTTGGAGTCCTCAACTTTTGTCACGTTACTCAGTGAGATTGTTCCTGTCAGAAGATGATTAAATGGTACAAGGAATCAGGTACTCCAAAGACTGTATAAATTCATTCTCTAACCATCAGCCAGATTCACAGATGTAACAGAAATTCATATTTTCACCTGAAACCACCACACATCTGACACACAGTAGATCAGTTCTGTTTGCAAAACCATGGACTTAGACCTACAGGCATGATACAGAAGACTAAAGTGGTACATGGCATACCAGGATTTCTTTGCATGAATTTCCAAGGACACACAGGTGTCATACTGATGAATCTGCTGCTGGCATTAGTACAATGACAGCCAAATGCTATTAGAACTCACCAGGCTCAACTGCTTGATTCTTGTCATACCACTCCTGTAATCCTTGATAGACCTCCTTCTGAAAATTTGGTGGCATCCGGAACGCTTTTCTTTCATCCATCGACATTTGCCAATAAGATCTCTGTCCTGATAAGATGCCACACTCACAATCCTTCACCTTCTTAAACTCTGCAGACATGGATTCCCACTTATCCTGACATTGCTGTGCACTGCGCTGCACAAAATGTGCCCAGCAGTAGTCCTCAATTGACTGCCATTTCTCCTGTGCTGTTCTATGCTTGTCACGTGGAGCGCCTTTCCCTGCCCTAACCACATCTTCTTTCTTTGCAGACTGCAAGACCAGCATCTCTGAGACATTCCATGGCCCTTTCTTATATACTCGATCTTTCCTGTCCATCTCTGGTCCTCCTCCTGCTGCCGCACTACCTCTTGCAGGATCTACTCCTCCTACTGTTAACCCTGTGGGAGTTGAAGGGGCATCATCATCCATGGTGATTGCCTCCTCCTCCGTGCCACCTGAGTCCCGAGCTTCAGCTCCTGGATATGAGTCTTGCCTCAAGGCAACTATTACAAAACCACCAATAACAAACAAGAAATGGCAGCACAGCATTAGAGAATATACTCCGGGGCATGCTGACAAACCTGACTGCACATCTCTTTCACCTCTATGACTCTTTTCTCCTTGCCACTCCTGTACACTTTTCTGCAGCCATTGATGATCTTCGACTAAAGAAAATTTGAAGAACCTATGCTTCCACACTTTGAAGGACTTGTTTGAGCCCATTTCTTTGAAATACGAATCCATGCTTGGCTGTGAATTTCCAAATTGCCAAGTATTGCTCTGCTGCTCAGCAGCATCATACTATTATTGCTAGCTCTTGCAGCAAAGCAAGCAAAAGAACACATTCACAAATCACCCAACAAGCTCACCTAGTTCCTGTGCCTCCAGGTCCCCATCCTCAATTCCAACAACACCACTGACAACAGCACCACCACCACCACCTCCGCCACTCGCTCCCCCCCCAATCTCTGCACCCCCTTCCTCCATTCTTAGATCGATCTCAAGCGCTTTCCCAGCCCTGAGCTCATACTCCAATGTCTGCTGCCCAGTGTCATGGTCCCTCTGCAACAAGCTGTGGATCCCAATCTCCATCCCCCTCTTCCGCATCCAGTGCAACTACGGAACGCGCAGACCAATCCTTTCAGAGCTCGATTTCTGATTTTGTGACAGCAAAATGGACCACAAGGTCACGAACCACCAGCGAACACCACTTCGGAAATCGAAGAGCAATCGTGTTACAAGGATGGACTAGAAAGCAAAAGGACCCAACAAACAAATTGTGCCTCACAAATGTCCCTGCATGCGGAACGAGCGAAAGAAAACTCAGACACAACACAAAATCCTTCTCTCCACACGCAAAAGCAGTTGTAAACACCGGAAGGACTCGTGAAGTACAGCCAGTTCGGATGTTGTTCCTCGATGAGGGAGGTTCAGAGACGATTTTCTCCTTCTACGATGCTATTGTTTGTCGTCTGTAAGTAGAAGGAAGCAAGTATTCGGCAAACGAGCGATTGCTCGACGGCAGCGAGTATCTCACTTCTTGAAATTTTCGTGCAAGGATTCGCCGTTCGCCGAAATTTGTAACCACCTCTACATGTTGAGAAAAGATTCAGGTTTCGGGGTGGCAAAAGTTCCAGCAATAGAAAATCGGTCTTTTCTTTTTTTCTCTTGGATCTAGCGAAAGCAGGAAGAAGATGGAGATTCTGGGTCGTGGACGTATATTGGGGATGTGATGGCCGGAATGGAAGTTTTGGACCGAGGAGCAAGTGTAGAACAAGAGGAGCAACGAAGGATAAGGCAAGCAGGGCGTGAAGAGCTCGGATCGGCAGAAGAGCCAAAAGAGTGCCAGAGAACGGGCAGTCTTGGACGAACAGCAGGAGCAAGAGTAGAAAAAGCCAAGCAGACGTGAGGAGCTTGGATCTTCATCAGGAGAAGAGCAAGGAAAATAGATAGCACAAGCACAGCGCAGAAATCTGGATGCCGCCCATTCACCTAAAACACTATAGAAGCTTCCACGCAGTAGTGCAGCCGCGGATCTAACCGCTGCCCTACAGTCTGAAGCTCTGCTCTCTCCTCACATCCACCACTTGAGTTACTCCGATTCCAGGAGCCTCATAGATTAGTCAGAGATTTTGTGGTAGAAGACGAACACGTGAGACCGAATATCGTAAGGATTTTTGTTCCTGAGGAGACATCACGAGCACGCGCTTCATCCAATTAGATCTGCCAGGAATCCCTCACACTCCGTGCGTCTGCTGATCAGGAAAGAGCAAGGAGAATTGATCGTGTACAGCGTCAATCCGGTCGCCAACGGGTCGGGAAGAGGCGTCCGCTCCTAAAACCGCGTGTCTTCCAAACCAGCACGAGGTGAGTCTTTCCCTATGCAAGATTTCCGAGTTTTTCTGCTCAGGCTACTACCATTTTTCCGTCGGCAAGTATCAGGGTTTGATGTGACGGTGATTAGTTCCATGGAACCTCAAAGCAAAACGATGTTTGCAGTAAAAGGATGTTTACAGGTGTACAGGTGCTTCTTCAAGTCCAAAGAGTTGCTTGAGGAAATCTTTTGTTTCAGAACCATCAAGAGATCTTTCACAGATTTCGTGTCAGAACCGTCAAGAGATCCTTCACAGCTTTTGTTTCAGAAACATCAAGAGATCTTTCACAGCTTGTGTTTCAAAACCATCAAGAGGATCTTTCACCAGGTTGACAGCAAGTGGAGGCCTTACACAAGATTTTCATTTACCTGGAATGCAAATCTGTTTTATAAAGACTATCCATCTTGCTGTGCAAAAGTAGCCAGAGGCTGTGCAACATTTTGTAATGCAGCTCCTCCATGTCTGGCTTCTTCTTGGAACATTCCAATCCATTTCTGGAAGGATTGTGGAGAAATTGCAGGATCAGTGTACCCAGCTCCACCATCTCTGGCTTCTTCTTGGAACATTTCAAGCCACTTCTGGAAGGGTTGTGGAGAAATTGCAGGATCAGGTTACCCAGCTCCACCATCTCTGGCTTCTTCTTGGAATATTTCAAGCCACTTCTGGAAGGTTTGTGGAGAAATTGCAGGATCAGGGTACCCAGCTCCACCATCTCTGGCTTCTTCTTGGAACATTTCAAGCCACTTCTGGAAGGGTTGTGAAGAAATTGTAAAGCAGGATCAGGGTACCCACCTGAGAGAGAGTTGGCAGAGAAGCAGTTCTGCTGATGAGATTTTTCTGGACTCCCGTGTTGATGATTCCAGGCAAGTCCTAACCAAGTGTTGAGAAGGTCAGAGAAGTGTTCACACAAGTTTGAGTTTCAACAAATCATCTCAGGAAGAAGCAAACACTTGTTTTGTAGAGAACAAACTGTGTCCTATCCAAATGTTGAGAAGGCCAGAGAAATGTTCGCACAAATTTGAGTTTCAACAAATCATCTCAGGAAGAAGCAAACACTTGTTTTGTAGAGAACAAAGTGTGTTTTTTTTGGGGTGCCCGTTTCAGTGATTTGGATTGTACTCTCAGAGATCTCACAAGTTCTGGCAATGCAAATTTTCTGTCCACACTCATGAGATTGACCCAACATTTGCATTCACCAGCAGATGTTGTACACATGATGCAAATGCATCATTGAAGAGAAGAATCCCACTAATGAATCCAATCTCCAAAGTTTGAATTCTTCAATTGAAACCCATCCAATATCTCCAGTTGTACTCAGCAGCTTCAGAGCTTTACAGTATGTGTAGATACCCATCATCACAATTCCAAGCATTCATGTCAGTAGTCCACAAAAACATTCAGTCAAATGCCAATCCAACACAAATATTTGTAATGAAACAAATTCAAATGTAGCATGGATAAGACCTCAATAAATATGATACTATACATCAACAAAGGTACAAGTCAAAAACAAATTGCATGAAGATGGAGACCGAGTTGTGAGATTTGAGGAAAAAACTACACTCTCATTTTGAGAAGCGATGGGTTAACCACCATCATCAATAATTTACATTCACTCTCTGCACTATAACATCGATCATGCAATGTAAGTATGTATATGAAGAGTAGAGTGAGATTTTCACATCCTTTTATTTTGCATCATCGTAGGTTATAAAAATAGCTTAGAAAGAAGTAGGGTCAATCGCTTTTGGGTAAACTCCACTTCTTGAACAAATATACAAAACCTTTGTTGCAATTCCATGGAAGAAATAAAAACACTATATTGGGAAACCAGGTTTTCATGTGCCAAACATTGCCATGAACAACTTGTTGGGCTTTTCAAGTTGGAATGATTTTGGGTTACCAATAAAAACCTTCTTACATCAATCATGTAATCTAAGTAAGTACCAGTGTTGGTTGGGTATCATTATTTTTTTGATACCCATCAGATTCAATTTTCACAAAATAATTTACAAAAGGTTTCGATTTTCACTTTTTTTTTTTTTTTTAAATTATACATCAAGGCAAGGTATCAAGGTTTTTTTTTAATTTATTTGAACCGGTTCTCACATTGCTAGTTCTGATAAATTTGAAAACAACTGATTGTATTGGGTACCAATGTCTTTGAACATTAAAGATTCTAAAGAACAACTTGTTGGGCTTTCCAATTTTGGAATGGATAGGGTTACTAACTTGGAAAAAAAAAACTTCCTACATGAGCATTGAAACAAATGATTTTTTAAAAATAAATTGGTTTGGATTATTCAAATTCCAGGGATGAGTAATAGGAACTGGGATATGGGGAATTGTTTGGACTCCTTCATATGGTCGTTCATGGACCATTCCAAAGACATTTTCAGAAATAAATACCTCATTTTCAAGCCTAACTACTTCATTTCTTTCTATATAATTACTTCCTTTTCCTATTAACTTTCATAATAACTACCTCCCACCTTTCCTAAACTACCTCCATTTTATAAATACAAATCATTCTTTTTTCCAATCCACCAACATTGATATAAAAAAACACATGTTAATTTAAATTAAATTTGACATTGACATAAATAAATGAAAACATAAGGAAATATTAAAATAGTTGATCATCACTAGAAATATTTTTAAATTATAATAGTGCATAGTAACATGGTGACAAACTATTATAGTTTTAATATCACCATACTGCCATATCATTGATCAATTCCCCAACAACGTTATGAAATGAGCACAGGAGTGTGAGCATGAGCTTGTCAACAAGAATGAATATATCTGAAATATTTTGATGACCAGGACAGAATCTTCTTAAAATATTTCTATGCCATGTAAGATTGACATGGAAAATATTTTTCCACGTTTACATGGATGAAAGTCACAAAATGGATGAAAATTTTAGATTAAAGTTGAACATCAATGAATTTTTTGGATAATAATTACAAGTAAATGAATTGTTTGGATGAAAATTTTGACAGGTTGAAATGTATAGATGAAATTAATTCCAAAATAGTTATGCAAGATGAAGACCACATGTACATGGATGAAAGTTACAAAATGGATGAAATATTTGGATCAACGTGGTGCATGAATAAACTTTTGGATGATATTTGGAAGACGAATTGTTTGGATGAAACTTTCAGCTAGTTGAATGTATGGATAAAAATAATTCCAAAATGATTATGACAAATGGAAATTACTAGATTTGCATAATTTTCATGTCAAACTTCATCTGGGAAAAAGGGTATCAAAGGTGAAACTTGAAGGAGCTACATTATAATGTAAAAGGGTGAAACAATAACTTGTGTAAATTAAATTAAGTCACATAGCAAGTCAAGGGTAGGAAGTCCACATAATGATGGAATGGGAAAATGCTTGAAAAATTAATTAATAATGCACTACACACATCATGTTGAAGAATGTTTTTATTTATGCAACAAAATGTAGTCCAAAAGAACCAAACCCATAACAATATTATTTAATAACTATCTAATGACATTACAACCTAATTTATGTCTAGGATTTTGGCACGATCTAATAATCTATGAACCTCATTCCAGCTCCAAGATGGATAGTGGATGAATGGTTTTTTAATCCCAGAATACATGGCATATTGCAAAATGTAAAACAAGTATTTACATTACACCCATGGCCTTCATTTGCCAAGGGACACAAACATCATGGAAGAAAAATCCATGCAATTGCAAGTCGAATAATCTCTAATTGTCGCTTCATATTGCTTATAGTTTTATGGCGGTCCTAAATCCGTCCATATCGTAGAAGAGGAATGTTTGAGAGAATTAATAATGTGGCTTCAAGAATTTGTCCCACCTCCCACTTATTTTCTTACAAAACGGATAGTTTGAACATGCTGGGATGATGAATCTTCTTCCCATTCCTTGATTTGGGCCAAGCATCTGGATCTAATGGCTTATAGACATGGGCAAAAAGACCATTGCCAAGGAAGCTCCAAGGGGCACATGTGGACGGCTAATTTATGGGTGCAAATTTGTTGTCCCCAACTTGATTGATGAGGGGACATCTTGGCTTCTCTAAAAACAAGAATCCAACCTCCTCTAATGCCACCACCTCAATTTGAATGAGACCTATCCCTATTTACACATGCCAAAATGAAGGCAAGACTAGTCTATCAACTGCATATTTCCTGCTTGTCCCTCCCACACAACACAAAAGGTCATCATGACAAAACCAAAACTTATGTAACTCAATTGATACACCTTTGGGTGCAGACCAATAACCAACATAACACATAACAAGAATACCATGATCTGTTTGCTTTGAAATGATTTTGGCTTTACAATAATATTTAATGTCTTTTTGCAACACCAAATAATGAATGTTTAATTTCAGGGGGCAACATTCAATTCACCAAATACTATCCCCACAAATGCATTCAAGGACCTCCACACCATTGTGGGAATAATAGGAACAGGGCTGCTGGTCTCCCCCACATCCATAGTTGACAATTAGTTGATTGGAATTGCATTGGCCACTTTCAAACTAGAGAAGTTTACATGATCATGCTAATGTGAATCTGCTTCCGACCCAAGTGGAAGGTCTACCTTATATTTGGCTAATCTAAACACTTCCTCACCTTCCAAGTGTAGTGTTTTAATGGAAAAACCAAAGCTTGATATGTAAAGTGGCAACTGCAACATCAATTTAGACTAGGTCCCTAAACTAACTAACCCTATGTAAACATAATTCATTTTTGTTTAGACCAGTCCTAGATGCACCTCCTCGTAAAAAGGCATAATACAATGAGGACTACCTAAATGCTCACACATAATCATTAGACATTGCAATATAGAAGCAAGAACCCCTCTTGCCAAATTGTTGGAACAAAATGTTATAGATTGTCTCAAATAAATTATAAGTCAACATATTAGCTTTGTCCTTTAAAGAGAATTTCTACAAGCACATAAAAGGAATGAAATTAAAATTCAGGAAGGACAAATGGAAAATAAAATTTGAACATAGTACTCTAGAAGAACTTGCTAGTGATGCTTTTGATGAAAATTAAGTTTGACATTGCTATTGGGTTCTTGTATACCAAATTACGTGCAGTACCATGCACATACCTGAGTAGTTAAGACATATTGCAAAACTATAATCCGCTATCAGCAACAATGTAAGAATGGGAACATGCACACAAAGACATCATTAGACAAGGATTTGGTGTAGTGTGTAATACCAAGTTTGAATACAAAAGCATCTCTCATTTTAGGCTGTTTGGTAAAAATTAATATTTGTCGTTTATATCTCCATTCTGTTTTTTTGACTCTTCAAACCTTCAAATAACTAAAGCCTTCATCATTTCAACAGACCCATAAGTCCAACAAGTAATAGTGATGATAGCTAAATTCAATAAAGCCTTGCTAAATATTACCTTGTCGAATTTTAATAGGGTGTCTACCATAATTCAATTGGACAACTATTTCAATTTGGTAGACAAACCACCTGATTTCAATAGGAGTATTGTCAAGAATTCTACAACTATTCATTACTCCCTATTTTGATAAACATTAATTCTTCATATTCTTAACATTATCCCCCCCTTTGGACCTTAGTGTCCACACAAGGTCATCAATTCTTTAAGTAAGTTTATTCCTTGTGCATAACTACTAACTGGGATTAGGAGATGTCGGCTGGAGTTAAGAAGTCATCGATATCATCATCAGAATCAACCTCTAATGCAAAACTTTCACCTAACATTATTCTTGGAAAACTTCTAATACACCTTATCCTTTCTATCATAACTGACGCACTCCCAAGTCCCAAGTTGAACCCACTTGAGGGTCCAACTATGTTGAGTTGCGGAAAGTTGGGACTTGAGGGGCTCTCCCAACTTCCAGCACTAAAAGGGGGTAGAGGGGCGTGCTAAAAGTCTCGAGATTAGACTAGGAAGAGGGACTAGATTATCAAGCTTGAATCTGCATCCAAAACCAACCACAAGAGGGTTAGTTAGCATTCGGGAACACCCTTGGGTGTT
>Ga0116229_10006329_pt1 | contig 19072 bp, 14 predicted proteins | sample S1TSphgellanicum_3_FD_87313 | JGI IMG/M metagenome (GOLD analysis project Ga0116229, IMG submission 87313) | Host-associated microbial communities from peat moss isolated from Minnesota, USA - S1T2_Fc - Sphagnum magellanicum MG | ecosystem: Host-associated > Plants > Peat moss > Unclassified... | reverse complement strand
GAAGGGTGGGCCAGTGAAAAGAAAAAATCAATAACCCACCTCAATGTTTGGTTTAGGTTAAATGGTTTGGGTGTGACCTAAAGATGTGTTTAGTGTTGTTGGTGTGAACAAGGTCCAATTGGAATTTTGGATGAAGAATTGACCTAGTGGATGAAGAGCCTTAAGGGTTTTGGACTAATGGAAGGTGCCACAACAAGAGACAATTGAACATCATGAAGCATGAAGGGTGCCACCATTTTACATTTGTTGTGATTTGTTGTTTATAGGTAATGGGGTTTGTTTTTCCTTCTTCATGGTGGTGACAGCGCTTGGTGTTGATCTGACGAAAATCTTATGATGTGTGGTGCTTGTGAAGGAGGGAGTGCGAGCATGGCAATATATGGGCAAGTTCTCGGCAAAGGAAAAAGCTAAGTTCCTAGATTTGAATGAAGTTTTGTGGTGACTAATTTTGGAGCTTTTTGGTCTGTGATTGGGAAAACATTGTAGTTTTTTATGTTATTATTTAGGAGAAGGAGGTTTGTGAAAGAAGAATGCCCAAAACTCTAGGAAGCTCTTTGAGTAGAGGAGAATGTAACTATGTTGTGCTATTCCCCTCTCTCTTGTGTGGATTGAAGAATGTTAGAGAAAATTAAGGAACAATTGAAAAAGATGATGAATAGACGAAGGGTTTCAAAAGTGGTTGGGTTGTGACATTTGCGATGGGATGGAAAGATGATGCATTTTGGGATTGAATATTGATTTGGGGTGTGAGAAGGTGAACCCATTTCAATGGGAGCTCTAAAGAGAATTATTGTGACCCAAACCTCCAATGGCTTATTGGGACATACCTATAGTTGATGGTTGGGGTTACTGTTATTTCTTTGTAAAACTTCTTAAGACCTTGTGTGAAGGTGGAAAGGATTCATGTGCTAGGGATATGAGTTGAAAGTTTCAAATTGCCATAATCTAACCAATGGGCTCAAGAAAGAAAGACTAGAGTAAACCGATTCTTCATGTTCCATAGTTTCTGTTTCATATATATTGTTTAGTTCATTATATGAATGGTTGGTACTTGTTATTTGGAACTCTATAAAAGTTTGTTATTGGCTATATGTTGGTTGTTGAATTAACACTACCTTCACATTTGGTATCAAAACATGGTTGACCATTAAAATCTTTTAACTATCATCAAATTCAAGATAGAAACATGATAGAAGAATGTTAGAATCCAATAGCACTAATTTTGCTTGGGAATTAACCACTCAGGAAATTTTTGAGCACCAAATAACATGTCAATTTGAACAAGCACCTTTAGTAAGGTCTTTAATATTGCGAATGTTTGGATTTGGGGTGGTGCGTATCATTGGCATTGACCCAAAGGAAACACAAGTTGGTGATTTGGCTATTAAAATCAACCACAATGGATTTGGTACCTGTGCATAGATATGGGTCAAAATCCATGATGGAGTAGGAGGATGGAGCAACAATGCACAATTTCAATGCAAATTTTTCTTTGCTTCATACCTCACCTAACATGTACAACTATAATTTTGGGGAGGAAGACGTTATCCCAAGAGTCGGTGACATTTAGATACCTAGGTTCTTCACCTATTCATTTTATTCGTTTCTTCATATCGAGGATTGACCATTTGTTATAAGTATGAGATAGAGTTTTGAAAGTTGAAATTAAGGGAGGTCTATCTAAGCTTATAAGTTGGAGATTATGCCAAAAGTTAGATCAAGAATTCAAATGGCAATTGGAAAGTTTTAATGAACAAACATACTTGCTTCAATTTTCTGATACACTAAACCCAATAGTAGAAGGGAAATAGGTTGATTTTTTTGCATAAAAATATTCCTTACATTCTCAATCCCCCTACATATTAATAATCATGAACAAGAGGATTCAATCTGGGGTTTCTGCATTTGATGAAGTGACTTTTCCTACTAAACCTAGTATGTGAATGTTAGTTTTAAGAATCATAGGATTCAACATTATTGTTGTAGGATTTAACCCAACAATGGTAGTAGGAAATATTGCCATAGGAGTATCAAATGTAAAATACTTCGTGAAGGTAGACTTGTATGGTTAAAAACCTATTCAGAATCCAATGGAAGGCAATGGTCAATCCTACAAACTTCAAATATTAGGTTCTTCTTCACAAGCTTTTGACCTTTTGAAATAGCTTGAAATCCAATGTGTTTTTAAAAAGAGGATTACATCGGTCCTTAGGTTAGGAGATGTATGGGTGCCAGTAAATAGTAGTGTGAAACACTGTTATGCACAATTTTATAGGCCAAAATTGGACAATAAGATAAAGAAGGAGACCACATTTTGAAGATTACCTATATTGGAGGAGAATCTCATATGTTATTTTGGGTCTTCTATATTGATATATGTGGTAGATTAAATTGGAAGAACATTGGTAAGAGTGACCTAAATTACAACATAAAGATAGGAAGTAATCAGCTTCAATTTGTTGCATATGAGGAACTAGAAAATGAGATAACATTAGAAGAATGAAGCAATTAACTATATGTTTAATAATAGGAATGGATAAGCTCTTTTGGGGCAAAGATATGGAGGATGTCTTTGATTGGATTAAAAGGATGTAGATTGCTGTTGAAGTTTAGGAATTGGATGAAGAAAAGTTATTCAAGATTGCAAAACTCGATTTGAGAGGAAAGGCCCGAGATTAGTATTGTTGGCTTGATTTTGCTCCACATGATTGGGCAACACTATAAGCATTATTTCACCAAAAATATGCATTTATGATGAATATTAGTTGAAATTGAAGATGGATGCAATGCGTCAAGAGCCTAGGCAAAAAGTCCAGTTGTACTATGACAAGTTGGATAGATTATTTGTCAAAGGCCGCATTCTAAATGCAAAAAGGTGCATGCGATTTCTAGCTAGTTGAGACCTCACCTAAGAAAACTACTTGTGATAAGAACATACCAGGACATGGATGAGCTATTGGTTGCCACAATTGACATAAATAAGGTCATAGGAGAGATTGGAGAAACTCTTTATGAACCTCTGTAGGAAGAAAGGGAGGAGGAGCTAGCACTAGGAAAGACCAGTATTGACAAACATTTTTAGGCATTAAATGATACATTGGTCAATTACTTTGGAAGGGGAATATATGGGAAAATAAGTCATAATATAGGAAGCACTAGCACCATCAGTGTCAACTATGCAAATCAAATGAACATACCACCTTTGCATGTCCTAAACTTGCTAATTTAAGGCCAAAATGTGCCAAGTGTGACAAAGGGCACATGATAGAGATTGTGGTTTAAAGTGTTTTTTTTGCTTAGGCATGGGGCATATTGAAAACATGTGTTGGAGAAAGAATGGAAAGGGTCCTTTTCATTTGCAAACTTCCTTGAAGTAATGGTCAACGATGAAGAAGCTACATTTACAGAATTGAATTGACTATGTGGCACCAAACACAATATTTCTTTTGGTGTTCGGATGCCAAAGAAAAGAATGCATGTACAAGCATCTATGTCTGGAGGAGGAACAGAAGAATCATTTGATAATGAAAATGTGGATGCATGAAACTTGGTATTTGATGAAAACATCATATCAAAATTCTTTCCCATTTCGGGAAAATTTTCTTTTAACTTCCATGGAGACTATTTTGATAATTCCAAGAGAGCTGAAATACCTTGAAGGACTAATCAAGCTGGTTAGAAGGAAAAAGGATGTTGAGACAATTTAAACACAGGTGGTTGTAGTCATACCTACACCAAACATTAGGAGGGTTTGCATTAACAAGACTAATCGTAGCAAAATGCTACATCTTATGGTTGAGATCAATTAGGATTTCCTAGAAAGCTTGGTTGACATTAGGGCGTTAATGTCGATCATGGCCTCAAGTGTGGTACAAGAACTTGGCATTTGGTTTCAAGGCATGAGACCTACAAGATCGCTTCAAGCATAATTACACAAGCACTTGGAAGGATCACTAACATCCCTGTAACATTGGGCAATGTGGTCTACCAAATGGTTTTCCTTGTTGTTGACATTGACACTTATGACCTTCTTTTAAGGTTGGATTTTTTGATGAAGATTAGAGCCGTCATTGACGTGGAGAAGGGGGTTATACAAGTTAGGAATGGGCTAGGAGTGGTAATTGAAGTGCTCCCCCCTAATGTGGTTAACATGTTGTAGCAGATTACGAAGTTAACAAATGCAAGTGTTGAAATGACGAATAATAACTTCAACAACATTCAACTAGAGGAGAAGTTTTTAGAAGGTGCAAAGATATTACCTTTACAATCCATCCATCCTAGTTTTAAAGATTGCAATGATGACTTTATGTCTGAAGAAGGACTAAGTGGATCAGCGGAAGAAGAAAGTTTTGATCCTTTATGGGTTTTGCCAATGAAGAATATCTAGTATGAAGAGCTACTTGATCATGGGCTGAACCAATTAGTGGATGGTGATGTTCCAATGCAAATGCTAAATTTAGTATTACAGGAGCAGCAACAGAAACTATTAAAAGGTTAGTACACTAAAGATGATGACTATGTAGACTAGATTCGATATGTTCAAGAAGAAGAAGACCAAAGGATTAGACAATTTTCAAACAAACCTTTTGAATCAATATCCCACTCGTTTCCTGTTTAGGTTGAAAGATAAAAGAAACATGAAGAAGGAAAGAAGAGATGGATAGAAATCAAGGCTAACATTAAACTCAATACTAATCTTGTTCAAGAACAAACTGAAGCATTATGGCTCTTGTTGGAAGAGTTTCAGGACATATTTGCATGGCACAAGGGAGAACTAGACAACTAAAGCGTTAGTGAGCACACCATCAAAACACAAGGTTTACCACCTTGTTGAATGAGTTTTAGATTATTATCTTATTGGGAAGAGGCTAAGGTGAATAAATAAATACATGTTTTGGTTGATCTTGGTAAGATGTGCAAGAGTTCATCAAAGTATGCATGTGAGTGATTATGCCGGTGAAGAAAGATGGCAATAGGTGATTTTGTGGGGATTACAAGCCACTCAATGCGTAAACACAGAAGGATTCATTTCCCATGTTGCTGATAGATGATGTGTTGGACCAATTGGGAGAATCAACCTAATTTAGTGCTCTAGATCTTCAATCCAGGTTTTGGTAGATACCCATGGCACTTGAACACATTAATAAGATTGTAGTCATTACCAAGTTAAGATTATACGAATGGAGTGTCATGCCTTTTGGTTTGAAAAATGCCACTAGTGTTTTTTCACAAACCATGGCCAAAGTTTTTAAAGATTGGATAAACGAGTTTTTAAAAGTCTTTGTTGATGATGTCAACATCTATTTTTGAGTTTCCATCCAAAACTTTGAATAAAACATTTATTCTTACTTTCAATCCGAAAATTAAATAAATAAAATTCATTTAGTTTTTCTTTCCATCCAAAAAAATTTGTTCTTTGTTATTCCATTTTCTTTCCCTCCCAATATTGAACTTTTCCTCATTCTTTGTGCTTTCCATCCAAAATTGAATAAAAAATCCATTCTATTTTTATTGTTTATTTGAAGATTAAGTAAAATTCCTACTTCTATATCACCTTCATTGAACTCCATTTTGACATAATTTGTGACTAGATGGTCTGTTTTGTTAGGGTTTTTTAAACTTATTTTATTGGGACTACATTAGTTCACTTACATAGATTCACATGGTAGCCTTTGCTTGTATTAGTAATAAATTAAATGTTAAGATATGAAGATATTTTGTTTCAAAAGATTAGCCTATGAATATTTCTCGTAATTTTATTAATAATTTTTTTTTTATATGGGAAATGATTCTTATCAAATATGACAACCCAACTTATAGTTGGTAATGTTGCCCTTCTTAACAAACATTTTCAAACTTGATATTTTTTGGATTTCTTTTCAATCATTGGTTAATATTGTGGATTGCATGAGTTCAACACAACTTTATTTATTACTTCTATATGTTTATGCTCCGCAAAATGACACAATATAATTAAAAGTACCATTTTTTTTATTCTAACAACCTTTAGAGCCAAAATTTTGATTCTTGTGTATCAATGTACTACTCACTTTGAAAAGTCAAACTATTAGTGTACAAATTAACATTTGTTATAAAATAAAATTACTCTTGAAATTTCAACCAAAAAAATGGAATCATATTAAAGGATGAACAATTCTTCTAGTTTTATTGAAAAAACATCATTTAGAATATTAAAATATTGGGTTACCAACACTAGATCACATAGGTTGGAGTTTGTTATTTCAAGTCAAGTTAGTTTACATGGTAGTATAATATGTAATCATAAAAGCCTTCACTTAGATTTGTAATGGGTCTAAACACACACTTACAAAGTGGAAGAACTCACAAGGCATTTCGAAAAACAAAATGCCTACATGTGCAAGCAATTCGTTTTTGGTGGGTATTCTTCAAATATCACAAGCTAAAAAAGTAAAAAATTAAATATTTGTCAACTTTTATGACCTTGTAACACCCTTGGCTACAAGTACAACTGAAATCGGGCTTGCCTTGGCTTCACCTCACTTGGCCCTTATTCCCGTAATGCCCACAACCTAAAGTGTTACCCTACACAAAATCTTCACAAGCCTGTAAATAATGAACCAATGTATTAAATGATTTATAAGGCTATTAAAAAGTGCACGAAAGTTGGCACCTTTAGTTAACGTTAGGTTCTTTGTAATATTTGTTTTGGAACACAAACAAGCTTAAAAAAAATTGCCATGAATATCTAGATGGCATAATATTCCAACCTTCATTATTTACCATGTGGCCCAACAAAGCTCTTTAGAGCTCAACTTTCATGCTAAGCTCCACCCCTCAGTTTAAACAGTCTACTTGATAACCACAATTATGAACAACATAACTAAAAAGTGTTATCATCGCAAAAGGTTTTCATGCAAAAATTTTAGTGTACGGTTTCAATTGCTCAAGAAACTGCCACAATAATTTCATTCTTATTTACCTCACCTCCCTTCTACTGCAACCCTTAATTGCAAAAGGATTCCCAAAAAAATGGAAAAAAATTCTCCCAACAACTTTTCAACATTTTGAAATTTTGCCACTTTGTACTTGTTTTAAGTCCGAAGCTTCAAAAGCAAGTAATCCCATATCCTCCACTACCACCAAAAAGTTTCTAACATTCTCAAAATGTTAGTAAGCAAATTGAACTCCATCATGACTTGATATTGGATTCTCTACCAATTGTTCATATTGAATACACAAGAATGAGGTCTCCTATTCACTAAACACAAACTCAACCTCATCAAAACCTCACAAGCTATTCATATGGAATTTAACAAAACAAGGTGGTGGCTACATTTGTGATTGTCTTCCTTCCCTTCCATGGTACATTTTTGTAGCATTTAGATTATTAATTTTTAACCAAGGGTTATATCCTAAAGAAAAAACATTAACCAATTTATTATGTCAATTGTCTCAAGAAGAGTTTCCTACCATACATGTCATTCTCTTTAACAAGTATGTTTGATACCATTCTAGAAAACCAATAAGTAGAGGTTCATTGGATCTCAAATGAATCACTCCACAAAATTGAACAATCCTAAGGTTTCACATTAGTTAGGTTCCCATTCCAACATTGATGCATGTGCAATTGACATAGGCATGTCAAATTCATGATTTATGACCAATGAAATTGAATGTGTATTATCATTTGACATATGCATTATGTGCCATTGGCATAGAAAAATGGTAGAGATGAATATGAAGATTTTACTCTAATTTAATTTTAAAAGTTAAACCCTATCCCTACTCCGAAAACCCCCAATCATTAAAAACTTAAACCTTAAAGCCCCAACCATTGAAACTTATAAAATCCCAAACCTTGAACATCAAAACTTAAACTTCAAATTATTAAATCTTAAAAGTAAACCCCTTAAACCTTTACAAAACCATAAAATTTTAATTCAAAAAAAAAAATTTAACCTTGAACCCTTGAAAGCCATTGACTTTTAATTTTTCATAAAACCTTTACCATTTAATCCTAGCCTTTGAACGATAAAATCCTAAAGTTTAAACCTTAATTGGGTTACACATTTAAAAGTTAATTGGGTCATACATTCATGTATTAGCCAAATTATACATTTTGACATATAGAAAATGGTTAAATATCTAGTAGCTAATTTTTATTCTATGTTTTTTAACCCTAAAAATGTGTACAAGTTTTCAAGGTTTGCTTATATCATTTATGTGATGACAATTTTAATGTCACAAAAACATGACCTTGAATTGAATTGAAATTTTTGAAGGACAAAAAAATTAACCTAACCATGGGTGTACCATTTTGCATGCATTTAATTTGGAAATTTCAAAACATCGAGCCCAATAGTTAGATCATTCATTTAATGTGGTCAGATTTATAAATAAAAGTAATAAAAAACTATAAGATAAGAGGCCATATACTTCATTGGTAACATTAGTAGAAATTTTGCGTTTTGCAATTATCTTTTGCAACTACAATTCAATTGCATGTGACACATGTAATGATAAATTTGTGTAATTGCCTAAGTCACACATGACATTGAGTTGCATGCGACACTACATATACAACATGTATATATGGTACTAATATAAGTGTTCATTGATACATACCAATCCAAATGTAATTGCACATTATGTGCAACTTTCCTTGCAACTACAATGCAATTAATCAAAATATGACATGTTTTAAAAATTGGATGACTTGCTTGTGGACACATGTCACTTTTTAATTATTTTTGTGTTTTCAAAATTAAAAATTCATTGGATTAATTTCAATTGTTAAAGTTTATGCCACTAGGATGATGACACATGGCACACCATAAAACATTCATTGACCATTTGACACGTGTCCATTTTAAACACCAATTATATGGTGATATGTGGCAATTAAGGCCCACCTAATTTTTTAATTTAAAACAATAATTAATGAAATTTAAATCTTCCAATTTAAGGTTAATAAAATGTTGTGGTGCTTAAGTAGGTAGGTAAGTATTACACCCTACTAGTAGGTAGGTTTACCTAGGTATGTAAGTAGGTTGAAAGGTAACTAAGCTTAAGCTATATAAAGGAATGACCATATCCATAAAGACCCAAACTTGTATGCTTGATTTTACTTTTTCAATGTGGCAAAAGGGACTCAAGGTTCATAGAATGGATTTTGTATTTCCAATGTATCTTTTTAAATTTGCTCTTAAGTTCAAAACCCTTAAAATGTAAATTTTAATTGGGTCATACATTGCCAAGTTACCATGATTATACATTTCAAGGTTAAACATACACACATCATATACCAACTTGAAATTTTACAAAAAGTTTTCACAAAATCAAAAAATTGAAATCTCATATCTTGGGGAGGTCACTTCCATTTTATTCCAAACAACATGAATAAAAATATATAAGGTGCAACTTATTGAAAAATAAATAAAAATTAAATGTAACTAAGGTGTCTAATTCATTTTGAGAATATGTTTGAAATATTCTTGAAATATTCTACCATATATTTAAAATATACTTAGAACATGTCATTATTTCATAACATTTTTCAAAATACCCTTATATCTCAAGTGCTTCCTAAAATATACAAAGAATGACCTCCCCAAGTTCCAATTACATTGTTGCAATCCCATTAGCGATATTTCCTTATTTATTGTTCAAGATTCTAAAATAGTGAATCATCAACAATCATCCCAAATAAGATTTAACATGAATTAGTGGCACATTTGGGCCATAATGAACCAACACCCATCAACACACCATGAAGAATGAATGGTAAGTGATAAGGAAATTTAACTTTTTGTTGGGTTCTAATTCCCTAACTAACCATGGTGGTTAACTTAGTTGCTAATTTTTTCTACCTACAAGTACTAATAACCCACAAGTAGGTTGTTAGTAGGTACATGTAATAAAAACAACCTTTACCTATGTATAAACCGTTTATTTATTTAGTAGTTACATATTCTCCTACCTATCTGTTTATATATGAGACTTATTTCCTATAAAATTGGTTACCAAGGTGGAACCAAATATTAACTCAGTTGAGATTCATCCACAATTGAGTAATAATGGGCATCCAATGGATGGTGCATTGGTGGGTGTTGGTTTAATGTGGCCATACACTTGTAAAAAAATGTCCAAATGATAAAACATTGAACAATTTACCAATTTAACATTGTCAAAAGTCTCCACCCAAAAAATGTTCTTTTAGAAATTTTGGAAAATTAATGTTGGGGAAAAAAAATTTGACAATTATTTAAATGTAAACATCAAAATAAGAAATGAAAACACCACCCCATTTATTTTTATGACTTAAATTTCAACCTTTGACGATGATGCCAATGTAATGGAATTAAACATTAAATATATCAACGACTGTTCTTTTGACAATTGACTTATAATGAATCATAAAGATGATCTAAATTTTGTCCCACCCATTTTGAAATTCTACTTGCATTTGGACTATCAAATAATTACATCATCATTAAAGATAGACTATCATATTTTCAAAATGAAAAATGATTGTTTCGAAAGATTCTTTTAAAGAAAATCTATTTGTTTATTTTTTTACTTTTGCATTGAAATCTTATGATATGTAAAATGTTGGAAACATCAAAACCATCAAGTTCTTAGATTATTTCCATTTGGGTACCTATTTGAATTTTTTTTTTATCATTTGAATTTTTCATTATTTTAAAACTTAATCAAATTGAAATCATTTGCATCTCAAAGGTTAGAACAATTATCAAAATTTTCAAAATGTTACCATTAAAATTTTAAATTAAAAAAAAATCAATTTGTATTAAATATTTTTCAAATTTACTTTTTGAAAATGTAAGCTTTGACATGCCCAATTTGAATATTTCAATAGTAAAAATAATTATGCTATTTTCTTATAATTTTTTGAATTAATGATTTCAAGAAATTTTGTTAATCATGTTCCTTGATTGCCATTTGTTATTCTCATAATTGTTTGTTCACATTTAAGCATTTTAAAATATTTTACATTTGCACATTAGAGTTATTCATAATGTTTCCATTGAGATCAATGTTTTTATGGGTGGACTCATAATATTAAGGGATATATCTATTGAAGACATATGTAGAGCCAAATTCAAAAAAGGGTCATTAGAGATGACAAAACCTCTTTCATACCAAAAGAATATCAATACAAATGATATCAAAACCAACAAAGATATTGAAATTCCTATGGATTCAAATATTGACCTTCAAAAATGTTATGATAATTTATTACATAACAAAGAAACAAAAAAAAATTCCAATATCAATTGATTTAGAAAACGACTTTAGTTTAAGATAACATTGATTATTGGATTGAAGACCTCCAATTAACTAAAGTAGATGAAAATATCCTTCTTGACCCGAACGGATGGCTAAATGACCAACATCTAGGAAGTGTTATGCAAATATTGTATGTTGAAAAATTACAATCATTAGGATATTAACAACATACATATGCAATCATAGGGAAAAAGTGTACATGTGTCAAAAAATGTCTTCAACACATTCATTAACAATGATCATTGGATATTAGTAAAAATCCACACGTCAACTCCTAATTTACATTGTATAATATACGATTCACATATGTCAATGATGAAAAAATTGCCTAGCAACACAATCCAATTATTATGCAAACTTATAAATGTGAACAATTTGTTATACACATCTGCAAATGTAATGCAACAAATAGACAACTCATCATGTGTGTTTTCACAATAACATATGCAATAGACATCACAATTGGATTTGATCCAAAAAAATCTCAATATGTTTTGACACAAATGCGAACACATTTACGAAGCTCCATAAACAATAGATACATCTTTCTCTTCCCAAAATATGAACTAATATGACATATATATCCTTTCTTAAAAAACAATTCATTGTCACTTGTAAAGTGAAACAATGTGGAGCCCAAGTTTTTTTTTGAGCCTCTTTAGATACTTGACCAATAGCCATTTTTGTTTAATGTCCAAAGTCAATGTGCCTTGCTCTTGGTGAAGTGTCGAAAGCAGTGTTTTTTTTTCAATTTCTTGATGTAGCTAGGGTGGTGAGCATCCCTAGGTAGATTTCACTAAACTAGCGAATTTATTTCAAGAAACTCTAAAAACTATAGCTAGTAGGCATAATTATGGCGACAACATCCCCAAAAAACTAATTTTCTATCACTTTTTGGCGAATTTGTTTTCAAAAATAGGGAATTTGGGACAAAATATTTCATTTTCAAAAAATTGTGTCACCATTTGGTGATTTTTCGCCAAAAAAATTATTGGTTTAAAGTTTTGCTCTTGAGTCTTTTTTAAATGGTTTCTTTTCTTTAAATTGCATTTCTTGAAATGAAAATTATATCCCCTACACCTCACTTGAGCCAAACCTAAGGGAGAGAAACAAAGGGATAATAATAAATGGTAATAAAAACCAAGTGTTCCACAACTTGGTTGACCTTAGACATTAACAATGATTTTTCATAGCAAAGACTTTTGTTTTACACTTCAATGCACTATTTTGCCCAATATTAACAATTGATAATCTATGATGAGGACAAAATGTGCTAGTTGATACTTTCTAAGAAACCATCAAGCTACCATGTGTGGTTGTGTGATCCCCGATATGATCACCAAATCGCAAAGGGATTATTTTACCCTTTAATTAATCCTCTAAATATACTAATTTTGTATATAAAATTAAAGTGTTTTCATATTTTTATTTTAATTTAACTTATGATATGCCATTGGTTGTAGGTACTCTAACTTTTGACATATATGACACTTCATACAAGCTTATAAAAAAAATGTTCAAATGGTTTTTTTTAATGTCATTATTATAATATTTGATTATCAAATGTTCACGCCACTAATGAACTTTCTCAAACTTAAGTCAAACATCAAAACCTATACATCAAAAACAATAATGTCATCTTTGCTACAATTAAGCCCCTTTATAATCATGCCCATTTCAGTCACATCACACATTTTTATAGTAACCATCCATTTTAGTAAGAAACATCATTTTTTAGAGTCACTATCACACTCATTAATAACAAAAAATATAAAAGCTTTCTTTCTAAATGTAACTATAATGGTGAAATCTAGGGCAAATATTAGGGTTTTGTAAATTATAGTTCCCTTTGGCATTGTTAGTGTTGTTTTGTGTTCAATTGTGCAAACTAACAACAATGAATCCAATTGAAAAGAAAAGAAAAACAACTTTCTAATATAGACAAGCAAAAGATGTGCAAACTTGCTAAGAAAATAAAAAATCTCAATTTAAAAAATCTAGTTGATAAGATACACAAGTTAATTTAATTAAGGAGTTCAAACTCAATGTAAATCATAACATTAAAATAAGCAAAAATCACAATCTTCTTCAAGTCTAATAATGCATAGTAAAGTTTAGAATAACCCATGTAGGAAATTTAAACAATTGTAACCTTTATTCTAACATAAAAGAGCTATTTTGTAAGGTTTTTTTTGCCTATAGTCACAATCTTGTAAAAGTTTATATGGAATGTGATTATACACATTTAAATCACAATTTGTTAATGTCACCAAAAAAGTGGTCACCAAGGGTGTAATTATAAAGGGGGTTTATTATAGATGCAACTTGAAAAACCTATAAAAAGGCTCATAAGGTTCACATAAACAAAAACTCAATTCTAGATTTTTAAAAAAAAATCCCTTTAGCCAAATTTTCTTTTAAAAAAAGAAAAAGAAATCATATTTCAAAAGATTGAAATATATATAGTCAATTTAACTTGCGTTGTGTTCATTCTATGCAAATTTCATATAAAAATAAAGTAGCCTATATTCTACAATGCATAACTTATTCTTAATTTAAGTCCTAAACCTATATATTGTAGATTCAACACCTTAGTGATGAATTTTTTAATGCACTTCAACACATCAAATATTATCTCTAAAATTATTTAAATTTTTGACATGAGTGAACAAAATAATCATTTTAAAATTCATTTTCATGAATGCCATTTATTACATTTCTTAATTATTGTTTGCATGCACCTTTACATGAATTCTTCATTCTTAATTTGTTGACATGACATTTTAATTTGAAGGTGAATGAAAAGTCTTGGACTTGTTTCCATTACTAAATTCTAAAATTTTAATAATCCATGCCCAAAAAAAAAAAGGAATTTGAAAAATAATTTAATGGGCATTGAATCTATTAAGGTAATGTGTTAATATGTTCAAATTTCTATCCATTCATTTTTGCAACATTAAAACATATTGAAACATATAAGAAAACAAAAAAAACATATATTGCACATGAAAATTCAAAGGAACGATCACATGTTCTTTTATTCCTAGTTTATAATCCCAACCTTTTTATGAATTTTTTTCAAAGTTGAAATAATCATTAATTAGTAATTATTTAACCATTGTGATTCATATATAATTGATATTACTAATAACTAATTAATAACTTGTCTTATTAACACGCTATTAGTAACCAAAATCTAACCTACCAAGTTAACCTCCCCCCCCCTCCCCCCTATCCCCTATAAATTAAATTTCATCCTTGGAATATATAAACAATGAGAATGTTTAACAAAAAAATTTAAATGACATCAATAGACTTTGTATGGGGGTGGCTATTAGGGTTGCAAAGCTTGCTTTGCACTTGAAAAGTTCCCATTCACCCCAAAAAATTCTTAAATTTTAAGCACATTTATTACCCAAACCACAAGTCACCTTACATTTATGACACCCATGTTAATTGAGAAATGACATGATGCCTATGTGGCATTTGGGAACACATTGAGAACGTGAGTTTCCACATGCATCACAAACTTCCAATATTTCGAAATTTCAAAAAAATTTATGCAACAATCATAAAACAATACATCCGTGGAAAATCAATGGGTTTCAAAGTGTAAAAATGACATGAATATATATATATATATATGTATGTTACTTTTATATAAATGATGTGTCTTTTTTACTTATGATGTTTTGATGTGAAGTATGTATATTATTTACATTTTAACTAAATCCATCCAATTATTGTGATGTACAATTTTGCATAAAACTATGTAATTTTTGCAACATCAAATTAATAGGTGAGCTTGTGAGTGTGACTTTGTGAACAAGTCATTCCTTCATCAACAAAATATTGTTAGGAATATTATTGCCATGTAGAAGAAAAATTTCATTCACATGGATGATATATTTTTCCAATGTGGACTGAATATTTCATCCATTTGGACATAATATTCGAAATGAAATATTTTGTCCATATGGATGAAAAATATCACCACATCATAGGTGAAAAAGACCAAAAATGGACATAAGTTTTCAATATTTTGGACTATGGAACTAATGAAAGAAACCAAAAGGTGTTCATTTAAAAGACATTATGAAATTGTTGGTGCACACAACAATAGTTAAAAAATAGTTGCACAGTACAATAATCTATAATCAAATTTATAAATGAACAATATTTGACACCTTCACCAAGTTAAATTGTTTATATGGTTTCCGATTTCTATCCTCAAAATAAAACAAAATGTTTTATGACGCGTTCCCAAGTCCTAAGTTAGCCCCAAGTTGGGACCAACTCTCTCAAGTTGCGGAAATGTGAAGGACTTGGGGCATGCTCCTAGCTTCCAGCACTAAAGGGGGTGAGAAGGGCGTGTTGGAAGCTCCGGGATTAGATTAGGAAGAGGGACAAGCTACTTAATTATGCGATCATGTATCCCAAAACCAACCCCAAGTTGGTTAGAACTCATTCTGCACCCTTTTGGTGTTGGGACAAGCCACGGGCTACCTTGGACTCATTTGATTCACCACGGCCCGGACTCGGGGGAAGCCACCACCTTCCCCCATATAGTATTCTCTGCAGCTCTCCGTCGCACTTGCATCCAAATGGCTCTTTTTCCCGAGACTCCCAAAGTGGAGTCCCGAAACTGTCCTGGTTTGGACTCTCGGGACTTTGGATGCTCATAACTTCTCGCTTCAATCTTGGATTGGGACAAGGTCTAAACCAAAGTTGTAGCTATCCTTGGGAGCTTTCCAACGGTGTGTCGCACTTCACCTGCATGCACCAGAATCGGGTCAATTTTTGACTTTTAATGGTCGGGAGTCAAACTGCCAGTTTGACTCCCAGCCCTTCTTTCGACCATAACTTGTGCTGCAGATGTCCAAATGGTTCATGCAAGGCCATTTTAGACATCTACACTTTAAGACCTTTCCAACAATATAAAAAATGTCTCAATGTGAGGTGTTTTGACCCCTACGATTGCACTTTGAGTTTTCAGGAATCCCGGAGGACTCTTAAGTCCCTTTTTTGGGAGTGTGAATGGCGACCTCACAACTCCCTCAAAGTGGGGTTGCGACAACGGGCAACCTTGGACTCATTTGACTCACCACAGCCCCGACTTGAGGGAAGCCACCACCTTCCCCCATATAGTATTCTCTGCAGTTCTCTGCCGCACTTGCATCCAAATGACTCTTTTTCCTGGGACTCCCAAAGTGGAGTCCCGAAATTGTCCCGATTTAGACTCCCGAGACTTTGGACGCTCATAACTTCTCGCTCGAAACTCGGATCGAGACAAGGTCTAAACCAAAGTTGTAACTTTCCTTGAGAGCTTTTCAACGGTGTGTCGCACATTACTTGCACACACCGAAATCGGATCCATTCTTGACTTTTAATGGTCGGGAGTCAAATTGCCAGTTTGACTCCCGGCCCTTCTTTCGACCATAACTTGTGCTGCAGATGTCCAAATGGTTCATGTGAGGCCATTTTGGACATCTACATTTCAATACCTTTCTAACGATATAAAACACGCCTCAATGCAAGATGTTTTAACCCCTACAATTGTGCTCTGAGTTTTCAAGAGTGGAGGACTCCCAAGTCCCATTTTCGGGAGTGTGAGTGGCGACCTCACAACTCCCTCAAAGTGGGGTTGCGACATTTTATCTTATGTAATATATTTCACACTTTCTTGAGTTATGAGTTTTGATGCCACTTTTAGCTACTTAGAAGCTATGGCATGAAATAATAAACAACAAAATTCATTGCAACTCCAAGTGGGGAAATGGATGAAAATTTCAAACTCCCCACAAAACATGACATGTTGCAACACGTAATAGATGTGTTTGCATGGCACCCACTTCCTTTGCCGACCCCATGAACCTAACAATATAGTCACAAAATCGAAACAAATGAAGGTTAGGAAGTTCCCGATTGTAACTTCATATTGCCTTTGGTTTGGATCTGCATTAGAAAGAATCTTATAGACCTTTGTCCATATCCAAGTGTAAGAACCCCCAACAACAGGTCACAACCACGTCAATAAGCTAATTTGCCTCCCATTAATTATAAAGTGGTTTGAATATCTCAAATGGCAATATTTGTTTAACAGTTTTACCATTTTGTGTTGTAGGTCATGCCATATCATCGAGTGGACAATTTATTCAAACAAAAATTTTCGCACCAAATAAACATCAAAGAAAGACATACGATCATTTATTGAAAACAAACCATGTTTTTTCATGAAATATTATTTCATCTTGTATGAGGTTGGTTTCTGCTTTCACAAGTTAAATAGTGGGCATGATTTATTTGTTGACGACATGGTTCTGCTTGGTACCACCCACACCGATTCATGTTGTCAACACAAAACCAAAACTTATAAAGCTTGAGGGGTGCACTTAGGAATTGAGACCTCAAACTGGAGTAAGTTGGGGCATGAATATCAATTCTCATTGTCTTGGAAATTATCCTTATAATGCAAGAATGTTTTGTGGTGTTTTGCAATGTTGAACATTGTACATGTGACTTTGGTGAACAACATTTTATTTGCCACAATCCATCCCCACATGGCACTTCTAGGACCTCAACACACCCATTAGAGGGAATTATGTGTGGATATTGGTTAAACTAAATGGAAGCCTTTCCGATTACACACACGATTTGGCAAACTATGTGTTAACACATGGGTGGGAGAAATTAACATGACCAATAGGAATCCCCTTTTGATCTAGGAAGCAAGTTGAACTTCTATTTACAGGAACCAAATATCTTTCACCTTCCAAATGGGTGAGTTTAACTGTCAAGGTTACTCCTAGTGCATATTTCCAAACCACATCTACAAGTTGAATAGGTTCACCAAACATGGTCACTCTTCACAAGAGGAATTCACCTATGTTAAGTCCTTGGCTAGAATGACCACCTTTTTGAATAAGTAGTATAATGTCATTTACTTGAAAGTTCAAACATAATCATCAATTGTTGCAACATACAAATAAGATCCTTTTTTCCCTAACTATTGTAGCCAAACAATATTATGCATGGATTCTAATAGGTTGCACATAAGCATGTCTACAACCTTTTTTCAGAGAAAATTTATGTTAAAAAACATGAATTTATGTCAAGTATAGGCGACTCATATGGATTTGTAACCAAAAAGGAGAGGGGCCCAAAACACTAATCTGAACCCTCTCGGGATCTTACTTTGACAGAATGAGGATCAGATGAACACAACTCAGAGAAATGTCACAACAACATATAGACAGATGGATGCACACAATGGTTTTATTGTAAAGGAAAAAAAGTTCCTCAGAGCTCCTGCCGACGCAGCTCCTGCACAGAATCTCAAGTACCCAAAACACAGAGTTCACATACCACACAGATCCCCCTCGATGCTACAGATCTCATCTTAGACCTTCAACACTCATTCATACACCATCTACACCTGACTTCCCAGATTTATGAGCTTGGCCTTACTAGTCACTAACGCAGCGGAAGAAAAAATCAGCAACTAGCTATCCCCTGCGCATTCCTCTGCCTTCTCCCCAAAAACCTTTCTTTTTTTTTTGTCCGTCTCTCCAAAATTTTTCGATGCCTCTCTCATACACCTCTTCTTCCCTAACTCCAAGCTTGCATTCGAAGCCTCGCCATCCCGTTACGCCGTCCTGGCGTCGCCATCACATCCCGTCCTAGTCGGTTCCATCCTTCCTCATCATGGCCAGCCGCCATTCCCCTAGTACCTCACCACATTCATCACCCAAAAAACAACCTCCCATGCAACCCATGCAAT
>Ga0116229_10006328_pt1 | contig 19072 bp, 7 predicted proteins | sample S1TSphgellanicum_3_FD_87313 | JGI IMG/M metagenome (GOLD analysis project Ga0116229, IMG submission 87313) | Host-associated microbial communities from peat moss isolated from Minnesota, USA - S1T2_Fc - Sphagnum magellanicum MG | ecosystem: Host-associated > Plants > Peat moss > Unclassified... | reverse complement strand
TTTCGGGTTGTTGTGTGGTGGTACCGTGGGTGGTGGGAAAAACAAAAGTATAGGGAGCCAGCAGGTTTGATTGTTAAAAAATTAAAAAATTTGGGGGTTTTTTTTTTTTTTTTTTTTTCCACCCTTTCCTCAATTTTGTGGTATTAAAAATTGGTAAATTTTTTTTTTTCCAAATTTTAGCAAATTTAGAAAAATTTACACTAAAAAGAAAAAAAAAAATCCCAAATTTTTTTTGTGAAAAAAAACATGTTAGGAAAACAAAGTTGCTGCCAAATTAAAACATTTTCTTATTTTGCCTCTCTTATGATTTAAGACAATTTGTGAGGGTGATTTTGGGTCATTGTAAACCTTGTCCATAAAGGGGGCTATTACATTCTTTTAAGGCATTACATTTTCTGGGGAAGCATTAATGTTTTTGTAAGGTCCCTTGACAAACTTGCTTTTGAACATTTATACTAGTTTCAATGGGTTAAGCTAACATTTTACTTAACATTAAGCTATCACCTATTTAACATTGTGTGCCACCTAGGATGCCACCTAGACTTTTCACTTAACACTGATATCACATCAAGTGTGAATGCACACACTTGCCTTTGGGACTTCCACAACCCACCACCCATGAACACATCACCCTTGTTTTCCCATTTTGAGGACATCTAGTTGCAAACCTAATACCTACCCCATCATGTGACCCCTCTAACCTACCTACCCATGTCCTACCTACCCACCTTCCTACTTACCTATTAACCCACCTTGTTAACCCAATGCCCTTCCTCCTTATTGCCCTCTTGCATTGCCAAAGTTGTTTGCCAATGCAAAGTTGTTTGTCATCACCTAAGTTGCATGTGAGATGTGTTGCCATTACCAAGCTCGCTCCACCTAGGGTCAGTCTACCATCCCCAAGCTTGATCCACCTACATGGCTCCATTACCAAATTCAAGTACATATGTTTTCCTTGTTTGTTTAGTACACAAATGATGAAAAAAAATTGTAGCTTGTTATTTTTTTATATAATTTTTTGGGTCATCATTTTTATTTTATTTTTTTAAAAAAATTGTCGTTTGATGAAGGAGCTAATAATGAACAACCCGCTCATTGTTGTCATTGTTTATTCAATTTTTTTGGGTTGTTTGTTGTAATAGTAGGAGGTGGCAATGAGCAATACACTTGTTGTCATTCTTTTGTGATTTTAAAAAAAAATCCTTTGCATGAGGTGTAAGGTAGATAGATCAATGAACAAACATTTAAGCTTTTCAAGAGCTTTGAATCCTAAGACATTGTTCTTTTTCATCTCAAGTTCAAAAGGTTTTTTTAGAGCTCAACTTGGTGCATTCACAATTGTTTAAATCACTCAAAAAAAAACATAAAATGTAAAAGATATGTTTGTCAAAAGTAGGTGGGGTCAATGTTTGATTACATTTTATTTTAGGTAACATTGTAGTGTAACATTGTGTTATGTCATGTTGTTTTGTGGGTTTTTGTTGTCTTTTGGCTTGTTTTGTGTATTTTTGAATAAAGGAGCAAAGGTTACAAGTTTTTATATATCATCTTCTTTTTTTGTCATTGTCATCTTGTTTTGTTGTTTGATTTAGGAAAACATGGTGACAAACAACCTACCCATTGTGGTTTTTTTTAGGGGTTTTTGTTATTTTTGTTTATAGGGTAATATTGTAAGTGAATAAACAATTTTCGCATTTAATGAAAAAATTCAAACAAAAGTTCATGTGGGTGAGAAGGCAATGTTAATGCTTAATGTTACAATTGCAAATGAAGACCACCAAGTGTTAACAAATATTGTCAAAAAAGATGGGGGTTTAAGTTTAAAAGTATTTCATTACTTAAACCATTGACAGTCAAGTTTTTTTTGGTTTCACCCCACCCTCTCCCTCTTTTCAAATCAAGTAATTGAAACATACTATGAATTTAAAATGATTCATGGTCAATAAATTTACAAAAGTTTCAAATTTTGCTTTTGTTAAATTTTTTAAGAAGGGTGAAAGCACAAATAGGTGATCCAAAAATGACTTTTGAAAGTCCACAATATGACATTAACTAAAATTCTTGCAAATATAATAGTTATCAAAGTATAGACACTATGAAAAAATAGGTGTTTTGTAATTGGGTTTTAGTTGCAATTTCAAGTTGCAACAACCACTTGTGATTCAATGTATGCCTATAGGTTGAATGTTATCACACGAGTTGCAAGAGTTGCAATGGTGCAACTCATCGTATATGAAATTTTATACATATGCAATTCATGCAAATATGTTACAACTAAATCATTACAACTATTGTGCCATTACATTACAACTACAATGTCATTATGTTGTAATCAATGGACACATGGCAATTTTAAATTTATTTTGATATTAACATTATTATTAATTTAATTTAAATCATTCAACTTAAGGCCAATAAGATGTTGATACATGACATTTAGGTCAATACATCACAAACTTTATCGGCCATAATTTAGTAATAATAGTCATGCAAATTTTATCATTTCATAGGTGTGTATGGAATAGACACAGATGTCATTCATCTATTTGTATTGTTTGAACATCAATGTTGTGCACATTGTTTACACACTAATGTCATGTGCCTATTTGTATTATTTCGACATTGATGTTTTATGTCTATTCATGTTGTTTACACACGAAAGTCATACACATGACTTCAATGTTTAAATAATGCACAACATTCACGTTTAAATAATACGAACCTATGAAATAACAAATTTCACATGAATTTGGAATGAACCCATGAAGCCTATAGATTTGTGATGTAGATAGTTAGGCTTAAAATAAGTAGGCATTATTGTTTGCATTTCCTAAGCTAGGTACGTAAGTAATTAGGCCTAGGTAGGTAGGTTTAAGCTATGTAGACGGTTCATGTGGGATAATTGTATTTTATTTGGGTTTAACTTTTGGGGCCAAACCAATTTTTATCGGTTTATTCCAAATGTCACTTGTTTTTTAATATTTTTACTGTACTTAATTATACATTTTACAAAGTTGAAAAGTAAGACAAATAATATGGGATAAAAAAATTTAATTGCATCCTAATTGTAACTCACCTACAACCATTACAAGATAGGCTAATGAATAAACATTTAAGCTTTTAGAAAACCTTAAATCTTAATACATTATCCTTTTGCTCCTCAAGTGCAAAACAAGTTAAAACCTTGACTTGGTGCACCCATAGCAGCTCGATTGCTTTAAAAGGACACAAAATGAAGAAAATATGGTTGTGAAAAATAAGTAGGGTCAATGTTTTGGTCACATTCCTAATTCAAATTTTAAAATTCAACACATTTGTCATTTTCATGTTTATTCTATCTTATTTGTTTACCTCTAGAGCTCAAATAATTAATATAGATCTTAATTTGATGCCCTAAAGCACTTTAGATTGTTAAAAATGGACAAGAAACAAAGAAGACATGAAGTTTGGAAATAAAATGTCATTTTCTCAAAAGACACATTATGTGATTTCAACATGCTCTATGCTTCTTCTATGTTGTTTTTTTCCCTTTTGAGTTGAATTGACATATAACGTAGAATTTACCTTGGCATTCCCATGATGTTTTACTCATAATAAACAACAAATAATAAAGATCCAAAATTGTTTAGTCGTTGGTCAACGATTCATGATGAATGGTTCAACCCTAATGCAATCTATTTGCTAGGTATACTAATTATTATAATTCATAATAATTAATACGTAATAATATTAACTATTAGTTTGGAATCTAGATATGAATGCATTATTATTTTTAGTATTATTGTAACTAATAATTATAAAATAGTTGCAAAGAAATTGCTAATGGGTGTTTCATTTATTCCAATTGTATTATAATTGTCATATGTGACTTTTGTGCAACTTATTAACAAAATCAAACACGGTTTGACCAAAGCCATATATTTGATGCCTACATTCATATATGTATGGGTCCATATTGGGATTAAACACAACTATAATAGAACTCCACAAATTTTTAACATGGCATTTTTAAAAAAATTCCCTATATTTCTATGAGATAGTTACAATGTAGTTGCAGATTAATTGTTTTAAAGCTCTAGTTATAAGGTAGTGAAGTTTATGTGGACACAATTTATCATAATGAAATTATGAGGGGGACACTAATAATAAAATTAAAAAATACATGAGTAAAAATATAGGGTGCAATATATTGGTTGTTAGGTGAAAAATATAAGTTAATTAGTTAAAAAATAGGTTACATTTTATTCAAATAATCAATTTAATTATAATATAGGTTATGTAATAATCTGAAATAATGGATTATAATTAATATAAGGTGGCTTTAATATGTATATATTAAAAAATTAGATGATAATGAGGTGATAAAAAATAGGTTGGATAATTATCTAATACCCCCCTTAAAAATGGTCATTTGATGCATGTAAATCCCAAATTTTACATTAAGTATCCCGTTCAAAAGTAAAATCCTATAATTATCCTTTTTTTTAGGCACAAATATTGATATGCCATCACATGTGAATGGTCAAAAATTCCATGTGAAAGCTTGGAGATTTCAATGTGAACTAGAAAAATAAAAATAACAAATGATAAAAATCAAAACTTGATTTAAAAATTTTAAATGAAATTTTATTGTATTGGGAAAGTTTGAATGCATGTTACCTTTAAATTCTTTATTTGATGGTGGCCTTTTTTCAATTATTATTCTGACAATACTATGATACTTTTTTAAAATCCAAAATGTAGGGATCTAGAACTTGCAATATTTCTACCCATGGGTCCTATTCACTTCACCAACCTTGATTTCAATAAAGATGTAATCCACATGAAATTGAGCATTTTCATAAGTTGCATGGCCTAAATTCATCAAGCTTCAAAGGAATGAAATAACATGTTGCTTCAATTGTTCCTTTTGTAATGTTTGCTTCAAACAAGCTTCTATTCCATCATGGGGCCCTTTCCCATGACCAAAGCCCTAATAGTTCCATTTCATGGCACACCCCCATGGGAATTGGTCACACACAATCAAGCTTGGATACCTAGAAATGTAAAACCAAGATCTTACACCCTTGAACTAAGAAAAACAACCATCATTCCCAACAAAATGGCAATTAGGGTAGATACCTTGTGAAGTAAGATGTTGCCAATGCACATTCAAAGCATGTTGCACAAATAGGTTTGTCATGTTTCCGGTTGTCTGATATGTAGTAGAAATATATTGTTTGGAGTGTGGGATTTTAGGATCCAAGATGTCATAGTCAAAATTTATGGTGTACACAATATGTATCAAAACGGGTAATTAGAAATTATACCAATGTTGTTTGTGAACCTCATTGTGATTGTTTAAATGAATAATTTTCTACAAAATTGATCAAGGACAATATTTTATCTTCTTCTAGTTCCTTTGCATAATCTAAATTGGTAGTCTTGCCATTGGGCCACAAAATTGTGCATGACAAACTTCTAAATCTTTGGAACATCATAGAAGAAGAACTCTTTAGGTCTTGTTAGCCTATGTTTTCAGTGAACAACCTCTATATTATCACCCTTTTTTTTTTCCTACTAGGACTTTCTCAAAAGGTGTCCACTTTATTAATGACTATTTGGAAGGATCAAGCTTTCTATCACAAATAGATAGTTGCATGATGCCACATTGTGTATAAAGACCTTTAACATAATCCAACTTGAACCATTTTTGGCCCATTTCTTTTGGACACAACAAATTTGACCACAAATCAAAAGTGGATTGGTAAGTATGTTTTATTGTTTGACATGAAACAATTGTACCTACTATTGTTCTGTACCCTAGATTTGCACAAATTGCTTCACATTCACAAGTGCAAAATTCACCATCTTAACCTCTCTAATACACAAATGAAGCCCTTGTATTGTTGAATATTGTTTTAATATCCAACATTTCATGATGATATCAACAATAACATGAATTGAAGTCTTTCAATTTATGGACAAAATAGGGCTTGAGCTTGTGGAATGCAATAAATCCAACCTCCACTTGTAGCCGTTGCACTTTGGACCTTGTAAAAAATTCAAGCTACACATAATTGAAACATGGGTGTTTAGTTAATAACAACTTCCAATTGAATATACAACATGCTTGAACATGCACAATGAATTAATTACCTCATATCCCCTTTAGAAAGTTATGTAATAATTCAAAAGTTATTTGAAAATGTAAGACTAGGGTAATTTTAAGACTTTATGAAAAGGATTGGTCAAATGACTTAAAACTCAAAGAGAATCGGATCTATCATTGATTTAAAAGGTTGATACAAAACTTTAAATAACTTGAAGGAATCAAGGTAATCTTGAATACGAAAGGATTAATGACTCTCAACCTTTATTTCATGACTTTTAAATTAAATTATAATATTGTAGTAGGCACACAACTTATTTAGTTCAATAATTTGAAGTTTCTACAAGACTTTAAAAAAAAAAAAAGATTGAAGACTCTAAGATAGCTGAGACTTTGATTTGAAATGCAAGATTTGAAACGACCAAAGGACTAAAGACAATCTTGAACTACAAAAGGACTAATGATTTAGAAATTAACCCAGGAATTTGAAATTATTTCAAAATTAAATTGAACTCAAGATTAATTATTCAACTAAGGAATCCCAAGTTTTTGCAAGACTTAAATAAGTGCATAGGACTTGAAACTTTAAGATAGCTAGGACTTTGAGTTGAAAAAATTATAATATTGAAAACAACAAAGGACCCATGACTTTGGAATTATGAAAAGGACTATTGACGTTCAACTTATTATATGACAAAAAACTTTGGGCTTTGGGGGTTGCTACATGACTCAAATAAGCTCATGATTTATTCATTTAGGAATCCAAATTTATATAAGACTCAATACTTTAAGAACACCATGACTTTCACTTGAAAGTATAGCAAGATTAGTGAAAACAATGAATGATTCAAGACTTTGGAGTTATTAAAAGATTATGTGCTTTGAATCTATTGCAATATCTAGGACTCAAGTCATGACTCTAAATTTGATATGATATTTAAGACTCCAAAATGAGTCAAGGATTTTGCATTAAAATGAATCTTTAAGACCTCAAGACTATGCTTCAAATCATGGGGATTCAAAAGTATTATATTGCTATAGAAAGGAATAACACATTAAAGTCATGTGAAAATACATCCATGTTTATTACTTCGATGTTAATCCACAACCAAAACTAGACTCTACAAATTTTTACCAAATTAAAAATCGTGTAACCTTAGAAATTTGAAGATTACTACAAGGGCATAAATATGTTAATTAAAATAGGCCAAAATTAGTATCCCAATAATGATGAAAATAAGAAATTTCAACTTTGGAGGTTTAAAAGTAAGACACATTCTTTGAAAAATAATGTTTAAACAACATGAACATATGGAATATGACATGAAAAAGTTTTTAAAACTTAAGATGTTGTGTTTTATTTTTTTTCCAACCTACTTTCATTCGCTTTTCATCATTTGGTGTTATTGTCCCATTTTGCACACAGTAAACATAAAGTACAATCATGACCTTTCATTTTTTATATTAATTCTTATGGTTCCTTCAAAGAATGTTTGAACATGTTTTACATGTTACAAACACAATATGCATATTGAATAGGAGGCTCTTAGCACTCCAGACCTACATGAGGAAACACTTATTTTTGAAGGGTTTAACATTGTCATAATTGAAATATTTAAGTTTCAAAAAATGTGTATCTATATGTTTGATCATTCAAACATTAATAACACATCATTTGAATAGTTTAATTTGGAAAAAATACCACATTAATAATTTTAATAAATAAATAAAATAGCTTGAATAAAAATATAGATTGGGGATGACTATATATGGTTTATTTAACATGGCTAGTACACCCCAAAATTTATAACAATGGTAAGGGACTAAAATTTAGAAATTCAAAATCTACTTTCCACCTACTTTTAATTTTTGAGCAAGGATCACCAATTGGTACTTTAGCGCTTGTGCCCACAAGATTCACAACTATAACTACACTAGGACTACATTTAAGCATTCAAAAGTTAAAAATTCATAGGTTGATATGCAAGCAAAAGAGCCACACAAGGGGAAATTGACATCTTGTTTCACTTTCTTGAAGGAAGTGGGCAACATGTGTTTTTCAAGTTTTATGTCCAACTTGATGATGAATAACTTTTTTTTTGTTTGGGCTGATCTTTGTTTTTTCAAAGTACCACTTAGCCACAATGGCTTTCACATCTTTTAAGATTGCATCTTTCATGACTTTCCTATCCCCTTTAATGTAGTGCTTTACAACTTGTTTTGCATCCAATATTTGCCTTTGAAGCACAATTTTTCTAAATAATATCCTATTGAAGCCTACACACTTTTTAGTTGTTGTTAATGTAAACAAGGAAGATGTAAAAACAACAACCTCTACAACATTATGAGTCCCATTTTGGTCCTTTCCTACACCGTATTTCAAACCCTTCCAAACAACTTTCAAACTCTTACAAACAACCTCACATTGTAAAAATTCCTTATGCTTCACAACATAATGTGGCATTGCAATTTGTAACATGGGTAGAATCAATAATCTCTCAAACACTTTTCTTTGGAACTTAGGTCCTTTGAAACCAATAAAACACAATAAGTTTAACCTTATTTTGTTTGCACACCTTGTTGCAACAATGTCAAAAACATTTCCTATAATACAAATATATACAAAATATTCAATCACCTCTACACTATTTTATTGTGATAGAACCTTTCTCTTTCTTTCTTTCATCAACTTTATTTTGACATCTTTGAATGGCAAGCCTTGATCTTTCAATAACATTATGAGCTAATCATTCCTTGTGCCATTGACACAACCTTTTGAGCACACACATTAGCCATAACATCTCAAGAACTTGAGGATACAATCAACTAGCAAAAAATATTGAATCCTATCAACAAAATATACCCATGTGAACATGCATGCCATCTTCTCCAACTGCAATAATACCAACAAACCATATGGTAATCTTACACATGTGACACACACATGTTGCACCCCTTTTGCAAGTGCATTTGTTGATTGTGCTTTAGAGTATTTTCACCTTCAATATCATATTCTTGCATCTAGCAAATTCTTGTTCACATTGTTGTTACAAACAAAAGCTTCGTTTATTTATTTCCTATTAGACATATTATGAGAATCCTACCTTTCAAAAAACTTGATGTCTTATTTGAAACAAAACTACATTTGAAAGTAATTTGTAATGTAATGATGGAGTCCATAAATTCAAAATGTTAGGAAAAACTTCACTTCAAAATGTTCCAAGGAAACAAAGACCATCAAAGATGCTAACTTTGTGAAACAAATAAGATCACGATGGATTATCTCACTTGTTATAATGAAATTTCCATGCTTGCAATGGAGAAGGGAAAGGTGTAACAACATGTGGATTGATAGCTAGGAAACCTTCTATCATCAACTTTGATGACTAACCTTAAGTTGTTTTGGCAAATTTTATGGCAAGCAACATAAAAAGGTTTACACTACCCAACCCACATCACATTGACAAACCTAGAAGATGATATTGGAAAAAATTACAAATAAGATAAGAAATAATTTTTCATAATGGAAACATCCACAATGATTTGGAATGAAAGTTTCATGTATAGATTTTATGAACCTCACATAGTTGGTAGCTTTGTTATGCATACTTGGATATATTATTCCATAACGTGTAGTTATCAAAAGTTGCAAAGCTTCACAAGATGGGTTTGTTGCTTCACCTAGGTCAAATTCCATAATTGCCAAGAGCTATGAAACATAACTATTAAAAGTTGTGAAACTTCACAAGTCAAATCTACAAAGTTCACCTAAGCCAAATGCCATAGTTGTCAACAACTATGAAACATAATTGTGGTAAGTTTTACAAAATTTAGCAAATTGGATCTACTCCACCTAGGTCAAACACCATAGCCACATAAAGCTCCAACTCTTGGAAAGCTTGCATTTGCAAAGAATTGGCAAAAGGAGAAAGATGAAAGCATTGATGGCCTTGATCAAAAGTTTAGAATATGGGGCTGAATTATCTTTTTTTACTAATTAATTTCTTTGACAATATATTTCCTTACATGTCAAAAACTCCAAAACTTAAAAATCCATTTGCGGAAGTTAAAATTTCAAAAATATTGTGAGTAAAAATGGAGGGAAAAAACTTAGATCCACTTCTTTAACCTATCTTTCTATTAGGTAGGAAAAAATCCAACTTTGAACAATTTGATTTTTTCTTTTGGAATTTAAAAAAAAAAGGAACATGAAGGAAGGGTTCTTTTTATTCCTTTCCTTTCACAAATAAACATCAGCATTAAAAAAAAATTTGCTAACAAAATAACAAGATATATTTACTTCAACAATCATACAAGCACATAATTACATTGGTTCACCTAGGTGTATTTACATAACATCAACAATGCCCATGCAATGAAAGATTTGACATTGAAATCATGTTAATACACCTATGATGGTATGGTTTACATCTGACTAGTCATTCATTCATATTCAAGTAATGATTAACTATCAATGAACACATAATGAATCCACCTTCATCTATCCAATTCACAAGCAACAATCTAACGTATGGGTGCCACTCCTTGATTATATTCTTGATCTAACAAATACATATATTTACAATAACATGCATGTGCTTTCACACATAAACCAACAAACATCAAAAAATACTTCATTAAAATTTTAATTAGTCATGTCAAAATTGAAAGTTTTATACTTACGATGCTTGTCCAAAAATCTATGCCCCCAAAAAAAAAACTCTTTACAATAATCTAATTCTCCTCCTTTATTGTGTTACCTAACACTTCTTCCTTTAGTACTTTTTCTTTTGATTTGTAGCAATTTAGTTATCCTCTTCTATTGGGTTGCATAACACATATTCCTTCACTACCTCTCCTTTTGATTTGCAACAACCTAGTTCTCTTCCTCTATTGAGTTGCCTAACACTTCTTCATTCACTACATCTCATTTTAATCCCCCATTATCACCTTTCATCACTACCACTATGTAATGTTTTTAGTACTTCTATTTTATAAATCATTAATCATTAACAAGAACTTTCAAAAATTCAAATACAATAAATTCAATAAATTAATAAATAGACCATATTTAAGTTATGAATGAGAGATGGAAATGAAAAGAAAAACGTGAATCAAAATATAATTATCATTTAAAAACAAGGTTGAGTGAACTTGTTTTTCAAGGGAAATTTTATCAATTAGATCATGTTTAAATTAGAAAGTGAAAATTTAAATAGACAAATGGAAAATATAGTAAAAAGGTTTTAAATTAAAAAGCTCTTGATGTACCAATTGAACCTACAAATGACTAGTGTTTTAAATGTTTAATACATATGTTATATTAATGTTACCTTATATTAATTACTATTTATTCTTAAAATACAGATAAATTTATTTTAAACTAATTAAATTATAATTTTTACTCAACATCCAATATACAAGACCCTATATTTTTGTTCACATATTTTGTAAATTCAAAAAACAATTCTCCCCTAACTAATGATTACATGAAAAATGCATCTGATTATAATATGAACATATTCAAGTGAACTTTAATATATTTGCCATATAGTCATGGCCTTGTTAGGTTTTGTATTTAAAATTAAACACATGAAATTGATGATAAAATATACAAGGTCCAAATTTGAAAACTCTTCCTCACCACCATCTTGCAACCTAACTCTTCATGTTCATGGTTTTTTTAAAAGTGAAAGATTCTCAATATGGCAATTTTTTTGGAAATGATGATTTTTTTGGAGTTTTATAGACATTAAATTTTAGACTATTTTAATTTTAAAATCTCAAAAGTTAGCAAAAATAGAAGGATTTTCTTTGTTTCATTTTTTATTTGTAACTATATTTTCTTTAATTGTCTCATGGATGATCACCACTTTAACCACATTAAAAAATTGAAATTTTTTTTTGGTCATGTTCAAATTTTAATATTTTAAAGTTTTAAACATATCAATTTTAAATCTACAAACTCTAGGTCCATTGTGCGCGGTTTCAAATTCATACAATCATGGCAAAGGATCACATCTTCGACATAGTTAGTGAACCACATACCTTGGTTTAATATTGGACAAACCTTTTAACTTGTTCTAGACTTTGGCTATGGCTATGTTACCATAAAATTTGAATGTTATGTTAAATTGTCAATTATAACGACTTTCCCAACCATTGAAATTATCTATAAATTTTGGCTATTAAGTTCTTAAAATTTATAATTATGTGTCAAGTTATAGCCAACAATAATAATCAAATAAATTATATAACCACCCAACATTGGTTTTTGGAATGTTTTTTGATTTTAAGCAAGTTTAGGTCCAAGTTTTAAGGTAGTTTTGGATCAAAGGTTCAATGTTTTGTTGGAACTACCATTTGAATATAATAGGGCAATCTAGACACATTGGATTATCCCACAAACTTAAAAAAGATAACCTTATTATTATTTATATTCATTACGTGAAGAAAATTTTAGAATTGGAAAAACCAAGTGTTGATGTTAAGATTTAATTAATTATTCGACAATTTATTGTCGAATTCAATAAGGTAGCATGGTAGTCTCTTTTAAAATTTGGAAACAATTGAACCAAGGATATTGTCCTTTTAAAAAAATGTTCAAGTGCTCTAGGTAGATGAGTATAACTTTTCAAAAATATAAAAAGCTTAGCATTATTTTTAATGCAAAAAATTAGTTTTAATTTGTTGTACACTATGTAATCTTTATTTTGGATTGTGTAAATTAATTGAACAAACTAATATGAAACACAAAAAAAGGTTTAGTTTTGTGTAATGAACTGGACCTAGATTTAATTTTAGATTAAATTAGGCTCCAATTTTTGTTCTAAAAATTCATATTTAAAAGGCTTAGAAATCCAAAAAAATTAGTCTCCAAATTGGATTGAAGTTCCATAAAAAACTTAAAAAGTTTTAGAACCATGACCCAAGAAGGTTCTTCTTAAAATAAAAAAACAAACAACTTTAGCTTGAATTCCATCCAAGTTCAATGACCAAATTCATTTGATAGATGATTGAAGCTTCCTTCATTGGGAAAAAAAATTTGAAGAAAAGGGTACCATTTAAAAAGGTTTTTGAGCTTTTGAAGCTTGCATTTTATTAAAATTGTGAAAATGAGATGGATAAGCAATTGGGTTTGCTATAGTTTTCATGTAAAGGTGACACAATTGAAGTGTTGTTTTACCATGAGACACACAATCAAAATGCATCTTGGACATATATTTGTTGTTCTTCAATCTAGTTTGGCTATGGTGGCAAATGAAGTTAAAAACTTGGATACATGTTTTTATAGAAGAAATATGTTACAACTTTAGGTGTCATAGCCATTTTGGGGTCCACCTTTGAGTATATGCCTAGGTCATGCCATAGATCCAATTGTAATTAAAAATTCATGCTTGACATCAACCATGATTTTTTTTAAAGGATATTTTGAATATCACAATTCGTGACTATCACTACTTGCAACTATGGTGCACTTTTGGCAATATTATAAATATTGAAGCATGAGGCCTCTAGCTAATTAAAAATTGAAAGAGTACATATAATATAAATAAATAAATAAATAAATGCACAAGCATGAATTTCATAAATAGAATGGACATGTTAATGGCAACATGTGGTTCACATCCTAGTGTTTTAAATGAGGTATTGGCTTTTAGACTTTGTGAAGAGGACAATTGACATGGTGAATTGCTCCTATATTATATTTAATTAATTTTGCCAAACCCATTTTTAATTTTTCTTTTTGGCAATATGTTGTCAATTTTAAAAAAACATTGGTCACACTACACAAATCTTTCAAATGTGCCAAAAAAAGGGATCAATGCTCATTTGTAAAGGTCCTAATGAATTAGTTTTTTTTTTAGTGTTGGAGGTGGGCACAATTAACATTTTGGGAACTTAGGTCTTGAGCTTGGTTTGTGCCTTGCAAAACAACCCCCTTCTTGATCCTTACCCTAAACCTAAGACATTTTAGGGTTTTGTATTTGAAAGAGCCTCCATGGATAGAAGAGTCCTTCATTAATTGAAGGGCCTTTCAGTTGATCACAAGCTTCCACCATTTGAATAAATAACCTCTTGGGGCTTTTTACATTGGAGAAGACCTACTCCCATAGGCCTCCCCAAATTTTGGGGCCTACACCCCTTGACGGCTACCGCCGTCAAACCCTCAAATTTAAGGGAAGGACCTAGGGATGAGGCCTTTCCCCTATACAAAATTGCCAAGTGCTTGGAGTTTGTTACCCAAAGTTTAGGTTAAGCCACACCCAAGGGCCTCACCCTTACACATATGGGATGAAAAATTAGAAAGCGCACAATAAAAGTTGGCTTATTATAGGGTACTAATATGCATTGAGGGACATTTACAAATATTCACAAATAAACATATTCTGTTCCCAGTGTAGCCTATACCCACCAAAGGGAAAAATTAAAAAATTTTAAAAAAAATTAAAAAAAAAAATCTGCTCCAAGTAAGTGTTAAAAAAACCAATGAAATTTAATTAAAATTTATTGAACTGATGGTGCCTGACATGTGATGACCTAAAAAAAGAAAGAAAGAAAGAAATGAATAAATGAATAAATAAATATAATAATTAATTGACCTGACAGTGTCTGACATGTGATGAGATCTGTGGTGTGATTCATGGGTACTTGTTGTTGATTCTATTAATTAATTAATTAATTAATTAATTATGGGTGCATTCAAAAAGTTGTTTTTAAAAATAAATATAAATTAATGTAATTTTGTGGAACTTGGGCAACAAAATGAGAACAAATAAGCAACATAATTAAAAAAAAAACCATTGAGAAATTTGTTCAAACATATCCAAAACATCAAAAATTAAACCCTAATTTCTAATGGAAAAAAAATGCCCTAATTCACCTTCTATTTGATTGTGAATTGTGAATACTTATTTATAAAGCTCCTCTTTTGATTTTGGTAGGGTAGTAGGTAAGTCATTTGTCTCACCTGATGCCAAACATGGTTTTGGGTTGACCCTAAACCCTAAACCCTAAACCAATAAAATACCAAAATAGATAAAATCATGCTTATTAAATTCAGCAACAACCCACCCAACAACCAGCCTTCATGCAGCCTTCATTTATGATGACTCTGTGAGGTCTAAGGTTTAGGGTTTAGGGTTTAGGGGTTAGGGAATCTGGGGCTGCCTGAAAAATTTTCAAAATTTTTTTCTTTGAAAACATTAATTTTTTTTAATGATCTGCCATTGGAAATTTAAAAATTTTCACTGGCAGACCAAAAATTGAGATCCTAATAAATAAATAAATAAATAAATGGGCAGTTATTAAAAAAAAATTGTTAACAGCCCACAAGCCACTAGTGCACGGTTATAGGTCCCTATAAAATAGTCAATGCTGTTGTCAGCTCCCTATGAGAAAGGTTCAAATTTTTGTGTTTTGAAGCTTTGAGAAGTTGAGCTACCAAAATTCCCTGCAAATTTTTTTTTTTCTCAATGTACATGATGATGCAATACATATTTGCTTAAATTGTGTGTCCTCCAAGGTTTAGGGTCTTAGAGGGGGTTTTAGGGAAATCTTTAGCACTTGGAGGGGAGGAATGTGAAGGCAAGATAGGCTATCTATATACATACCTTGGGGGCTTGGCGTTTGCTTTTTTTCCTCCTTTTTTCTCCTTCTAAAAAAAAACCTACCCATTGCTTCACAATACCCAAATAGGGTGGAGGTCACTTGTGTGTGCAATTCTTGTGAAAACACAAGCAAGGGACAATCCATTTTGTGTTTTGTGATTTTGAATGTGATCACGACATGTGTATACCATCTTCTTCTTCTTCTTCTTCTTCTTGAAGTCTCATTTTGGTACCATAGTATGTTTCATAACCTTTTTGCCTTTTGAATCTTGGTTCTTGCATTTGTGGTTTCATTTTAGCCTTTTTGCAAAAAATGCAAACTCACCCCATCATGCATTTGTTTTTGTTGCCTTTTTTTGCAAAATGCAAACCCACCCATTACTTGATTTTGCTCTTCTCTTCGGTGTCACACAAAAGTGCATTTTTTATTTTCTACATGGGATTCAGCTTCATGAGAAAAGCTCAAATCCCACTTCAAGCAATTGCCACTTTTGCATGGTTCATTAAAAAATAATCTGAAGATGTCTCTCTACTTGGTCCCTCACATTCTTGATCCCCAAGTTTTGGACATTTTCTTTGACATAGTTATGTGGCCTTGTGATCATCAGGTTGCAACAGAGGGAGATTCCAGATCCTTGAATCCGGATATAATGAAAGGAAGGCATTGCTAATCCAGTGCAAGTGCATTGGGAATTGCTCATTTTTGGTTTAGGATGATGGTGATTAGTGCAGAGTAGCAATTAACAGAGCATTTACAGAGTGGGTATGTATCTTTTGCCCCCTCCATTTCCCTGCCTCTTTTTTAGGTCATCTGTATCTAGAGCTTTCCCTTTTCATGTACGCAAATTATGCTTTTGATGCAGAAGTAGTAGTAGTAGAAGAAGAATGTGGGAAGATTGATGTTTTCCATGTGGGAAAATTGATGTTTTCATCCATAATTCCAGAATTGAGGTTTTGTAGGCTAACATCAAATGTCAGTGCATCATCAAAAATCATACTCTTTGGTGTTTGGTGTTTTTTTGCAGTTGGAATTCTATTACCTGACTGAATTGGCAGTGGCCTAGAAGGCACAAAAGCAATAAGCATGGGCATGGGCATGATTATTGACTTGCTTGAGGTAAAAAAAGTCCTTCTCTGTGATAGTCTTTCTTTGTTTTAGTGGGTTTATGGAACTTCAAGAATTTCGCAGATACAGTTTTTGACAGATTAGTATGGTGTCCATTGTTCAGGGTTTAGGGTTTAAGGTTTAAAGGGGCTAAGGTGTTTGCTTTTCTCTTGCAAGCATCTTAGCCCCTTTAAACCTTAAACCCTAAACCCTTTGGGCCTTTGGGGGGTTTAGTGCAAAATTGACTTTTGATTCGCTTTGCTTCTGTCAAAATTTGGAGGACTACATTTGTTTAGGGTTAAGTCTCAGTGGGGTTGTAAGAAAATTGTTGGTTGGATGTGGTGTGTGTAGGCAGGAGGTTTGTTGGCCCTGGCAGCACCAAATGGGGGTTTCTATTATGCACAGAAGGTTGACACCAAACGACTCGTGTGGGATTTTGTTACAAATGGTGAAGCTTCCACTGTTGATGGGCATACTGGGTAAGAACATCCACTGGCAAATAGTTTGACAACTGCATCAAGATTGAAATAAAAATTCTGGATCCACAATTGCAGCATTTTTCCCTGTTTGATGTTTTTTAGTGGAAGCAATGAAGGCTAGGGTGTACACAAAATGGTGCTTTTGTCATGGAAAATGTTCTGTTGCATCAGGAACCCAGCTGAAGCAGTTGTTGTGCTGCTCAAAAGCAATGATCAGAAGTTCATTGGCTTTCGATCACATGTTGCTGAAGGAAAGGTAGATATCAACTACAAATTTGGGTGTTTTGCAGTAGACTTACTACTACTGGTTTTCTGGGATAGCTGTGCGGAATGATGATGATCATCAGTGTGTTTCGGAACTTGATGGATTGGCTTTTGTGCAGGGGTGTTTTTAGTTTTTCAAAGAAAAATGTGAAAGTAGTTGTTCTCATTTGGCTTGCATCTATGGATAGACACTGCATTCCTTGTCTTTCAGGGTATAGTGCATTACATGCTCAGTTTTAGTCCCCATTGTTTGTCTGGAGTACCTGACCAAATCCATAATGGGTTTCCAACAGATCTTGCAGGCAACCAAGGATAAAGGCCTAATCCTTCGATTCAGCAACCAAAACTTTGATTCGGTACTTTTGAGTTTCTGTGCATCTCTTTCATAACATATATATGTGTGTGTGCATGCATGTGTGTGGGCCACTGCCTCTGATTGCAAATAAAAATGTATTGCAATGGCTATGATGGTGGCTTTGATGAAATCTTGCAGTAAGAGTGACAGTTGCTGCTGTTGGGGGCATGGAAGTTCACTGATGTCTTAAAGTTGACTTTTAGTGGGAGCAATGGGCTGTTTATGGGGAGTCGCTCAACAACTGTGTACTGGTGAACAGGAAGTATGGTTCATAAAACCACCCATCTTTGTTTCTGTTCTCACAGAAGTTGTTCACAGTTTTCATATACTTGCTTTCAGTACTTCCTCGAGATTCCAGCTGGGGGGGGTCAAACATAACATTCCTGATTCTACTCTCAGATTGCTGACCAGCATAGTATTGATTCCAGCTGGGGGAACATAATTTTCATTCCTGATTCAACACCCATCTGGATTCCTGACCAGTAATAGTAATTGTTGTTGTAAAGTCAGGTTCCCTGACAAACGATTCCATGTGGCATTTCACAAAGTGTTGCCAGTATTGGAGTCCTCGTTAGAGGCAATGAAGGCTCAACTGGTTAGGGCTCAAGCTGAGGCTGCAGCTTCAAAGTCCAAGCATGAAGAGAGTGACAAGCGTATCACTGAATTGGAAGCGCAGATTGTGAATGGAAATTCGAGTGAGGCTGCCCCTTTGGGAGGAGGGCCATGGGAAGTGGTGAAGTCTTTTTGTGTATTATACTATGTTACTATGTGCTTTATAAACTAAAGATGCTTGGTAAGGCTTGTTTTGAGTGGACACGACATAGTTCACATGCTATGTTTTCCATGTACACATGAGAAGTACAGAAAATGGGTAGTAAGGCTTATGTCTTGTGGGAAACTACTGGGTTTAGGGTTTAGGGCTACATAGCAAGGATGAGTAAGATTGTATATATACTGGAGTTGGGTAATGGGCAAGTAGAATTACTAGTGGTTCCTTCCTTTCTGTTGTCTTCTAACTGCATACACATTTGCTTGTATATGTTCAGCAAGTGAAAGCCCTTGAAGGTCGGATTGAAGAGCTAGAAGCTGAGCTGAAGAAATCAAAGGAGCTGGTTGCTCTCTGTCCAGTCGCAGCATTGGTGAGTCCTCCACACAACAGTTCTGCTG
>Ga0116229_10006326_pt1 | contig 19073 bp, 12 predicted proteins | sample S1TSphgellanicum_3_FD_87313 | JGI IMG/M metagenome (GOLD analysis project Ga0116229, IMG submission 87313) | Host-associated microbial communities from peat moss isolated from Minnesota, USA - S1T2_Fc - Sphagnum magellanicum MG | ecosystem: Host-associated > Plants > Peat moss > Unclassified... | reverse complement strand
TAATGGGACATATCAACCTATTAATGGATGAAAATAAATGTAAAATTGATGTAACCAATAGGATGAAATTTCTAATAGTTGCATCATAGTTGTGAAAATGACCAAAATAGATGAAAGTTGGTCTTGTAGTTGCAAATATTCCCAAATCTAATCGCAAACGACTACAAGTCGCATGTAGTTGTAAATGGAATGGTTACATTTTGGTTGATTTTTACTAGTGTCACCACCACAAAAATCTTCTATGGAGTTTGTAGTGATGGTGGACCTAATGGTGCCCCGCCATCACCACCAAATTTCATAAGAATTCTTTTGGACCTTGAAGTTTCAGAGGCTCACAAGGTTCAAGATCCAAGATTGGATCCAAACCACAATCTTGGGTTATACAATTTTTTTAAAAAACAAATTTCATCCATGTTGATTAATTTTGGAATCTCTTTTGGAAATTTGTTGTGGCCTCATACAAGGTTGGATTGGTGAGATGTTTATGGTATTGGAGTTTTGGACAAGAGGACAATGCATGTGGGAAGTTTCAGTTCATTTTGAAAGAAAATTGTTTAAAAAAAATTTTAAATGTGGCTCATGACGTGGGTGTGGGAGCTAGTTGGTGCATGACAAATTTGTGACCATCAAATTTCTATGTGCATAAGCATTACTTACTAGACCCACAATTGGTGGACTGTTGTACCATCAATAAACAAAAAATGTTATGCCATTAGTTTTTTCTTGTAATAGTTTGTTGTAATATGACAAAGATTGTTAACTTACGAAGTGGCATGAAATAATGCATGTATTTTGATTATTTGTTGTTAAAATCCCCCTTTGGTGTTGTGTTATGCACATAATTCCTATCATTATGTTAGTTGAATTGTTAGTTATTTTCAAGAGGTAAAAAGGTTTGCCGAATTGTGTGCCATTAGTTAACACCTTAAATCAAACACACATTTATGGGTTGATCTCTTGGAAACATGTGTATACTACTTGATGGGAAACCTAAGGTAAAAAATTATGAGCCTTCCCATGTGTGCTAACTACCGCAATGAACCTTGGGGTTGTAATTGGTGTGGTTAATGGCTAAACATAGGACTAGGCTACACTACAAAAAATGTGAATTTTCAAAAGGTCAACTTGACTAAAATGTCCACATTGAGCAAGGGGGATGGTCATTCTAACTAAAGGTTTGAGGCATGAAAGACATGAATTACTTTTGATTTAAACATTTAATTGAAATGGCATTTTTTACCATGCGACAAATTAAACATCTGGTCAAAAAGGTGAGAGGTCCATCAAGATGACCAAGGTTTAGTCAAATTGACCATACTCAATGGCCATTGTGATTTTAAATTAGTAAAATTGACCATTCTAATTTGATATTTAGTCAAATCAACCAAACTAATTTGGCTACTTAGCCTACAAGTTTATTTTTCTTAGAGTACATACCAAATCTAAATTCATAGTTAATAGGCTCTAAGTTAAGCATATTACACCTAATATGTATTTATAAAGTTTAATAGGCTACCTACATGCCACCTTTAAGCACATATAAATATTTAAACTTAATACATTAATTAGTTGATATTTAATAATTGACAATCAATAGTCAATAATTTATGATTAATATTTTATATAATTAGTTCATCACCAAATAAATATTAATTAATAGCCAATGACTAATTTATCCATCAAGTTGTTAATTGATTAATCATTGTTATCAAAAGTATCAAAAAATTGGCTTATATTTGATAAAAATTTATAAAAATTAATAGTAGTCAAATATAATTATTGAAATTATTTTTAAATAATTTTTTAGTTAATATTAATTTATTATATATTAATTGATAATCAATAACCAATAATTTAAAAATAAATAATGATTAATAAATTTTTAATAATTAATACTTCATAGAAAATATCCAATAATCAGCCATTTATGTTGAATAATTATTAATTAATAATAATAATTATCATTTAACATTTAGAATTTAATAATCAATAAGAAATAATCAATTATTAATCATTGATATTATTTATTTATTTATTTATAATTGATAGTAATTAATCAATCATTGTTATTTATTTTTATTAATTATTAATTGAGCTAATAGTATGTAATAGCTTATTAGGTGTAAGTATCTACATGTTATCTAGGTAGATATTTGGCACATGGTATAACTTCTTACTTAAATAAGTAATACAAAAATATTGAAGTTCATTAATGAATATTATAATATGTACATCAAAACACAAAATTCAATCAAGTTTATTATAATATGACAACAAAAGTTTTCAACTTTTGAAATGGTAGTTCAATGGTAAGAATTTAACTCCCCAAAGTGGAGGTGAGGAATTCAAATCCTCACACATACAACATTGGCTACCTAAATGAGCTTGGTTTTACATGGCTTAGATAGCTAACTTAAGCCATTTAGGCAAGTACGTCTAAAGTTGGCCACCTTGCCTAGGCTCCCTAGTTTAGGGGGCCTAAAGGTAAATGCATACTACAATGCCCCTTTTGTTTTGTCACAATGTAAAAATTCTTAATCCTCTAATTACATGATTTTTTTAAGTTAATTTTTTTTATTTTGAAAAAAAGGACTCACATATATTATCTATATTATTGTAGAAATAACATATTAAAAAAAAAAAACCCCCCTATTTTTGGTTTAGGGAAGATTTTAAAACTTGTGTCTTAAATTTAGTCATAATCTTTATTTAGTCCCTAAATCATTGTAATGGATTCATAGATCTTGGGTTATTAAATTATTTGTTTGATAGTACTTTACCACAAGTTGTATGATTAAAATGGAAATTAAAATTCTTATTAAGGATGTCATTATTAATGAAAGTGGGCATTTGAATACTTATTTGGAAGGTCATAATTCACAAGTACTTTTCAATATGTATTTTTTGAGTTTGATTCAAGTGTTTTTACTGAATGTGTTTTTATAATGTATTCAAAAAAATGTACAAAACATATTTATTGTAAAAATTTAATTTTTGATTGGAAAATTCATTTTAAAGGTGATGACAACACGAAAAAAATGTAGAAATGGATTATTTGGTGCATTTTTTGGTCCACTGTAATATGCATTTATCCTTAAGCTAGATAATGTAGGTAGGTAAATTATTTTATTAATTAATAGATAAATAAATATGATTATAATTATTATATAATATATAATTATTATCTAAAAATTAAATCATATATAATTATTGTCAAAATATTGTTGACTAGTAAAAAAGATAGTCAAAAAATCTAATCAAAACAACCAACCAAAAAGACCTAGTCAAAATGGCCAAGTCCAAAACAACTTATCCAAGATGGCACCTTGATCAAGTCAGACAAGGGCCATTTGGGGTACCTTTTGACCAATTTTCCCAGTCAAAAAAACCTTGTTTTCTTAATGGGTAACTACCCACCAATTTTGACCATTGAATAGGTTCTCTTGGATTCCTAAGTAGCCCAAACATATTGATTAGGTTGTGAACTTGGGTTTGTGTTATTATAAGCATTTCTTGGATTTGATCATTAATATTGTTCCATTGGTTATGGTATGGCAATGAAATTGAAGTGATGACCATTGTATATCATTTTTGTTGTGTTCATAATGAGCCATCATGTATGTCTAGCCTTATGAAGCTTGATGGGTATCCATGCATGTGCCTTTTAAGTTTAATTTTCGGTTATAGCCGCAATAGGTTCAACAAGATTAGTTACCCATATTTGGGATAAGGTTACAACTTAAGGGCACATTACATATGGATTCAAAGACAATACTACATTTAATCATCCCCAAAGGCTGAACGTGTTGAAATTTTTTATGAAACAACATGGACCAAAAAGGCAAAAAAAAATTTCTTACATGTTTCACATTTGTTATGAATTCATATAAAGATATGAAAAATGATATGAGGGCCTTAGGTTTATTAAATGTTGCTTCCTTGGACAAGTGGGCACCATTTCACTCAATGGAACCTACACTTTAAGACCTAGATGTGGCCAATAGGGAACTTGTCTTTTAATCCTTGGTGGGGATTTGAACTCCTACCTCAACATTTGGAGCATGAGGCAATGGAAACTTACATGAATTGGTTAGAATGTGTTATGGTTCAATGAAATTATAGGTAGTGGAAAAATATTATACATGCTGCATGGAATTCATGACAATTCTCACTTAGAGGGGATGAAAATGATGGGGGTGACTTGTTAGTCAACCCAACATTGATTCCCAAGATGATTCATCATATTCCTCCACTAAAAGTTTGGGTGTTGTGATTTGTGTGAACTCAATATATCCTAGACATTTTTTATGTCAAAAGTTTTTCAAACAACATTGGGTGTCATTAAAGCCATTGGTAACCCACCACCATTTAACCCATTGAATCAAATCCAACTTTTGGAACTTGAGCATGGGGGCATTTGCAAATATCAAATGTAAAAGGATCTAGGATTTTCAAAAGAAAAATGATGATATTCCATGCATTATGTACATGAAGATGGCATGATTTGCCAAGGAAAGCAATGATGCTTTCATGGAATGGCAATTGGTGTAGTTGTACATGTCTAAAAAAGAACAAGAAGGTGCAAAGGATGGCAAAACCTTGACTCATCATTAATTTTGGGTGTTTAAGTCACATTGGAAAAAAAATTCCACATTATGAAAAAGATTGATTGGGGACTTTTTGTGGTGGAAGTTGGTAAGCTTGCTATCACCATGATGACCACCCAAAAGGATTCAAAGGACAAATCAATAGCTACCTAGAGTGAGAAGACCAAAAAGGGTCAAAAGGAGGGTTCATATGGGCATTCCCCACTTTTTTTGGTAGAAAAAAACCAAAGGGTTATGTGTTAAACCTATGTAGGTCCTCACACATGAAAATGAATGCCCAAATAAGGGTAAAACATTTACATTCAAATCCCTAACTTCAAGTACCAAAGAATGTCATTAGTAGAAAACACAAGTTTTCTTATTGGAAATTTTAGTAAAAAACCCATTAAAATAGTCATAAAAAAACCCTTGTCATTTTGGACAAGTTGATTTTAACATGTCCATTGTGACTAGGTGGTCATTTTGACTAGTCACTTTCACCAATCATTTTTAATTAGTTCTTTTGACTAGCGAGGCAATGGATCATTTGATTGGTCATTTTGACTATTCAAATTCAAATTACAGTGGTAAATAGGTTGAAAATGTAGGTAGCTAAGTGATAGTCTAACTTAACTACCCTACCTAGCCTATTTAACCTAACCTTTTAAATATGAAAATAGGTTACAAATATTAAAAATTGAACCCCTCATTTCCATGATGATAGACCAAGTCCTCACCAATGGACTACAACTTCCTAAGTTGTCAACTTTTGTATTTGACATCTTATATTATATATAGTAGACTTATGTAAGAAAATAAGATGGTAATTTAAAAATAATTAAATAGGTAATTTAAGAGGTAGAAGGTGTATTGGCCATCTAACAACTTAACTTACCCACCCACCCGCCTACCTACCATAGTAGCTAGCTTAAAATGATTTAGGTCCCTAATATGTACCATAATAGGTAAGTAGGATGTCATTTTTGTTTGTCCAACTTGACCAAATGTTCTATTTGATTAAAACCCATTGGCCATCTTGACCAATGACATCCTACATGTTTACTTACTACAACTACCTACCTACCTACCTACCTACTAGTCGAAAGGTTCTAATTAATCATTTAGTAAGTAGGACAATAAGTAAGTAGGATGTCGTTTTTGTTTGTCCAACTTGATGAGATCTATTTTTTTTTAAACCCATGGGCCATCTTGACCAATGGTATCATTTTTTGTCCAACTTGACTAGATGTCTCATTTGATAGGTAATTAAATGGATCATCATTAATCAAATTGATTGTTCAATAACTATAACGTCCATTTATACAATGAACCTTTATTGAAAATGGACATTTCATTAATTAAAATCAACCAATTAATCAACTTGGATAGCTTCAAAAACCATGTTTTTCTATTAATGTGTGAACATTGTGGTGTTGAGGGTCATGACATTGACCATTGTTACTCATTGTGTTCAAAAATTGTCCCTACAAATCTATCAACAATAACAATGGTAAAGGCTAAAGGGGGTGTGGGGGAAACAATGATTCTCAAACCAAGGGCAAAACCATAGGTAAAGCCTCAAATAAGGCCAATGAACAAGGCCAAGGTGTTGGCATTGCCATCACACATGATTTATTTGTTAGGTTGGAAATATTGAACAGCAACATGGCAAGTCAAAAATTGGAAGAGAAGAAGGTGGTAGCACAAAGTTCCACAAGTGCACCCACATACTTAAGATTGGATCCTAGTTGAGATTCTTTTGTGAAGTAGGATTTGTTGGTTCCACTAATGTACCCCATGATGCACATTTTTTGAGGTGGAAGCCATTGTTTTTTTTTTGATCCACTCGAGGTGGATTCATCAATCGTAGTTACATGTTCTAACTCACATTCCTTAAAGCCACAAGGAAATGATGAGGAACTTGACCTTCAAAAGGGGGAAGCTAAATGCCGAATGTGTCTTCCCCAATCATTTACATTGATTAAAACTATGCTAACCCGTACATCCACATCCCTAAACATGGGGCATGTTCCCATGGGGCCAACGAAAGGAGGATCTTGATCTTCTAGGTTGGATGTGAGTGGGGTGATGTTAAGGGTGGTTACATCCATTTGCCATATCCATTGTTTTTTATCATCACAATGGCAACCTTTAAAATGTGATCAACTTCCATTTTTTGACTTGTAGCCATTTTATGTGAAGGTGGGGCAATGTCAAGCTTGGTGTGAACATGGCTTCAAAGTTGTTACCAACAACTAACCTAAAGACTTTTTAAAAAGACAATACATTTTGAGGTGGACATTCCTCCTCCATGGCAAGTTATAGTTGCTAAATTATTCAACCTTCCAACGAGAAGTGGTTTTGGTGTGTAACAAAGAAGGTGTTTTTCAATTCAAGAAACACAAACATGGGCAAACATTTTTCCCTCAAAAGGTTTTACTAGACATTAATGCCTTATGAACATTGAAAGGTTTTTTTAAAAAAAAGATATAAAAATAAAAAACTTCTACCGATTCTTAACTACTAGAAGTTGTATAAAAAAAGGAATACTAAAAATAATTACCAAATATTTACTATCGAGATCTCTAACTCTTTTTAATACCAAAATTTTAATGTTAGGAGGTCAACTGTCAATTAGGATTTTTAGATAATTTTAAAAGGGGTTTTTAGGAAATCTATTATTTTCAATGTAATCATTGTTTTGGGGCACTTAAATTTTCATGTACTTAGTAGTCAACCTTGCGGAAGGCTTGGTAAAACTTGTTGCTTATAACTTGTGTTGATTGTTATGCATTTAAATTTTTTTTTGAAATCATTATTTCCATCACTATATAATTTTGTTCTGTATTTTCATTTCAAAGTTGTATGTATTTAATAATCTTGAAGATGTTTTTGTTTAATATTTGCATTTCTCCACTAAATTAAGTTTATACAAGACTTCAATAGTCTATTTTTATTATCACTTATTTGACTTTTCTTTTATTCTAGTTATCATTTTGTCATTACTAACATTGCATAAATGTATTCCACTTTGTGTTCCTATTTCCTTTGTTTTTGAACATGGGATATTATTGGCTAGCTTTAACATTCCCAACTAGTGATGTGAGGCCAATCAACACTTTTGGGTCTTGGCATGACAAATGAGGACTTTAAACCATGTCCATATTAAATTCAAACATCAAAGAAGGCCCATGAGTTTACCGAAACTAACATTTTGGTGCAAGTGAACCCCAACTAGCAAACAAACTAATCATTCATTTGAGTTTGAGTCATACTGACAAATGCTACAAAATATGATGTGTTGGTTAGGGGTGTTGTGTTGTATCCTATTGGATTTGTATTGAACTTGTGAGAAAGGGTTTGTATTAAACTATTTAATCCTAGGTGGTAATGAAGAAATGGGTGTTAAGCTCAATTCCCTATCCAATATTTTGCACAAGGTGTTGGATTAGTTGATGGTGTTACCATGTTAATTGGATTTACCAACACTACCTTGGGGGTTGGAACTAGTGTGGGGAAATTTGGATAAAGATGATGTTGCACCTTCACTTGAAGATATGAAACAAAAATATTCAATCCATGTTGCATTGTCCACATGTGACCCACCACCATTGTGGGAACTTTGGATCAATTGGAGAAAACAACTACTTGATGTGTCATGTAGACATGGCAAAGTTTACTACTAACACCCATAGGTCAATTGGCAATGTTACCATTGGATGGCCCACCATGATACACTTTATTATGGGCCACAAGTATTTTATGGCAACTTCTTGAAAGAGGGTATGTTTATTGGAGTTGTTTGGAGGCATAAGCACCAATTGGCTATGGTGCTTCAAGTAGGTATATGGGTTCACAAATAATTATATGTGGACCCCAACACCATAGCCCAAAAGGTTTCCATGCACCATGTGGGAATGGTGTTGAATTAATATTTAAAGTTGTTACCAAACACAACTATGCATGGATATTTGGGGGCATTACATTAGGACATTACATTGCTAGAGATGCAAGATTTGGATGATGTTGGCATAATGGATATGATGATAACTAGCTAGCCATGTCAAGGTTGTGCCATTCTTAAGCAAGTACATGTGGTGGTTTGTTTGACCCATGATCAAAATGTTTTTGGGACCTACTACAAGTGTTGTTATATATATAACACACTCAAGAACAACCATTCATTTACATTTTATAGAATGTCCCTCCATTAGATGACTCATGACCACAAGTTTTGGTGACATGGCATCAAGTTCATACTTGGTTGGGTGAACCAATTTTGGTGGATGTTACAATAGTGAAATCTCATACACAATGGTTATGGATTAATTTAACATCACTTGGTTTGTTGCAATGGGCTATTTAATGTGACAACCTAAGGGTTTCACTATGGATGCCACTTTGGATTTAGGACACACATCACAAAGTGTGTGACACAATATTGGCCACCATTTTTCCATTGTAAAAGAGGTGGGCCAACCATAGGCAACTTGGCCCATGATCATGAACTTTCCAAATTCACATTTTTTTGTGGTAATGGTCATGACATGATTTGGGATCTTTAGCATTCTTGTTGGGAGGAATTCAAATACTAGCAAACGAAAATGTGTTATGGGGTTCCATACCCACACTACCCAAATTTTTGGCTTGTTGAAGGCAATTAAAGGTCAAGTCCTTGGTTAAGTCATGCACTTGAATAATCTCACCTAGGTTATTAACTTAAGATTGGTTGACCAATGTTGATTATTCAATTCCCACCCACCTAGCCCCCATGAATTGTCTTTATCTTGCATTTCATCATGGGACAAACACATTCACACAATAGGGGTAGCATGATCATGAGGTGACATGTGGCATTCCAAAATGGGCCAAACATCTTTGGCAACAATGAGATTTTATATTAAAGGAAAAGGTGATGGATGCCATGAGGATTCAATGTTTGCAATGATGGCAATATAAATCAAATGCATTTTTGGCATCCAAGATTAATTTGAACTCATTTGAAGACTTGTTGAAAGAACTTCAAATACACATGGAATGGGGGCTTCATGTGGCAAGGTTCCCATATCAACCTTGTAACAATTATAATGTTTAGCCTCCACCTCAAGCAATAGGGATGAGTCACCATCCAAGCCCAAGGCACCTATAACTATGAAAACATGGGAACCAAAAATTGGTCCTATGGTAACAAGAGGTGAGGTACACAAGATTTGTGATAGTTGTTGCAAAATTATGTTCATTGTTTTGTTTTTAATTTCAAGGAGTTGAGCAAGTTCAAGGGGCAAGAGGTACATGCATCATCTTGGGTGATGATACCCATATTTTTCAACAACCATAAAGGTTGAGTGACATGAAATGAACTTTGGCAAAAGCTCAAATGGAGGAACTTTTGGAGGCGGGTTGGTGGAGCTTTCGAAATTGTAGCATGCATTAGCAATAATTATGCCTACTAAGAAAGACATTTTTAGCAATTAAACTAATTGTTGAATGTGTGGAGATTATAAATTTGTTGACAAGTGGATATGATTTGACAAATATGCCATGCCAAATGTTGTCAAAGCAGAGTTTTGCTATTGGCCAAACCAAGGTGTTTAACACTTTGGATTTTTGATTTAGATATCACCATTTGCCATTTTGTGCAAGTGACAAGGTGAATATTGCATTTTGGGGCATTGACTAAAATGGGAAGGATTGTTTGTATTAGTGGATGTTTTTATCTTTTGAATCGAAAAATACACCTATAAAATTCCACATAGTGATGGATCATGTTCTTGTAGGCTTGGATTTTGCCAAGTGTTACATTGATGACATCATTGTGTTTAGTTCCACCATTGAAGAGCATGGTCATCCCTTGCAAGATATGTGTGAATGTTTGGGGGTGCATGGGTCAAAACTATATCAAGGAAAGTGTAACTTTTTCCAATTCCAAATGGAATATTTACACCATGTGATTACCCAAGAAGGTTGGGAGTCCAAAAGGTCAAGGTGAATGTGATTTCCAAGGTTTTGAAACCAATTGATGTTAATTAGTTGAAGGCGTTTTTGGGGTTGGCAAATTATTAATGGTAGTTTGTCAAAAGGTTTAATCAAATTACCAAATCTTTTGACTCAATTAACTAAGTCTGATGAAGAATTCATTTGAGGGGATGCATAAAAACAAATTTTCCAAGAGTTGAAAACAAGGTTTTGTTTTGTACTCTCATTTTGAAACAACATGTCAAAGGTCATCATTTCTAATTGCATATGGATTAGAATGTTTTGGGACTTGGAGCAATCCTTACACAACTTGATGAGGAAAATCAAGAGTTTATGGTGGTTTATGCAAGTACAATAATCAAGTAAAGGCCAAATACCACTCATATGAAGGGAAATTTTTGATAATTATTTGTTTCATGACACATTTCGATGTTATTTGTTTGGTAGCCCATTCACCTTGATTGATCACTAACCATTGAACTGGTTCATGGAATTTAACCAATTCACAAGGAAACTAGCAAAATGGGCTTTCATTTTTCAAGAATATAATTTTGATGTCAAACATTGGGCTAGGATAATCAACAAGGATGTAGATAGGTTGAATAGGAACCCAAGTTCTATTGAGTTGGATCCCATTAAAACATGTTGGCATGGGGAAACAAATTTGGAGATAGTGTTTGGTTGCCATGTTTCATTCCTTTGTGTTTTGGCAAATGGTTGCCAAAAGGTATTATGTCAAATTCTAGTGAATTGTTCAAGCATTTTTAGGAATTTAAAGGGGTGAAAGTATGATTGGGTGATACTACATGGAATGTCACATTATCATTTCTTAGACCATCTTGATTTTAAAAACAATTTGTGATTTTGCACACAACATTTTATTATTATTATTATTATATTCTTAGTCATGCACATAATGGGGTTTTTAATGACCCATCTTAATCACAATTTGGACATGTTTTGATGTTTCCAAATATTTCTTATATAAAAAGTTTCAAGACTAATGAGTTTTAGGAATGAACATAAGAACTATGTAAAAATCCTTAATGACCTTGTGTAATTTTTTTCCTTGTTGGAGAAGATGCTTATGACATATGCTTAAGGAAAAAAAATCCAATAATAATGTTAAAATGTGTATAGTAAATTTTTGAATTATGGTTGAATGTCAAGAAAAGTACTCATCCAAGGGCCATATAAATAAAGAATGATTTTTTTCTTTTCTTAATTCAACTTTGATTGCTACTTGTAGGACTTGTGAAATAATATATGTTTGCAAAGTCTATTGATTTTTAAAATTGAATTCTTGAGTACTTTTGATGTCCATCATGCATGAATTATGTTATTTGTAAAATTCCTATACCTTTAGGAACATAATTTCTTCAACCCATTTTCCTACAAATCTAAAAAGATCTTGCATTTTATCTTGAAAATAATCAAAACCTTTTGTTACATGGATGTAACAATAGGAAAAAAAAAGAAAAATTAAATTAAATGTTTTTTTACTAAATATTACTAAACATTCCTGAAAATTATCTTTCAATGGTTCTTAGTGGTATCATCCAATCAGCATTTTGGACTAGGTCTTGAATAAATTTTGTCTTTTAACAAAAATGCTCATAGATCACGACACACGATTTCAAGGAGAATTTTAGAAGTTGTGTGAACAAATCTTGATTGACCATAGGACTACTTGTGATCATCCTAAAGTTGATGGCTAGTTGAAAGGATGGTATAAATGGTGAAAAAAGTTTTATGAAAATATGGATTATAGAAGGGGCATATAGGTGATTGGGACATGTAGTTGCCATGATTGGCCATGGGATATCGTTTTACCAAACAAACATCCTTAGCTTCATTTTCCCTTTACTTTCTACTTTTTTGGCATGAACCCCAATTATAGGCATTGATTCATAGGGATGTGGCCCATGTGATTAATATAAATGATCCCAATATGTGGGTTGAAGCTTGTGAGTAGCATGCAACCTTGTTCAAAAGAGTCATGCCTATGGCAATGGAAAACTTGGCCATCATACAACACCAATATACATTATGATATGCCACCATCAAGGGAGGTGGATATTCTCTTAAAGTTTGAAGGTTTGAACCTAAAAATTATGTTTATTTATAATAGTCACGTACCACATTGCATGTGACAACCAATATGTCATTCTACATGTGAAAAGAGTTTTATCTTTTGAGGTTTTGTTGTTGAAAGGTTGGGATGGTCAAATATGTATGGAAAGACCATGTGCAAAATTATGCACCATGTCACCTTTCACATGTGGATGACTAAGTTGTGGATGGTCAAGTGGATCCATCATTAGCCATAATTCCAATAGGTTAGATGCATGCTATGTGAAGAATCATGAGGTGCAACAACCATGTTGGTTTGTAATCATTATTCCAAAGGATGACATATGAGTTCTCTTACACCACCACTTCTTCTTGGATGAATATGAATGGGCCACGACTTAGCACAAGCATGGCCTTTTTGCTATTCCGCAATCACCATAGTCAGGTGTTGAAATACCACAGCTAAGTGCAAAATAGCCAGTCACTTTTGAAAATTGCTTGAAGATCAAAACTGTGGAAAGTACTATGGAGATTCATATAAGCCAAACCCATTGGTGCACTATCCACTGGAAACCATTAAATCTCAGTTGTGGAGGAACTAACTTACCCGAGTTACCAAGGTTCCACTGTGGTATCCTATCTTACTTCTCCTCTCACACTGCCAAGCTATGTAACAACCTATGTAAGTGACTAAAGGGTGCATTCACACTTGGTGTTAGGGACTCTAGTGTTGAGTCCCTTATCACCATACTAGTCATTTAAGATTTAAACTAACTTATCATGAAGATTTTCTGCTAAATTAACATTCACTTAACATTAAGCTATCATCCATTTAACATTGGGAGCCACCTAGGATGCCATCTTGATTGACATTTAACATTGATTTAACATCATCAAGTGTGAATGCACCATAAGTACAGTAGGTAAGTAGGTAGGGCTGGGAAGCGGTTACTATGTAAGTAGGTAAGGCAATTGGTGGCTACTAGGTAGGTAAATTCATGTGGATGGTTGGCAAATTGCTAACCACCATGGTTAACTGTGGGACAGGAATGCAAAACAAAAGTTGTTCCTGTCCACACATCATCCATCTTGCATGGTGTATTGATTCACTCTGGCCCAACCAGATTGGTGGGAGCCCCGAAGTTTGTTGCAGGACTAGGCAATCTTATGATTCATGGCCAGTCTTAGATGTCAATTGTGTTTGACAAACAATGAAGGTAGGTTAGTTATCCAATTTCCCAACAGCCGATAGGGGGCTAGAGTGAACCACCAACATGCCTTGAGGTATCAACCCGAGATGGACAGGAAACAATTTTCCATTGAGTCCCTAGTTAACCACGATGGTTAGCTCAGTTGTCCCCTGCTGTACTACCTACCTACTAACAAGCCACTGGCCCTTATATCACATACTAACCATCTACTTACCTAGCAGGCAACTATTCTCCTACCTACTTACTTGCAGGACCTAATTTTCTAGCAGGGTAGGTTACCAAGGTGATTCAGTCTGATATCAAGTCAGTTAGGGTTCATGCACAATTGCATCATAGTGAGTTTCCAATGGATGGTGTGTTGGCGACTAGTGCTTCACTTTTAGCCTCATATCAAGTCAGTTAGGGTTCATGCGCAATTGCATGATAATGAGTTTCCAATGGATGGTGTGTTGGCGACTAGTGCTTCACTTTTATTTGGAAAGATGCAAAATACCCATCACTAGCATTGTTCATGGGTTGTCAATGCCACACTGGACATGGTTCTCATAGGGTTTACCTAATGTTTTGCAAAAATTTAAATAAATATGATAGAGGATACTAGTGCTGAAAGTTGTGGGAAGTGGGCTGATGGTTCTTGCTTCCTTCAAGTCATGGGTTTGAACTTTGAACCAGTGTTGTGTGAGGGTTGTTGAATTTTTTTTATTAGTTGCTGACAAACCTACAGACATATTACCACCTCAGCAAGAGCTTAAGGAGTAAAGCTTTGACCAGCTGCAGACTTGCTATTGCATGAACAAACTTGGAAAGTATTTTGATCAAAGCTTATATAGCTGGCTTATTAATTATTTGCAAAATTAAATCTTTCACATACATATGCACAAGACACATTGTGTTTGAAGAACACATGAGAACTTTGTTGGGAACAAGCAAAAAGAAAATGTTTCTAGAAAAATCTAGAATTTTTTCACCCTGCCTATATATATATATATATATATATATGAGGTTATAATGAGTGTTGGCCGGTTCTTAGGTTTTAAGATGAACTGTTCGTTCTAGGTCTGGTCCAGTTCTTGGGGCACGTTGTGGGAACTTGACCCCACCAGGCCTACTTGTTACTTTTCCCTCAAGTAGGCCAAAGGCTAGAGAGTGGGGGGTTCATTTGAAGAAAAAATTACAACCAGGTCAAAGGCTGAGGGGGGAGCCACAAGCTTGACCATGTAAAGACTAAAGACCTCAAAACTGGGTGGGGCAGGAACACAGGACGGAAGGTGTGGGGCCAGCCTGGTCCCACAAGCTTTAGACCCTAAAAGTACCTCAAAGCCGGGCGGAGCAGAGCTTTAGAACATATAAAGACCTCAAAACTGGGCGGAGCAGAAACACAGGACTGAGGGTGAGGGACCACCCATAAGCTCTAGACCGCATCAAGACCTCAAATCTGGGCGGAGCAGAAACACAGGACTGGAGGTGAGGGACCATCCATCAGCTCTAGACCGCATAAAGACCTCAAATCTGGGCGGAGCAGAAACACAGGACTGAAAGGCTAAGGCCTGAGCCACAAGCTTTACGTCATATAAAGACTTCACAGCTAGGCTGAGCACAAACACAGGACTGGCCTTGAATTCACCTGGCACAGATCTCTTATTTCCTCACAGCCCTCTCCTCCTAGGCCTTCACCATACATGGAAAACATATGTGGAGCAAATATAACGTGAGAATTCAATTCTAGAAAAAGTTGGGTATGCAGTACATATGCAAAGTTGGAGGGTTCAGTTCTTATTGGTTCCCTTTCCTCCTTGTGGCTCATCTCTTTGGGGCTGTTTGCTTGCCTGGACTTTGGTCCTTGCCCCTTGTTTCTTTTTTCTCTCCCTTTCTTAGGTGCTTTCTTTTCATAAAGTTTGGCAAGGTTTCATGAAATGTACTGATTTTTTCTGGGCACAAACATGTCTGCCAACTTTTTCTCACTTTCAGGGTAAAACCAAAGGCAGGAGAGCCATATTTTCCAACTGCGATGCACCCCAAAAGCAAAAAACAATAAATTAGTGGTCCAAGTCTCCTCATGTTCGCAAAATATCTTTGATTATTAGGTTGGCACAAAGGAGAAATTAGTGGACAGGATGGACTACTTTCCTTGGTTTCAGAATGAATACTAACCCTAAACCCTAAACCCAGTCTCGTGTAAAAATCCTTCAGCCCACCTAGGAAGTTGCCATTTGATGCTAATTAATGCTAGGGATCCTCGCCACTGGACCTACTTGAGGAATTTGAAAAAAAATAGAACCCTGCCCCTGAGGCCTTTACACCAATTAAAAATAATAATTGGAATGGCAGGTGCCCAGTGGATATTGCCATTGGCAGCCTATTGAATAATTTTGACCTTAATTTCCAGTCAATTCATAGATCCAGTCTTTTTTGTGGTAAAAAAACATCAAACAACGACATAGATTTCTGAAAACGGAATATTCTGTAACAAATTTCCTACTTTTAAAAATTTGCCAAATTCCACCAGAAAATTGTTTTTCTGTTGGGAGGGTGTCCACTGTCATCACATTCATGTGTACACACTTAAGTGCTCTCTGGAAAGTCAAGTCCAAATGTGCCTAGGGATGCTCAACACTCTGGCTCCATTCAGAAATTGAAACAAAATACATTGCATAGGACCCATGCCTTCGACCCTGACAAGTGTTTTTCTTTCCTTTTTTGTGATGTGGCATGATGGGTGACGATCATCCCACAAGAGATTTAGCTTCAATGACCAAAAGATGTGAGGAAAGTCTCAAAACAGTAGAAAACTAGCAGAAAAACTGTCCTAGATAATAAAAAATGTGGCGAATATTCTTTTGTGATGGGATGCAACCTGGCGCACCCTTAAACGTCATCCAGGAGCAGTGTCTGGTGAATTGCAGTTTAAAACTCCTGTTGTGATGACTGCACCTCTGTGTCATCAGTTTATTAGATATTGCTTCTCGCGACAGGAGGGGGTTCGGGAACTTGATGTTCCCTTTGTGGTTCACCTTCTTAGATGGTTCTTTTGTTTTCTTGGACGTGGGTCCTTCCATTTTGTTCTGTGTACTTCCCCCTGTTTGGGTGCTTTGAATTATTTATGATTGGCAGGGTTTCGTCACCATCTGTGTCACTGTTCTGCTATATGTCACTTGCTCACATAATTCAGGGTGCCTTCATCAGGCGTCTGCCGTCTACTCTTCCCCAAATTATATGATATAAAATCCAGTTAATAGTCCTCACCTGACTTTAAGGTAACGGATATTAAGGCTGTTTTCCAGCTGCCAGCATCATTAACATGACCGGATTGGCGTGCCTTGCCCATCGTGACTAATGCTTTGCAATCTTCGCAAGGCACCTGCTTTACGCATATGTTACACGCTTCCCATTCTGTGTTCCAACAGTCTTGCGTGGTGCCTGCCTTCGACGTTAGAGATCCGGGCTGGCCTCATGACTTGCTGGGGAGTGTGCCGTGGGCCCAAGTGTGAATTGGTTGCAGCCCCACAAATTTTTCCTTTGAAAACTATTTTTTGTAATTTAATTGAATTTTCAATGAGAAAAACTACTCAAAACTCAATGTCTCCAACATATCACAAGACTGCACCGAAATTCCCTTATAATTTTAAGTTTTGATTTAAATGAATTTCCAGTGAAAAAATATTCAATAACCTTAGCTCACAAACATTATGAAACCAACTGAGTGCACCCCCTATTCACAGAGGGCTTTCCAACAATAACAAGGCCATGGCAAGAGATCTCACCATGACAAACAAACAACATTATTATATTTTATTCAATTCCACTCTCTAAGGAATTGGTTTTTATAGGGTGTTTTTCCCTTGATTACCTCCAGCCAAGTTGGAGGTGAATTAGTGACCACCAATGCACCAGTTTAGGATGAGGCCGTTCAAGCTGTTTTGGGGATGAACCAAAAACACATCCTCTTCCCCTGCCCAGGGATTTTTCTGCCCCTTTCTCTGCCCCAAAATTTTCCCTTCCTACATACCTCCCCCCTCCTACCTCCCTCACCTCATTTCCCGCTCACTCCATTTCCAAAGCTCGGGAGAGCTCCCAAGCTTGAGTAGCACAGAGCTTCGAGGAGACGTAGACACAAGGCTTGAAGAAGGTGGAGAGCTCAACGCTAAAGGAATGTGGAGAGGAGAAAGCAAGAGGAGCGCTTCATCCCAAATGCAAAAGCAAAAGAAGAAAGGTAAGCTCCCTCCCTTCTCTGCATATTTTTTCTTTTCTATGAGTTTTTTTTTTGTGCTTTTTTTTTCTTATGTTTGAAAAAAAAAAGATGCCAGGAGAAAACGCTTGAAACGAAAGGGCAGAAGCAAGAGCCAAAAATGAGAGGGCAAAGCGAGAGCTTGAAGGTAAGCTCCCTCCTTTCTTTGCATATTTTTTCTTTTCTATGGTTTTTTTTTCCCTTATGCTTGAAAAGAAGAAAATGCTAGGAGAAAACACTTGAAACAAAAGTGCAAAAGCGAGAGGGCAAAAGCAAGAGCCAAAAGTGAAAGGCAGAGTGGGAGCTTAAAAGTAAGTTCCTTCCCTTTTCTACATATATTTTTTTTTCTATAGTTTTTTTTTTTCTTCTGTTTGAAAAGAAGAAGATGATAGGAGAAAACATTTGAAACAGAAGTGCAAAAATGGGAAGGTAGAGGCGGGAGCCAAAAGTGAGAGGGCAGAACGGGAGCTTGAAGGTAAGCTCCTTCGCTTCTCTTGGTTTTTTAAAAATTGTTTTCTTGTGTGTTTTCTTTTTTGTGTGTTTTAGAAGAAAAAGACAATGACAATGTGCCATTGTTTTCTTTTGTGGTGTTGTTGCAATAAAGAAGGCGATGGCAGCTTCTTACCATCGCCTTCTTCTCTGGTGGTGTTAAAGTGAAGACAACAACAGTAATGGCAATTTGCTGCCATTACCTTATTTTCTATGTTAAAAAAGAAAAAGATAAGGACAATGTGTCGTTGTTTCTTCTGTGGTGTTGTTGTAATGAAGAAGGCGACAACATCTTGCTACCATCACCTTCTTCTATGGTGGTGTTAAAGCGAAAAAGGCAATAGCAACTTGTTGCCATTGTTTTTTATGTTAGAGAAAACGACAGCAATGTGTTGTCATTTTCTTCTGTGATGTTATTAGAACAAAAAAAGGCGACGGCAATAAATTGTCGTCACCTTCTTCTTTGTGTTTGAAAAAAAAAAAAAAAAAAAAAAATTTTCATTGTTTTTTTTT
>Ga0116229_10006325_pt1 | contig 19074 bp, 17 predicted proteins | sample S1TSphgellanicum_3_FD_87313 | JGI IMG/M metagenome (GOLD analysis project Ga0116229, IMG submission 87313) | Host-associated microbial communities from peat moss isolated from Minnesota, USA - S1T2_Fc - Sphagnum magellanicum MG | ecosystem: Host-associated > Plants > Peat moss > Unclassified... | reverse complement strand
TGCAGAGCTTTTGGGGGAAAACCCAAACCTAATATGACCCTAGACTTAGTACCTCTTTGATTGTTCCTTCCTTGGAAGAGAAAATATCAGCAGAGCAGCTGGTGGGTTGTTTTCTCCAAAACATGGGTCCTACTATACAAACCCCTCACCAAATTCAACATGATCTTTAACCCCCAAGAGGGAAGAAATAACAAAAAGATTGATAAAAAAAACCTCATGTTAATACAACAACCCATTTCCCCAGCCTTCATATTTCAAACTTCCTTGTCTTGTTCATGTTTGAATGAAACTTGGAGTTAGAGTGTGGGGGAGGGGCCCCTTGTCTTCTTTTTTCCCCTTTTTTTTCTTTTCATATGGTGGACCCCTAGTAGGACCTTGAAGCTCTCCCTCCCATTGCTTTCCCTTCACCGAAAAGGAAAGGGCCCCACTTCTTCTGCACTTGTGACCTCACTCTCAAGCCTTTTTTCACTCGGGAGGAAGGCCACTTTTCATGTCGTAATATCTCCAAAGTAGACTTGTGAACCACAGTTGAAATGAGAGGGTATCTTCCTCCCTTTCTCACCCAGATCTCTTCTCCGTAACCAGCGTTTAGGGGGTCGTCTCAATGACATGTTTCTTCCCAATTGGACATGCACACTTGAGTTATATTCTATATACTTGAGCTGGTTACCTAGTCCAGTATAATTTCTCATTTTTAGATTTGATCTCTCTCTCTCTCTCTCTCTACACTTTTCCATTTTATTTTTTGTTGAAAACTATTTTATATCTGCAAGGCCCCAGCATGTACACACAACTCCCACACATTCCTGGCCCCTCCCACTTGCATTGTTGTTGTAAGGGAAGGAAGGGTGTACCTACTACAGTTGGGAGTAGGAATGGGGGGGAGGTACCTAGGTACCTACTACCTACCAACCCTTTTTGTCTCTTTGCTCACACCCATGGAAAACATGGAGCTTGCATGTCCCTCCATTCATGCATGCTTTTGTAGCCTTCTGACTGAACACCTTGCTCACCACTCTTTTGCATTCTGCCAGTCATATTTTTCCCTTTCTACAAAAACATAGTACAATATTTCTCTCTCTCTCTCTCTCTCTCTCTCTCTCTCTCTCTCTTTTTGTGTGTGTTTTCTTTTTAATTTTTTTTTCCTTGACTGGAAATCCCAATACCATTCTTTGTTTGAGATTGGAAGAACCTTCTTTGTTGTTGGTTGTTTTGCACATCTAAATTTCTGACATTTCAGGGAGAATCCCTCTTAATTCAACCACCACCAGTTCTTCATATGTACGCAGTAAGACCAACCCCAATATTCCCACCATTCCGGGTGCCTTTTGTCATTGTTAACAATTAATTACTTGGGCTAGTGTTGTGTTGATTCCAACCCTAATATTCTTGCCAATCTTGGTGTATTTTTATTTTTTCATTGTTAAAAAATTACTTGAGCAAGTGTTGTGTTGATTCCAACCCTAATATTCTTGCCAATCTAGGTGGATTTTTTCATTGTAAAAAATGACTTGGGCAAGTTGTTGAGGTGCTTCCAACCCTAATATTCTCACCAATCTAGATGGATTTTTTCATGGTTTAAAAATGACTTGGGCAAGTGTTGAGGTGATTCTAACCCTGATATTCACACCAATCGAGGTGGACTTTGACATTGTTAAAAATTACTTGGGCAAGTGTTGAGGTGATTCTAACCCCAATATTCTCGCCAATCTGGGTGGACTTTTTCATTGTTAAAAATTAATTCGGCAAGTGTTTACCTGTTTCTAACCCCAATATTCGCACCAATCCGGATGAATTTTTTCATTGTTAAAAATTATGTGGGCGAGTATTGAGGTGATTCCAACCCTAATATTCTCACCAATATAGGTGGAGTTTTTCATTGTTAAAAATTACTTGGGCAAGTGTTGAGGTGATTTTGTTTGTATAACTGGCGGATTTCTTCTTATCTCTCCCACACACCGTCCTACCTTCAACATTACCTAGGTGACTACCTAAGTACTAAGTACCGTAGGTAACTAAGTAGGGAATGCAAGTGGTTGCCATGCAAGATAAGGCACTTGGTGACTACTAAGTACTTAGAGACAGGTGAATGGTTAGTACAAAATACAATGGAAAAGTGTTTCCTATCCACGTACCATCCATCCAAGCTTCACAACTTCACTCTACATTACTCAAGGGGATTTATGGATGTGGAGATGACAAGTGGTGGGGGCTTTGCCCAAAGTTTCAGAATTTTGTTGGGTGATGGGCAAATCAAAGAGGGTCCTTGTGAAAAAAACACAAAACAAAACTTTGGTATGCATGACAACTAATTAAGTTAATGAATATGAATCATAATAGGTATCCAAGCTCTTGTAAAAGCTTGTGTCAAAAATGGTGATGGAACAAAGTTACGAATGAAAATTCTACTCAACAATGAGGTGGGGCAACACACACCCAATATGCACCCAAGATATTCCCCAGTAGCACCACAATTTGTCTCATACCCTTTGCTGGAAAGACTAAAGTGTGAGCTTGTATTGTACATAGGTGAGATAAAAGGGAGACCTTTACATACTAGCTTGTTAGTAGTGAAAGTTTCTATTTGGGGAACATTTAATATATTAAATATTTGTGTGAAAGGCCAGTCAAAGTGGTCAATTGCATCAAAAAAACATTGAGCTTTGTGATGCACCCCCAAATAATTAATATGCGTTGCAAATAGGTATGTGGTATATATATTTACATGCCCCAAAACATTTATACAAGGTTGTGTAAATGAATTTTTTTAGACTTACTTGATTTTACATGACATGTATATGTGCATTTACACCTACCCACACAACAATGGTTCATATCCTACAATTTTAAAAAATTATGGTATCTACCCAACCCATGTACATGAGACTAAAAAAAACCTTTGTTCATACATGTACTTAACCCAAAATAAAAAGTAGTCAAGGATATTAGTCAAAGACTTGACCTCTTGTCCTCCCTTATACCCAGTGGTGTTTTCATGAAGGTTTAGGGTGTTCAGTAGGTTTATAGTAGGTTTTAAGCTTTTCGCAAGGAGCCACCATGAGAGCCTTCATAGCATCATTGTTTTGTTGAAGGTGCTAGGAAAAAAAGTCTAAAAAATGTTGTGAGATTGCATTGTATTGTTGTCTTCTTTTCCTTTGCTAGTGAAATTTGCAACTAAAGCAACCTTTAAAATACAAAAGAAATACATAATTCTTATGTGGCACATCAATGTAGGAGATTGACAATTGAGCAAGCTTGTAAATATTTGTAGCTTGAAAAATGTAAGTTTTTTGTCATCTAGGATTCCTCAATTTAGAATTAATGTTGAATGTTGTTTAACAAGAATCTTTTGTTTTGCTGCCTCACACCTTTCACAATTTTCCTTGGAAAAAAAACTTGTGTTTTGTGTTTTATGATATATGTCACAACTCAGCATTCACATGTTCACCCTTCAAGTTGAAAGTTAGGAAAAATATATAATCAAAGGTGGTTGGAAACTTATTTTAAAATAAAAAATCAAAAGATTTTTTTTTCGATTTCTTTGTTTTCTTGAACATTATCACATTCCGCCAATTCACCTTTGTTTTCAAACCTATTTTTCAACTCAATATGGTGAAAACAATGGGTGATTTGTGATGTTCATTGCCTTTCACCATTCAAATGAAAAGACATACACACAACTTGCAAGTAGATTGACGCGCTCCCAAGCTCCTTGATAGACTCAAATGTAAATCTAAGGTGAAAACAACAAAAGAGTAAAGAGTCAGGGCACGCTCCTTGGCTCGTAACACTTTGGGGATAAAAGGGCGTGATGGAGCTTCGGGACAGGGACTAGGAAGAGTAACAAACATCAATTATTCACACGAACCTGCACAAACCAAACAACAAATCAGTTAGTGCGTAGTTTGAACACTTTCGGTGCACAGACGAGCCACGAGCAAACACGGACTCACAAGATTCATCACGGCCCGAACTTGGGTGAAGCCACCACTTCCCCCTTATAGTATATTATGTGCATGGCCATGGGGCCAACACCCAAATGGCATTTTGTCCCAAGACTCCCAAGTGGGTCCCGAAATTCCCAAAATTAGGACTCATGCAACTTTGAAGGCACATAACTTTGTGTGCAAACCTATGATTGAGGTGAGGTTTATAACAAAATTGTAGTGCTTATTGAGAGCTTTCCAACGATATGTGGCACGCCACCTACAGGCAAGGAAATTGGGGCGATTATTGACTTTTAGTGATTGGGAGTCAAATTGCCAATTTGACTCCCAGCCCTTCTTTTGGCCATACTTGTGTTTTAAATATCCAAATGGGTCATGCAAACTCATTTTAGACATCTACGTTTTGAGAGCTTTCCAATGATATAAGGAAATTTTTAATGCAATGAATTTTTGGCCCCTACAATCGCCATCTGAAAATTTGGGAGTCCATTGGGACTTTAACTCCCAAAGTGGGAATTCATTTGGGAGTGTGGGGGTTCATTCCCTCCCACTCTTTTGCACTTTCGGGCTTGTTCTTGGCCCGCACCTTCGCAAGCCCTTGCTTTTGTCGTAAGCCTAAGGCTAGGGTTGTGACATGGATAGGTTCACATGGCACATTCTTAAATTCCTATCAACAACACATTGCATGTTGTGAATTTTAATGATGTTCTTTCATGACCCTTTGTAAAATATGCTTCTAAGAAAATATTGAGAACTTACAACCCAAACATGACAATGGATAACCTTTGATGTAGTTGTTGATGATGATGGGACATTTGTTTTTTAAGTTCACATGGGAGAGTTGAGGGAAAAAGGTGTTACTTAGAAACCTTATAATCAAAATTTATTCACATGAGCTTTCAACAAAATTAACAATATTCAACTAGTAGATCCAAATCAAAACCAAATTATGAAATGCATCATTTGTCATAAGGAGGCAAAATTGGCCTTGCACACTAAATGTCAAAAAAATCTAATTGCTTATCACAAGGCAAATGGCATAACAACCATGATAAAAACACCTTGAGGTGAAACACATGACCCCATATGTGCAAATTATGTGAAAGACAACTAGTTGTTCTAAAGGTCCATTTGAACAGATGCCAACTAATCTATAAATCACACGAAAAACCATCATGGGATTTTTCTCCTCCACAAATATATTCATAAAAAACCATTAAACATAAAAAGATGACATTTGATGTTGTTTATAATCAAGGGATCCCTACCATTAGATATTGTTCAATCAATTTGGTTCTACATGCCAAAGGTTATATTTCCCTCTCAAAAAATGTTTATGGAAAAAGTCATCCCTACTTTGGTACATAAACTTTGGCAAACCATGTGTAACTTGCACTAATAACATGTTTGTCAAGCATTTACACCTTTGACCTTTGGATGTCAAAAGGTGTGTGTGATATATTTGTTATTTTGGTTAGTTTTTTATGAAGTGATTGAAGACCCAAGCATGTTGCAATTGGGCTATTTGAAGTGATTGATACACTTGGTGTAAGTAAGGCCACCAAACTACAACAAACACTTGATAGGTTTTCCTTCACTTAAATTTTTTTTGTTTATGTCAAGGATGAGGAGTCCAATCTAGCAACTTATGTTATAGTTTTAAATTTGGGAATCTCATGCAATATATTAAGTGCAAAATTAGCTCAACCTAATAACTCAATTTGGGCCACTCCCCCCTGTCCCTTGGAGGACATCCAAAAGGTGTCATAATTAGGAAATGACCTCCCCCCCCCACCTTTTTTCCTTTTTTTTTTTCTCTCTCAATATAATTTACTCCATCTGGCCTTGTTTGATCCAAACCATAACTATCCAACCTATTCACAACCCTATCCTCTTGCCCTTACTATAACTAATCACAACCCTAATAAGTGAATCACAACCCATTAAGAAATGAACTTTCTCTCTCTTGATATAATTTACTTCCTCATGCCTTGTATGTTCCAAATAATAACTACCCTTCCTATTCACAACCATGTCCTCTTGCTCTTGTTATACTAACCACAACCTTAAACTAGTGAATCACGACTAATTACGAATTGAACTCTTTTTTTTTTTTTCTCTCTTTGGACATTATTTATTTATTCATGTTTTGTTTAGTCCAAACAATAGCTACCTTTCCTATTCACAACCCTATCCTCTTACTCTTACTATACTAACCACAACCCTAAACCAATGAATCACAACTAATTAGGAATTGAACTTTTTTTTTTCTTTTTATGGATATAATTTACTTTTTCTTGCCTTGCCTGATCTAAACAATATCTACCCTTCTATTCACAACCCTGTCCTCTTGCTCTTGTTATATTAACCACAACCGTACACTAAAAAATCACATCCAATAACACACACACACACGCACACAACATGAAGCAATTGGGAATAGGATTTCCTCAATCAAAGCTTCACACATTTTTAAAAAAAAAGGTTTACATGGGAGTCCTTAGTCCCTAATTGTAAATATCCTATCCACCAACTCCTACTCTTACTTGATACAATAATCTCATGCCTACTAGTAGTTCTTCCTTCTATCCTACCTCCACTCATAGCCTTGCTAACAACACTAAATATCCCAACTACTTGGTTCTTTTGCTTTCACAAGAAGGCAAACCATTGTTTTTTGTTCCTAGGCCTCACCACAAAACTATCCAACTCTCTCCTCTTTTATACTCCTATCTCCTTATTTCAACACCAAGTTTAGTTGCCTCTTCTTGACTTTCCACCATTCTCCTCCCCTCACCATGCTCATGAGGTTCCCCACTTGAATAGCTGCCAACACCATCACTTGATGATCTTGCCTCCATTCTCCAAAGCAAATGTCGACTTGATTGTCTCTTGAAAAGCTTGCTCCTTCATGGTGTTGTAGCCTCCTCCACCTTTCACCCACTTCACCCTCTCAAGATGTGCCAAGATCCCCTCCCCCTCCTTACAAACATCATCATCATTCTTCACTCCCTTGCCACTTCCTTGATCACACAACATTCATCACTTAGAAAAGTGAGGGTGGTCAACAAACTATAGGAAAAAGAAAGGATGTTGGTTGACCAAAACCTAATTTTTAATGCCTTCCTATAAGCCTCCATTGCCATATCCATACCCCTTATCTAGCAAACTTATCTAGCCCATGCCATAACAGGATAACCCTATCTTAACCTAGTCCAACAATCTTGACCCCCCCTTTGCCTTATCTTAACCAAGCCACCCATCCCTCAACAATCCATCTTGGATAAGATCATCCTATTATCCTATCCCATGAACCTCATGTTAAACCCCAAAACTTCATTAACTAGCCTACCTAGGCTTAACCAAAACCGGGTTAGGCTAATTAGGCCCCAACACAATAGCTTTGGCATGTTTAAAACATTTGACCAATCTTACTTTGGGCATGTAACATCTAAAGTTTTTCAATTGCTCTTATTAATGACAAAATAGCTTGTGGTTTTTTTAGTATGCATCTATAAAGTTGGATCAAACTAACATTTAGAAATGCATTACTTGTTTAAAAATGTCAAGCAAATGGAGATAAATGTGGGACAAAACTTGCATGGATTTTTATTAAGACTTATAAAGTTATACATGCCAATGAAAATAGGTACATGTCTAACCTTTTTTTTGGCTTTCTAATTGTATTTTACTATTTAGCATGGTTATAAGATGTTGAAAACTTTTTACATTTGAATTCTCATTTTTAAATTTTAGTTTTGGAAGTAAATTATTGTTGTTAAAAAATGCACTAACATTTTTGGACATCCATTACAATTGTTATGTTATAGTGGGCATACCATGGCATTATAAAATCGTGTGCTTTCTCCAATAACTTGGGTAATTTCTAAAGGTGTGGTGAAAATTTATCATTAATTGCAACTTGTGTGTTGAATAAAAATTGTGGGCATTGGCTCCAAGTTGGAGATATCTATTGGGACCTAATTAGCCTAATTTAGTTTTGGGTAAGCCTAATGTTAAGGCCACCCAGTGAACTACTGGGTTTTGAAAGAAATAAAATAAGGGAGCAAAAGAAAAAATCTCCTTATTCTCCTTAAGTAAGCAAAAAGCTTTAACACAAAAGGGAATGTCTAAACTCAGTAGGGTAGCCTCATAAACCTTCTATAGAAACAAACCTATAACAAACATACAATAAAAATTACTCACATACATAAAGTTAGAATATTCCAAACATATGCAAGGAAACAACTACACATCAATTTCTACATACAAAAGGTATGGTAGGAAAAAATAATTTTACTTTAGAAAGTATTATCTTGTATAATCCACAAAGGGACAAAGACTTAAGTACTTCAAAGGAAAAAGTCAGAAACAGTGGAATTGGCAGTTAGCCTAATCCCCAAAAATTTGATCCTAAATTTAAACAACTTAAACTAGAAATAAAAGTCGATTTCAATAAAAAGATTTTTAGTAAAGTAATTTCAATTTCAGTTTTAGTAAACATCTGGTAAAAATATGGTTTCAATAAAAAGGTTTAAGTAGAAATCTACCTTCAACATCATTCGCCTTTCTAATTGGGATTACGTCCTCGTAATTACATTTTCTACACTATTCTTCCATATTTGCGGCCTTTGTTTCCTCTACCCTAACATCTACTCCTAGATCTACCATTGTGGCATCAAGACTTGGTGTAACGACAATAAGGGTCATAGTTGGGTTTGGTTCTATTAGAATCAAAATCCCTCCTTCCATACCGGTTTCTGCCATTGGATTTGCTCACTCCTCCTTGGTTGACGTGTTGAAGAGTGTCAAATTGGCTATTCCACTGGAATGTGCTATAGCTTCGGCAAGCATAATGGCTTGAAGAGGTGTAGCACCTTTAGCTTCACTATAACCATTTGCAGTACTGAAAAGAATCCTAGTACCGGAAGTTACTTCCAATTTGTTAGGCCATGGTTCCAGGGCAACCACCGAATCTACCTCCATATTTTTGCCTTCATTCTGTTCCTCATTCTTTGTGAACCAAATTCGAATGCAGATCTGGAATGGGTTGACACTTTGTTAAGCTTGAAAGGCAGCATCACGCATCGATAAGTTTCAATACAAAATTGGTACAACTCTTCATCTTTTTGGTAGGACTCAAATGCCTCCTAGATGATTTCACCTATTTGTTCCTTGTACAACTTCCATTGCTTGGCTTAGCTCCTTGTGCTCCTCTTCTAATAGATTAGAAGTTTGACTTTCATAAATGCATGTTCCATCTTCAAGTTGTCAAACTTTTCCATTTGATAGTGGTAGAGGTCTGCACGTTTTGCCTTCAACCTTAGTGCCCACATTTCCTCTGTTAGCATAACTAACTCCTCTTAAACCACACCAGGATTCTTTTGGACCTCCTCCAAGTCTTGGTACAACAACTAGATTTTTTCGGTTGACTGCTACAACTCCACTTGTTGCTTTTGCATGGTTTCGATAAGAGCTTCATTTTGTTCCTCCAACCACTTGACCTTCCTTTTGGTCGAAACGAACAATTTTTCAATAAGGGTCACCAACTGCTCCATTACTTTCCATTAAGCCTACTCCTAATCCAGAGCCTCCTTAAGCTTGGCTCATTCCAAATCAATGGTGCCTAATGTTTTACTGATTTTTGGTAAGGTGTTTGTGGAGATTTGGTAACTCATTCTGGTAGTTGGAGTTTTTGGTTTCCAACTCGAAGACCCTCTTCCTTGTGTCTTCCAAGTTCTGCAACTCCATTTGTAGATTTTGTATGGTTTGAATGTCTTATCAGTTGGCCTTTTGCAACTACAACATTTGACCTTTCAAACCCGCTAACTCCTTCAAGTTCTTCTGCAACACTTCCTTTGCAATCTTTTTCGATTATGGCCAACCGTAAAGTTGTCAAAATGTTACCCACTATTTGGGCAAACTTTCTTGACTATAGTAGGTGGTCCTCTAGACTCTTTAGGGAAGACACAACTGAAGGAGCTAGGACCTTTTTAATTTCAATTGGCAGAGGAAAAAGTCCACCCCGTATTGAAAATGAAGTGTTATGAAGGTGGCATTTTTTGGCTACCTTGCATGAACACTATGCAAGGTTTCCACTAGAAAAAATAGTCTAACGGAATATCCATTTTTGGTATATCACCTACCAGAATTATTTCTCCCTTTAATTGTTGGTGTAATTGGTTAGAAAGGGTTACAAGGGTTTTTACCATACCTACAGGCATTGGACATAATTCCGATTGGGGTCTTGCAAGAAAAACTTGTGTCAATTGAGGTCTTGCACTGGAAACCTTTTCCATTTGATCCATATTCAAACTTTGCGTTGTTCTTTTTTTTTTAAGACTTGACACTTATGGTGACCACTCAACCAGAATGCACTTCCTTGGGGACAATATAAGATTATGAGGACGAAGCTGACACAAATTTTAAGACCGCAATGCCGATAAAAACATTGGTGAAATTTTTGGTTGCTTTGAGGTTTCCAATTGGGTACTCATCCCACCGATTTCATTGACTTTCTCCATCTCCTCATCAACGCCAATGGGTGTGCACTGAAAACATGCTCTTGAAATTTTGCTAGTTCTTGAAGCCAAAGTTTTCGATAGTGGTCTAACAACTCCTTTGTCCTCATCTAATTCCGATAGAATGAAAGTCGGGTCTATTAAAAACCAATTTCATAATAAGATATTTACTATTTAGGTAGTTTTAAATTCGGTGTTGTCCATACTTATGCCGGGTTTTGTTGGTGAAGAAAGATATTGTAATCTACGATAGAGGTTGTTGAAAACAACAATAGACCAACTCACCTTCAGTCCTCGTTCGGCCAACACCACAAAGCTCATCAATTTTTTCACCACGTAGGTGAGTCAGCTGCCCTTCAACTAGATTGCCTAGATTAATGCCGGTAATATGGTTGCATACATTCCCTTCAAAAGGGAAACCTTCCAGCCTTCCCGATCAATAAGTGCTTTTGGCAGTGCAATTTTTTGATAAATAGTTGCCTCCTTTTCTTTTTCCTTCTCCTTGGTGGGCTTGGCTAGTAGTTTGTTGAAGCCTATTTTTGGTAGTTGGGACATTTTTACCACCATCTTTTTGGTTATAAAAATCAAAACTCCTTGCACAACCAATTCTATAATTTTTGGATTGAACTAGGTAACGGCCTACAAAAATTCCTTCATTAATGGATGTATCCAGTTCAATTAGACATCCAACAAACCGAAAATGTTGACATGCCGAACCCACTTTAAATCTCTACCAATTGTCCACCTTTGAAATTTCTCCATTTCCTAAAAGATTATCTTTCCTCTACCAAAAAAAGTCACAACCATTTTCTTTATCTTTATGTCCTCGCAGTCAAATTCCAATGTAGCCTAGTTATCGTCAAGTTTGGACTCTAAACTCTTTCTCCTTTTCATCTTCTTTGTCATCTCTTCGCTAATCCTTCCCCTCATCTTCACCAATAAGGAATCAATAATTTTGTTTGCAACATAATAATATTGAAAAGAGAGAGGAAAAACTAAGTGAACAGTTCCTTCTTTTATACAAAAGTTCAGGTGCTTAAACTTGGTGCCGGTTGTACAAATCATTTTGACCTTCCAACGTTGGTTCGTCGATTTGGATGAAAACACAACCAATCATGATTACTTTGATTCCAAAATCTACCCCTATAGATTCTGGGATGGAATTTTGATGTGTGGATTTTGAACCGAAATTAGCCCATGAGGATTCCACCTTGAAAGTTCAGAATCTACCCCTATCGATTCTAGGCTAGAATCTTTTGTTAGGTATTCCAAACCAGAATTGGTCCTAGCTAATTCCAAGTTAAAATTTATTGTTCAATCGGAATTTCCATTTCTTTTAATGGAGTTCCAATTTTTTGGTTCGTCTTTACCAAAATCCGTTGGACCGAAATTCCTTTCCAGTTTATTAAATCTATATATTAGTTCTCCGATGTTAACAATCAAATTTTTTTGGTTGATTGAGATTTTTGGTTGAATTAATTTTTTGATAATAGTCCTCTGAAAATCTTTTATTGAATCTTCCTTGTGCTCTCCTCCCCCTTCAATGGTAGCTTCTAGTCCTTTAAGAGCATGTCCCAAATATTAGTAAAGTTAGAGCTTGTTCATGTTCCCCAAAATGGGATTTGGTTCAAATTTGTTGATATTGACAAATAGTATAGTATTGTCAGGGAAACAATATTTATTTTATATGGGCCAAACCACCGTTTTAAAACTTTTCGATGTGTTCTTTTCTACTTTTTGGAAACCAAATAATTGTGTGCCCCATGGAGAATTTTTTATTTTGTGATTTTGTTCATCCCATAACATTGTGTTCCATTACCTTGTATAAGTCCTATTTGGAGCTGCTTGGCAAGTTTCATCCAAATGTTCCAATTTGCCATACGATTAGTCAAAATATGAGCAAGAAAGAAGTTTCGATCGAAATGTGAATTATTTGTTGTTAATAGGTATTCTATTGGCATCAAAGGATAAAAAGCATAAACCAACTAAAAGAGAGTGTGTCCAGTGGTTACCTTGAATGTTGTGTGGTAAACTTACAAAAACATGTGTAAATGTTCATCCCAATTGGTGCGATTCTCATTTACAAACTTAGTAAACAATGAACCAATCACTTTGTTGGTGGATTTTGCTTGTCCATTACCTTGCGAGTAATAAGTGGTTGAAGTCATATGTCGTAATAGAAAATGGTTTGTAAGAATCTCAATGACCTCATTAATAAAGTGGGTTCCCTAATCACTTACCAAAGTAAGCAAACAACCAAATTGTGTAAGAATGAATTTGCAAATGAATTTTACCATCACTGCTTCTATATTTGTGCATAGTGCCTTTACTTCCACCCACTTGGTGGCGTAGTTGATAGCTACCAGAATTTACTTGTTTTTAGTATAACTGCTTGTGGGTTTGATTAGGCTTACGAAATCCAATCCCCATTCCATGAATGGTTATGTTGGTAAGGGTGTTATTAATTTTGCTATGTTGCTTTATATTAGATTCCCTATTCATTAACAATTGTCACAAGCTTGGCAATATTGGAGAACATCTTTGTGCATTGTTGGCCACTAATATTTTGTGTCCAAAATTATGCGAGCTATGATGTCGAATGAGAAATGTCCACCATTAACTCCCTCATGCATTTCCTATAGCACTGTGAGGATTTCCAAATCCTGTAAGCAACACCTCAAAACTTGGTCTTGACCTTGATGATATAATTTTCCCTGAATTAAAAAAAAACGTGAAGTTTTCAAAGCTAGCTTTTTGTTTTATTCTTAATTGTACTGAACTGGAAATTTTTTGGTAGTGAAGTATTTGGAAATTTCTTGTAACCACACCAGTTGTAAGAAGAAAAACAAAACGTCCACTATTTGATCCAGTACTCCACTTTCTTCTATGGGATCAAGCATTCAAGATAAGGCATCCACCACAAAATGAGATTTCCATGGTTTATAAATTACTAGAAAATCATATTCTAAAAAAAAGAAGTAACCATCGTGTTATTCTTCCTAAAACTTGGGGTTTTTAGATCAAGTATAATAATGCCATATGATCCACATAGAAGATGAATTTGTTGCCCAACAAGTAATGATGAAATTTATGGAAAGCATACACTACCATTAGTGCCTCCCTTTCAGTTGTGGTATAATTTTGTTCAATGTTGTTGAGCAACCATGATGCATAGGAAATTGGTTGGTTGCATTTTTTAGTAAGGATTTATGCCAACATAGCCCCAACTACCAAAATAAAAACATTTGTGTGAACATGAAACTCAATGTCTTAATGTGGTGAAATCAAGATCGGTGCATCCATGTATCAATGCTTGATTTCTTCCCAAGCCTATTGGTACTCTATCGTCCATTCGAAAGCTTTTATTTTCTGCAATAACTTGGTAATGGGAGCCATAATGAAAACAAAGTCCTTGATGAAACACATGTAGTATTGTGTCATGCCATTAAAAACTTGAACGTCCTTAGGTGTTTTTGGTGTAGGCATGTGAAGAATAGCCGAAATTTTCTTCAAATTTGGTAGCTTGCCTCCTTTGATACCATGTATCCCAAGATAACATTTAAATGCACTAGAAACATGCATTTTTCAGGGTTTAAGCTTATACTGAATTTTCTACATTTATCAAAAGATAGTCATAGTTTTGATAAATGATTGTCCAAATTGTTGAACACATTAAAGTAATCCAAGAATAATTTCATGAACATTCCAAAATATTCCTTGAAAGTTGTATTCTCCACCCGTTGATAAGTTGGTGGAGCATTCTTGAGGCCAAATGGCATGACCACCCAAACAAAAATTCCCTTATCGATGATGAAAGCAATTTTGTACCTATCTTTCAGGGCGATCATGATTTGGTGGTAACCGAAAGATCCATCCAAAAACGAATAGACCTCATGCCCTACCACTTCATCCAATACCTTTTCAGTAAAGGGTAAAGAATATGGATCGTTTTTGGTAGCAACATTGAGTCATCAAAAATCCACGTAGATTCGAAGCTTGTCATTCTTTTTCGGTACAAAGACAATTGGCGATAGCCAACTAACTTCTTCCGCTAGGGTGATGAAACCAACATTTAAAAACTTGTCCAAATCTTGTTTGACTACTATAGCATAATTTGGGTTCATTCAATACTTGGTTTGATGAGAAAGTGGGATAGCAGTGTCAAGTTTGATGCGATGCTAAACAATTTGTGGTGGAATTCCCTTCAAGTCAATATAATTGCATGCAAAAATGTCCTTATACTTCTTGAACAATGTTGGTGTATTTGTGGCATTTGGTCCAGCCAATGTCACATTCAACTTAACCATTTGAGGATTTTTGGTAGTCTCCAAATTGAGCAGTCGTACCTAGTGATCCTTAGGTAATGTCCATCATGCAATCTCCAACTCTTGGACTTTGATAGTGCAAGAGTAGTATCAACCAAGATCTCTCCCTCACAATGTGGAAAGTTGAATGTAAGGTCTTTTGTACCAACACCAATAATTGCAACATTAAGAATTTTTGGTTCCAGTAATGTGATAGTCCTTAGCGTAAATAAATATGGTTCTATTACTAAAAGTATTTTTTATTTTTCATATGTGATTCCTTCCATCAATTTGTAGCACAATAGAACCTTGGGACGTCTAGTATTGTTATCCATATGTTTGGTGACAACAATTGTTCACATCGTGCCATTGCCTTCAATTGTGATTAGGTTATTTCTCCATTCATGAATGACACATGCGTTACGCAACCATGGTCAACCTAATAACATGGAATAATTGGAATCCAAAACATTATTTTCCATTATTGTGAATGTTGTAATGTAAGGAATCCCATAAATGTGGATTTTGAGGTCCTTGATAAATCCAACTAGTTTGGTGATGGTTTGATTCACCATTCATGGTGTGTACAATGTTGGGTTAGGATTGTGAAGTCCTAATTGTTTCCATAGTTCTTCTATTCATGCTAGATCCTCCATCCAATAGGACATCTTCAACCATATTTTTGCTACTTGAACCTTTATCACAACCATGTGAGGATAAATTACCACAAAGGTGATAACCAGATTAGGTATTAGCGCAATGACAGTTTTTCTTCCAAGGTTGAATTTGCAACAACATATTGTCTCAAATATGGAGCAATCTTGAAAATCTAGCCCAAAGTAAGGGGTTACTCTCTAATAGTTGCTAAGTGATGTGATATCCTCTAAAATTGAAGAATTTTTGGTTGGATTGGTAATTTCAGTAAATTGAAGACAGTAATATCTCTAGAATAACCAATAGATCCAGTAGATCCAATAGAACTAATAATACCAGTAGATCCAGTAGACCCAAAAAATTGATTTTCAATATCTAAACCAAAAATTTTAGTGAGATTCAATTTAACCAAAGTTTGTATAGGTGGTTCCTTTTGTTGTATGTCCTTGATGGCTTCTTCAAACAAACATTGAAACCTTTCCTTTTCTTGCCAATCAACCAAACCCTTGTTCTTGAAAGGTTTTTTCTCCTTGAATACCACATTTTGAGTATCGGATTGTGGGTGGCTATTGCCAAAATCATGTTGACAACAACATTGTCCTTCTTAGGTGTAGCTACCATTGCCTTTTCCTTGAACATGGCTTAAGCTACGGCCTTATAAGGGCAATCATAAATTGTATGTTCAATGGAATTAGAAATGAAGCAGCGATAAATGATGGAACTAGATTTGTTTGTTTTTCTGTGATCCATTTTGTTATTGAACTTAGTTCCTATAATAGTAGGTTGGACTGAAACTCCATTCACTGTTACCTCCTTTTTGTCCTTAAGTTTGTTGTTCAGGTTATTTGGATTTTAATAGTAACGTTCCTTGGAATGTCCTGATTTATTACATCGACCACAAATCACATGTGTTCTCCTTCCTTTGTTATTCTTGTCCTACTTGGTTGTGTCCTTCTTCATCCCCATTATAACTATCCAAAAATATGGTTGTAAACATGCTCGAAAAAAATTTGTCAATAGATTGTCGTCTGCTTGATGCTAAAGGCAATTTGCTAGTTTCAATATGCGTTCATAGTATATTTCCACCTTCTCATCTCCACCTTGCTTTATCATTCGTAATGCCATGTACACTTGTTAGTCCGTTTGTACTTTTTGGTAGCACTTACAAAATGTAGCCTCTTGCTCTTCAAATCTACAAACGGGATGGGCACTCATAAAATTTTCTCCCCATTTGAATACAACATCACAAAGTGTGAAACAAAATAGATTAACAATATTGACATCAGTCTTTTCACCATTGGCCTAAATGGAACATTTGGATCCGTTCCCACATTGTAAATGGGGTAGGGTAAAGATTTCTTACTTGGTGGGGGATTTGGTGTTATAGGGGGTTGGACAAGATACCATGAAGGGTACCAAGTAAGCCCTATCCATAGTCCTACTAGTCCTATAGTATATGATCTTAGAATTTGGTCTATTGGGTGTTCACTACCGCCACCTCTTGGAGGATCATTACCGCCACCTCCTGGCGCACTACTCCACCACCTCCTAGAGGCCCATTACCACCTTTGCCGAAAGCTCCACCATCACCATTGTTGATAGGTACAATTCATCCACTAATAGGCGATCTACTAGCATTTCCAATTGGGGATGGTCTTCCCCTCCAATCTTGGTATGATTTTTCAATAGGAATGATTCGTGGCATGTTGGGGTTGTGTTTTCTTTTGAAATAGTCTTTGTCTTCATCTAAAGGCTCCCCGCGATTTGATACAATTTTAGCTTGTACAATTTTCGAAATTGGCTTTGGTGATATCATGGGGTTAAATTAAGGGGTCAAACATAAGAGGCCACATTGTGGGAACACCCCCTACACCCTTGTGACTAGAACCAAAGTATGGTGTATAAGTTCCAACATGAAGATACATTGAATTTGGAAAACCTACTAGATTTTGCTCCATGACATTTCCAATAAGCATAACAAAAACATGTGGAATAACTGACTTTGTACAAGCTACATTTGGTAGTGTTAAAGCATAAACCGGATTTTGAATATTTGGAATTGGATTTTGAGCAGGTATAGATACCGGATACAATCTATGATTTGTTAGTATTGTGTGTGTAGGCAAGACTTTACTAGACTGATAAAGACAAATGTCTATTTAATGATTTGAACTTTGACAAAAAGTACAAGCTAGAAACACATGAGGAGAAGCATGAATGTTAAAATAGGTGTTACTTGAATTTCCTAATGGAACTCTTCATCATCCAAAATATTCATCCTTGAGGACTTCACGCTTCGCACCTAATCAAAAGGCTCCTTCCCTGGAAATCGGTGTAATTCATCAATTTGCTTTTGGAGTCGATCAATTTTGCTCTTTGGACTTATCACAACGGTCTCATGGTACCAAAAAGTTTTTTTCTCGGTAGGGTCCCACATTAGTTCTTGTGGAGTTTTTTATTCGGTCTTGATGTGTCATAATTTTGGTGGATGATTTTCGATTGGTCATACAATTTCTTGTTCAATATTTTTGGTAATGTTTTCCAATTCGTTTTGTTCCCCACTATGAAAGGTCATAGCCTCCTTTGGTCATTCTTGGGTTGTTCCAATCACTCAGTGTTACTCCCATGGCCCACTTTAACACTTTCTTATAAAACCTATTTCATTATTTTCTTCATACTTCTTGTCAAAATTATTAGCATATTGTAAGTGATTACAAAAAAGTTGTAATATATTGGTTATTTTTTGTTATTTATTTATATTTGTCAAACAACAACAACAATTAATCTATGGTCTATTTTGGTAGAGTCAAATAACTCTAACCAATATTTGTTCAAATATGAACAATAATGAACTAGAAATTATGGATTCAATATTGTGGTATGGTCACCAAATGTTAAGGCCACCCAATGAACTTTTGGGTTTTGAAAGAAATAAAATAAAGGAGCAGAAGAAAAAATCTCCTTACTCTCCTTAGGTAAGCAAAAAGCTTTAACACAAAGGGGACTATCCAAACTCAGTAGGGCAACCTCATAAACCTTCTACAAAAATAAACCTATAGCAAACATACAATAGAAATTACTCACATATAGAAAATTAGAATACTCCAAACATACATAGGAAAACAACTACACATCAAATTTTATGTACAAAAAATATGGCAAGAAAAAATAATTTTACTTCAAAAAGTATTCTCTTATATTGTCCACAAAAGGACAAAGACTTAAGTACTTCAAAGGAAAAAGTCAAAAACGGTGGAACAAGTAGTTAGCCTAATCCCCCCAAAAAAGATCTTAAATATAACAACTTAAACTAGAAATAAAAATCAGTTTCCATGAAAAGCTTTTCGATAAAGTATTGATTTTGGTAAACATTCGGTAAAAATTCGGTTCCGATAAAAAAACTTTCGATAAAAAAGGTCTTGATAGAAATCTACCTTCAACACCTAGGTAGGCAAGCTAAAAAAGTTTTGGGGTCAACTTTAAGTTCAAGGGAATAGGTTAAGGCATATGACCTTATCCCAGTAGGACTTGAGGGGGGGATGGCTAGTTAGGACAAGGGGGGGGGGGGGGGGGGGTGGAAAGAGGGCGGGGTTTTTTTTTCTTTTTTTAACATAAGTAAAATTTTTGGGCAAGTAAGGGGGGAGTGGA
>Ga0116229_10006323_pt1 | contig 19076 bp, 7 predicted proteins | sample S1TSphgellanicum_3_FD_87313 | JGI IMG/M metagenome (GOLD analysis project Ga0116229, IMG submission 87313) | Host-associated microbial communities from peat moss isolated from Minnesota, USA - S1T2_Fc - Sphagnum magellanicum MG | ecosystem: Host-associated > Plants > Peat moss > Unclassified... | reverse complement strand
TAGAAATTATAAGTAGTAAGTTGAGGGTGGGTGGGGGAAATGAGAGAGGAGGTAAAGGGAGAAGGAGACCAATACCACATTTTCATGTTACTACTACGAACCAAAAATTCAAGGGGAGCAAATGCCCCCCACCTCCTTCCTTTTGTTGTTGGGTTTATAATAAAAAAACACAAACACATACAAACAACAAGAACAATAACAAAAGAAAAAAAACAAAAGAAAAGGAATGAAAAAGAAGCTTACCTCTCTCAACGAAATGTGTTGCGAAGCCCATAAAGAAAAAATGAAATGATGCTTAGAGAAATCTATAATCTCAAATGAAACCCTAATTTTAAAATTAAATTGATATTAAATGACCCAAAAATATATTAGTGGGCCCATCATTTTTCTTTTTAGTTGAAATAAATCAATTTTTTTTTATAAAAATAAAAAGAGGAGAAAAAATAAAATGAAAAGAGATAAGAGCCCACACTTCTTTGCTTGGGACTCACACATCACTACTCTAAAATAGTGGGGTCGGACTAAAGACTTTAAGTTTTCATCTGGTCTTCATCTTGATAATTGGTACCAATGTGGGTGTGGTTACACCCTAGCCCTCTATGTCAATGTTCATTTCATGCTAACAAAAGGATGAATCATTATTGCAAACCTTGTTGTAAAATGCACCTACCAATTCCCTTACGACCAGCATTGGGCGGTTATGAAGAACATTTTGGTTCTAAAAATAAATTAGAGCTACCTATTGTGGTTCCAATTCCACACATAAATAGAACCAGGAACCCAGTTCTGTGTCTGGTTCTTGGAAAATTTATATTCAGATTCTAGGTTTGGTTTCAAAAATCAGTCCAGTCCAGTTCCATCTAACCCAGACTGGAGCGAAGGTTAACTCCCGGTTAACCCACAGTTCTAGTTTTTTTTCCCCAAAAATCTTGGTTGTGGTTCCAGTTTCACATCTGAATAGAACTGGGAACCCAGTTTTGAGTCCTGACTCTTTGAGAAAATAAAATCAGATTCTGAGTCATGTTCCGATTCTTAAAATCACACCGAGTTCTGGTTTCGTTGTTAGTAGCTGTTCATTGGACAGAGCTACTTCTGAGCAATTGTAGAACACACTGTGGTCAGTGCTAATAAACCTACTCTAGTACTACCTAGACATTACTCAGAGTTAAAAAGGTACAGAAACTTGGCCACCTATTGTTAGTGTAGGTTCAGGGTACAGAGTAAGAAAATGATCAAATTACAAGGATATCCAAGAGTTGCCTCAATGTCATGTGGGACTGCGCCTGTTGTTGTAAAGTAAAGTGAGGCATTTATTTGAAAAATGTTCATTGGACAGAGCTACTTCTGAGCAATTGTAGAACACACCGTGATTGGTGCTAGTACACCTACTCTCGTACCACCTAGAAATTACTAGGAGTTAAAAAAATTTAGAAACTAGGAGACGCTATCTAACCCCCATCGAGCTCTGTCCAGAGCTTGTATGGCGTGTCTTCTTGCACATGTTTTTCGTCCCTGCATAGTTCTGCATAAAACCACACAGTATGGTTCTACATGTTTGTTTAATTCTGCAAAAGAACTTAACAATGTTCTTAAATTTAAGTTTTATTATATATATTTATAAATTTTATATTTTGATGCGCTTGGACAGATTCAAAGTCTGAACCTTCCAGTTGTAAAACATTGCACTAACCACTGGCATAGATTTCAGCACGTAGGAATGTGTGCTTTCTTTTCTATTTCAATAACTTCCAGAGTCAAAATATCAAACCATGCAACAGAACCACCCAGTTCTGCGCAGGGCTGAACGGTCAGGCCTAGAAAGGGCGCCCCACAGTGCTCTGGGGGGGGGGTGGGTGGGGGGGGGTTATGTAGCGTCTCTCATAGAAACCTGGCCGCCTATTTTTAGTGTCGGTTCAGGGTCCCTTTACAAGGTGGTTTTTTAATCGTGCACTGTCATTTGTTTTCTATTGGGACCTCCCACATATCATGGGATAAACTTTTTTTATACCAGATTCCGGCCCACGCTAGGCTCTGCCTCGCATGGCCCTTATTCTGATAAAGCCCACCCTGCATTAAAATATTTAATAAGTATATATGTTATATGGATGAAATGCTTGAATATACACTACTCTCACTTCAATAGTGAAATACTATTTCACTACATCCTTGAGTGTCCTGTAAGAGTTTTTTTTCACCCAAGTTTTGTGTTTATATCAAAAAATATAGCAAATTCTGTTTAGTTATGTTCGACGATCATCTATTTTGGTGGATATTGACATTTATGGATGTTGTCAGTTGTGGAATAGGAGGGGGTGGTTTTTGTTTGGAGGTTACTATTGGATCTTTATTTTCTAAAAAGCACCCAAAATATTCAAAAATTAGCACCACCGCTTACCCCTTTGTAGTTCTCATTCATCTCATTTTTTGACCCGGGCTAATACCCCTTGGGATTTCCTGCCGTAAGGACCTTTGAAATTTGTTCTAGGGTTTTTTTAATGCACAATCAGTGGTCACCATGACTTATGCAATTCTTCCTTCAGAGCCCTGCAACTGCTTTGGGAATTGCAGTAAGATCGCTGTGCTCAATCCAACCATCTTTTTAGGTATATTTCTACTATGCTTCTTTTAGAATTCTTTGCAATGAATGGAAGAAGTTATAACAAGGCATAGATGAAAATGAAAAGTAAACTTTTACTAGGCACCCACATGCCCTAAAATGGTCTATCCCAGGAAAAGATCACCACAGATGAGAACTGTTGAAAAGTAAAGAAAAGAAACTGATAGCAGGAAAAATATTTTCAAAGGTGTTTAGTCTCACAGCTTGTGCCTGTGCCATTAGCCTAGGCCAAAAATGGTAAAGAACAAAGGTAAGCATACAAATTTACAGCATCCAATGAGGTGAGCCAGCATGCACCCAACAAACACAAATTTTTTTCTTTGGGGAACGGTGGGGTGATGTATGTTGGATTTTTTTGGTTCCCAAAGCGTTCCCATCAAGTTCCCAATAGGTTCTGAAAATGTTCCCCAAAATATTCTCAGTAGCACTTAACTTTATTCCATATCCTTAGCCCTGAGTTATATTCTTGTAACCTATATAACCAGCCCAAAAGGAGATTACAGTATATCTATTTTCGGACTGTCCAAAGCTTGATTAAATATTTTTGTGATGGACCCCAAAAATACCCATCAAAAAGGAATAAAATTTGAACTTTGGAGTTCGCACAACTAAATATTTTGAGTCAATTCATTTGTTAGATTAACATCAAAGATATGAATTCACATGTAATTTTTGTCTCTATTGTGACCCTAATCAGGAACACAAGGCTGTCTGATCTTCTACCACAAAATACCCCCCTTGATCCACTTTTTTTTAATGTTTTTCCTTTTGGTGACTGGTTTATCAAACAACCCCTGTAATATCTGGATTGGCTTTATCCACATGGTATGATGTCCAAGAATTAGACAAACAATTATTTGCAAGATGGCCACTGGGGAAATTTGCTTCATGCTATTTTCAAAACAAGCTAGGCCACCTGCATGCATATATAGGTGAAGTGCTTGCACCACTATGGACATCCTTTCAAGTAAGAGCCTTCCAAACACACCAACTTTGGTGCCATGTTTAGGTGAAGGACGCTTTGCAAGACTCCAACCTCCAACTGCCATATTCAACTGGAGAGGTATATTTCAAATCGCCCCACTTTTTATTCCAGTTTAGTTGGGGTGTAGATTCAACAATTTTTATCACAATGCACAGGAAGTAACACATACTTTGTAATTAGTGTTGAAGGAACTCCAATGTTTATTTTACACCTTAGATGTTGTAGAACATCTTCAAAGGACTTCAACTATCCAAATATGGAATTTATTCATCTTGCCATATTTAAAATGTCTGGATGGAGTAGAAAGGGACTTGGGTCCCAGATTGTTTGCAAGCCATCTAAGATCCTCCTCGCAAATGACAAGTGAGTTAAAGATATCTTTATAACTTGATAACATCCACCTCAGAAAACTTATTCGGTAATTTAACTCCCTTTTGGCTAACTCTTACCTCTTGTAATTCACCATTCTTTCAATGTGCCTGTCCACCACACTTTTCGTCACAAAATCCCAGAAAAAGGGGACAACTAGACAAATTCACATGAGAACTAGAGAACATAAATGGAAGATGAAATGGACATGTTTTCATCTATTAGGAATGTAATTGATCAACATCTACAACAATTGAATCAACTCTCCTATAGTGCTTGTGCATTATTGCAACTTTGAAGAACCATAGACCTCACACAATAATGAGAATTTCAATGATCTAGATGAATCCACATGATCATGCAACAACAAAGTCCTCACTAGGTAGAATAATTTTTAAATGCTTCTAGAGATTCATCAAATACACATTTTAACACTACAAAGGATGGACTTGAAGTCCACAACAATCATCTCAATTACAATTGCAAAATTGTTTCTAGGTTTACAATGATATGGAATCCTTATTTTTAAAAATTGTGCAAAAATTGCATTTTAAGGTGATTTGGAGGATACTATATCATTAATGAACATTCTAACATCAAACATTCAAATTGATTCATGCAAATTAAGCATTGGTGTACTCTATTTGTTCAAATTCTTCTCCATGACATGTAAAGTAGTTGGAAAAAATTCCTAGTGTATTTGGAAAGCAATTTCTATTAGTAAAGACCTAGGATTTTTTTCCTGTGTTATTTGATGTCCATTTTTGGAGAAAAGATTTTCAAAAATATTCCATTACAAAAGAAAATTCTTACATTTTAAAATGCATCATCCTTTCTTCAAATAAAGGCAAATTAAAAAAAATGTTGACCTTTATGTAAGAGAATGGCCAATTTTTGTTTTTGTGTATGTGGGAACTTGGCTTGCATTCTCTAATGTGATCATTTCTAAATTTTTTTCCTTTGAAAATGTGAAATCTAGGTAGAATGCCTCTTGCTACATTGATAACACAATTAAATGTCAACCATTCTTTTGACTTTGGGGTTGTGTTATAAACCTATTGTGAACTCCTTTTTGCCAATGCCTTTGTTCATGATTGTTTGTTAGCCTAAATCCTTGTTTCACTTGAATTCCATATGCATTTTGCAATGTAATTGTGTTAGTTGTCAAATGTTTGTAGGTTTTGATAGAAAAAAATGCATGCATCTTTGGTTAGTCCTCATGTTTTGGAAATCTCAAGTCCCTTTGCTAGTCATATTGAAGTTTTTGGATGTCTATATTTAAACCAATACCACCATGAATTCCCCAGGATCCCATCCTTGAATGGTGTAGGTCACAATTGTGTCAATTCAATAACCTTGAATTTGAACATTGTAATGTAATTGAGAATCCATAATCTTACATGCCAAAGATCCAAGATACAACTTTTGTCTCCTCGCCTTTTAATAAATCATATGGTGGGCCAACCTTCTTAAATATAGTCTTGCCATTTAGGTGGTCTAATAATGATGTTAGGGTTTTTTTTTCAAATTGACATGATAACATATGTATGATAACTTCTAAGACCACATATCCACAAGTAAAATTGTCGCAAAATGAAAACTTAGAACATGTATTACTAATGAAGTTCATACAAAAGTTTGAAAGTATACAAACTACATAAGTTATATACACAAATAAAATTGACCGTGGTTACATATATTTCTTTGTTAGTTTCCATGGCCGTTGTATAATGAATGTTATTGCTTCCTTCATTATGTAAATTGGAAGGTCATGATCAAACAAAGGATATTGCAAGGCAATAATAGTTTCCAAGTCTAAAGATATTACAATTAAATGTAATCACATGCCACGGTTTTATTGTGATGGAAAGTTCCCCCTCCACCAAACTTAATGAAATTACCAATGGCACAACCCTTTCTTCCAATTTTAATTAGAAGAACAATGTGCCCTTTTTTCTCATACTACAAAAACATGCCAACATCTAATTAATAAAACCAAATTGACATGTTCAATGCTCATGAAAATTCAACTACCAAATTCACATTTAATTCAATCTATTAAATTTTAAAGACATACATTTGGTTGGTCATCTTTAATTTTTTTCAAGAATTGGTTTTCTTGAACTTGATTTCAAGTGAAGACCTTGGGGCCTCCATGTGACCCCACCCTTTTTCACAAAAATTTTAACATCCCAAGTTGCCTTCAATTAGTGCGTTTTTTAATTTTTGACAAATCTACATGTTCCAATTCACCCATGATTATACACACATGTATTATAATGCATGGTATTCAAATGACACATTTAAACACTATCATGAAATAATTTCAAACATGTCCTAAAGCATGAATAGGAAATAATTGGTTTATAAGTTGTTGCCAACCACCTACCAATCCCCTAAGTTGGTTGTTGACCATGCAAATTTGGACACTTCTTTCCAATGTAAGTTCCCTTTTGTCAATCACATATGCCCATGTGGATGGGATCCCACATACCCTATAATGTCTGGTGCTTTCAACAGTCCTTTCAAGTTGGTTATAGGATGTTGATCAAGTATTTGTCCTTTATTTTTAAGTTAAAAAGGCAAGGGCAGTATGTTGGAAGAATATGACATGTTACCTATGCACTTGAATGGGCAATCATTTATCAATAATGCATTTTGTGGACCTAGATTCCTAAGCCTAGGACTAACCTCATCCCACACAAATATTGGTTTCAAACCCTCTACTTTTAATAAATATTGAATGATGGGAACCAAATTTGGGAGGGTTGTTTGTGACCATATCATTATATCAAATATCTGGGAACATAGGTGTAAGAAATCAAACATATCTAGCCCCAAGCTTACTAACTTGTTCTCACATCAATATGTGGACTCTAATGGGTTCCAACCCTTTGCAAATTTCACATGTTTTGCATCACAAAGTAACCCATTGATGTCTATTACCAATAAGTAACATACCTTATTTTTTACGAGCTTGCTTGGAACACCAATGTAGGTGCTCGTTGAAACATTGAAGTTCATTTCTTTAGAATCATTTTTGACCATGATGTTGTTGCCACCCTTGACTTTCTAGGCCCATGATTTGGATTAAGTTTGCATGTTGGAGTTTATCGAAAGAAAATTGTCCCCTTTGATGTCAAGGAAAATTGGACCATTATCTTTTCCTTGTTTATTATGGTATCAAGTGGATTTAAATATTTTTCAAATCTAATAAAGCATGATAATTTTTGTTGGGGGTCATCTCACAAAAATTGTTGAGTTTGTTTACATGATAGGTTTTGTTGGGGCCCATGTTACACAAATTCTGTTGCAAAACCCATTGGATCATGATCCTATATTTGGTTCAACCCACATGAAGTCATGAAGTTAGTAATCAAAATTATGGTATGTAAGATAACAAAAAAAACAACTAGTGCCACAAAACTACATATCCACTTGTAACACACCTATGCATTTGATTTTTTAAACATTAAACAAACATTCAATTCATGGTTGTTTTATACCTAGATAAAGATACTTCTCCCATACTCCCAACATCTTGAATTTTTTTTTTTTGAATAGTGCTCTTCTTGTTATTTGATCCAAATATAAAGGCATGTGTATTGGCATTAGATTACATAAGTTTCCACATTTCCTCCATCATACTACACATCTTTTTGTGGCCATCCACTAATTCATCAAGGACCCTCCTCAAATCATTTTGGTTATTTTCCAAGGGTTCAAAACACATTTCAATATTAGATACCATACCACTATTGATATTAGGTCCACATTGTCATAATCAATGGGTTCATTATCCTATAAAGACACCTCACAATTCAAATTGTCAATATTCATTGCTTCATAAAAATTTGACTTGAATAACAAATTATCATAATGTGGTGAAACATTGAATGAATTATTTGTATAAGAAAAATATGGGTTTTTTGTTATACTTTGACCTCATCTTCCTCTATATATATTTGATTATGTTTATATTTATTTCATTCACATTCATTTTGGATTTCTACTTATGTTGGAACTCTTCTAAGCTCCATTTTTTAAACCTTATCAAATCCATTAGTTGGTCATTCACATACATGTAGAATCATACAACAATGGCGCATATGATAAGTAACTTGTAAAATAATAGGTTTCCAAAGAAGGCAAAACAAACATAAACCTTAAACCTTCAATTGTTTTTATTTTTTCCTTTAGTTGTGTTTGCCTACATTTCAAGACTATTGCCATTTAGTTCTTAACATGTTTAAAGGCAAGAAAATGGTGTATGTATTGAAACCCCATGTCAAGGGCCTCCTTTATTGCCTCCAATTATTCAATAGGTTATTTTTGTATATCATTAATGGAAAGGTTTAGCTATTTTGCATACCTTCAAAGTGATGTTAACCATGTGTTCTTGCCACCACCCACAAGTCTCCCCTCTATATTGCATTTGACAATAGGGATGACTACCTTACCAATCCGCTAGACTATTTTAATTTTTAACTATTTTTTCATCACCTTTGTTCAACACCTAGCCTTTTCTTTAATCCCTTGGGAACATACATTTTATGAAACCACTTCAAAATTTAGTTTAAAAGACCAATCTCCAATTGACATATTACTAACATCCTTACCTTATGTTGTTTTCTACTAATTATAATCAACAAATGGTGGCATTATTGTAATCATTGGATTACCCAATACTTGTATATTCATTGAAACATAATGACAATTGGTTGTGATGTTTGTTACCATGATGAAAATTATTGGTTTGTGAATGGTACAAGCACCAAACTCCATGATGACACATTATGGGTTTTTTGACTAGTCAAAAAAATGTCTACTATCCTTTTGACTAAAATTATAATTATTTGGTCACAAAAATCATTATGTAGTTGCAAATGTCATTGAAATGTCATGTGATGTCATGGTTTTGTGACCACAATTAATATGATGATTAGTGGGCTTCTTTGGATAGATATATTATTATTCATGAAATTGTATAATATGTTTTAAATAAATTAAATTTACCTAATTAAAAATACCATGACTTTCGCAACTAAAGTAATTACGTTTAAATTCACAACATGATGATATGGCATTCCATGTGGTAATAAAATATTTGATTATTAGTCAACATGATGACTCATACATTACTTTGTATAAAATGAGACATTTATTGGTTGGTCACAATGTTAGAGATGATGTCCAATCCCTCAATGTAACTCTTTGCATCAAGATGCAAGTTTAAAAACTTTACCCCCACTACAACAAATCTTGTCTTTTGAACCAAACACAAAAATAATTATTGTTTTTTTCAACTACATTTATAATTAATTAGTCATAACAATCATTAAATAGTGGCAAAACACATGAACATGCCATGTGACATCATGGTTTTGCAACTATAGTCAATATGATAACTTGTTATTTTTTTGGGTAAATTATCACATTATTTTTCAATTTTTGTTCATTAGTTAGGGCATAACCAAGGTAAAATATGCAAGTTAGTTAATGACACTTACTATTTTTTTGGAAATATTCATAAAATATGCTTTAATATATTGAATTCATAAATATTATTTAAGTCAATAATCAACAATTATAAGTTCTTTAACTTCGTTGCATAATATTGAAAAACCACATGTTTTAATATGCATTTAAGTACATTTTTGAGATGCAAATACTATAAAGTATGTGTCACAATTTTGAAAAATATAGTTACAAATACATGAAAGTAAAACATCAATTAAAATTATTGTACTTTCAAGTTGATAAAGCTCTAATGTGTATGGATATAATTTAAACTTTTCATATTATGGTCATAATTTATCAAAGTTTTAATGTAAAAGTATTTTGGAAAATTTGAACAACTAGCCAGTTTACAACATATTTTTCATCCACTTTTTTTATATAATTTTTTTCAAACTTACAATAAACTCAATGGAAAGCTCTATGATTTCAAAATGCAATTTAAATAGGTTTTTTTTAAAAATCTGAATGTTGAAAAAAGATTTTTTTTAAATTAAATTTTCTTAGAACTATTTTTTGGGTATATTTAATGATGTTTGGACCTATTAGTTAGTTGTAAAAACCATCCACCTTTACAATTGGTAATGACTTCATCTCCCATGATGATGACATGGCATGTTATAATGCTAACAAGATGATGTGACTATTTGTCAATATCATGATTGACGTGATTGATTTGATGAATATATCTCATTTATTAACTAGTTGAAAATATTGTTGTCCTTTGTGATTGATATTGATTTGATCTTCCATGTTGTGATGATGATATGGCATGCCATTTGGCAATAAGGTGTCATAAATTTTCATCATGATCCATGATTTTTTGTGACATCATAAGTTTTTGTGTGTCTTGAATTTATGGCACAAATATTTGTCATGGCATGCCATAATTTTTTGTGTGCCACATGAGGGTTTGAAGCCATGAATTTACATGCATGTGTATGTGTACTAAACAATTTATTTTAAACTTGTAATTATGATTACAATATTAATAGTCATTTTGAAAAAGGTGACACATAACTCTTTGACTTTTAAACTATTAGCACACTAGCTTAAATTAACATACCTATTAAGTTAACATATGTATGTAAACTACTTAATAAAAACCTACTTCATAGTATAGGTTACCTTGTAAATTATTTAACTAAACATAAAAAATTTACTACATCTTATATATTTTAATATACCTAGAATAGGTTACCTTACTAATAAGTTAACTTACTTGTAGGCTCACTTAATTTCCTAGCTTTAGGTTTTTGGCCAAGTCAACCTAAGTAGTCTCATTACAAAATATTTTATTAAATTTGGAACCACCTTAAGTTTGTGCAACAAGATGCAACTATGATATTAATTATTATGTATTAGGGCTATTTAGTAGGTAACTTTTAAATATTCGAATAGGTTGCACTATCCTACTAGATTACTTAAGTATATACCCATATTTAGGTATATTTAGGTAAGTGTCTAAAATATGTAATAGGAACCTAGGCTCCCTAGGAGATAGGTTAAATATAATCTTATATAGTAGGTAACAATTATTTGGCCATGTTTAGCCATGTTTCTAGCTTACACAAGAAGAAATCTTCTTTTTTTTCATTACCCAAATTCATTAGATTTTTAGTGAAATGGTAAAAAATTGAGTGATATGCAACTTGTATGGTTTTGGTCAAAAATGATTAGTTGATTATGATAGTTTTAGTGAAATGATTTAAAGTTATTTTGGATAGTCACATGTTGCATTACTTAATTTTTAATTTTAAAATTATGACATGGATATATGAGGTCCTAACTTATATGACATGGAATAAAACACCACATCATCATTTCTTTTTTCTTTTTTCAGATCATGGAGTCACAAACCATATTTTTTTATGGCACACCATGACAAAATGACACGTTGTGAAATTTTTTTTAATTTAAATTGTTTTCTAATTTTGTGATTTTATTTTTTGATGTCATTAACCATTCAATATACATGTTCATATGTTGCATTTATACAAGATACATTGGTGCATTCATCAAGGTTGGACCCAAGACCTCTTAGAAACTCACTATGATCTTAACCACCAAACCATTTCAAAACATATTAAAAAAAATAAAATTAAAACTTTATTATCTTTGGCATGGAATTGATTAGGAAATTCAAACTTTAGCATATGTTTTTTTTTTCAATTTTTATTCAAATGTTACAAATGAAAACATGATCTTCAAGTTTATTCAATAATGTGTTCAATTTTTTTTTTAAAATATATATATTATTATAATTTTTTAAAAAAAATTCAAAATATCATGTCAGAATAAATTTACAAGTTTCTTTTTGTTGAAATTGACCTACAATATTTATGAATTCAATGTGAATTTAAGAATGCCATCATTCAATCTTTAACAATGATATTTCCATTATGTCAAATATGTCCATTATTTGAAAATTTACAAGTTGTTTTTCCCCCAATATGATTAGGTAGAATGTTTTTAATTTTTTTTTGCAATGTTACTAAAATGGCAATCATCCATAAGAAGATGTAGCCACATTTGGTTATAGACAAGTTGCGAAGTTAGAAACTTGTTTAAATCTTTCAATATGGCTATTAATATAATTTATTGTCAAACATTATTGATACATATTTTAAATTTGACAAAATTTGATTTTTTTTCTTTCAAAAAAGTCCTTTGTTGATATTGTTGCCTTTTTAAATTGGCAAAAATGGCAACAAAGAAAATAAAATAAAGTAGTCAACATAACCATTTAATTTCAATACCATATTTGTTTAACAACATGAATCATATACTAATACAAATGATCTATTTTACAAATGACATTTTTGAAAATTCACAAAAAAAGACTATTTTAAAATAGTATTTTATGTTGGGAGAAAAATACATTATGTTCCATAGAACTATGGAAGTTGTTTTTTAAAACTTTTTTTTGCTTTGACTTCTTGGTACAAAGAGAATGTTCAACAAATTTTTAACATAAAAGATTGTAACTTTTAACCTAGTATTTTCTTTTTTTTTCTTTTTTCATACTTGGCTATTAGAGATGGTTGGATAAAAATTACAAGGAACCACTAATTTTCATTGAAAAATGACTTTCAAATTTATTGAAACTTGAACCTAAGACCTCCTTATAAAAAGACCAATGTCTTAACCACAAGCCATAATTTTCCATGCATAATAATAATAATAATAATGACTATTTTTATGTAAAGTTCTTTTATCCTAATGGCTTTGAAGCTAAAGTCATTAACATACATAAACTTTAAATAAAAATAATATCCTAATTTTTTCAATTGAAAGGTTGTTGCTTAGTGGTAAAAACATTTTAAAAAATTACAAAGGTCTTGAGTTCAAGCATCATTTATTAAAAACTTACTTTTTATTGTATATAACATGTTTATTAGCTTGCCAAACCTAGAGGGTCCTTTATAATTTCCTTGGGTATGAGGTTGAAGGCCATGTGATACCCTATGAGTTGTCAAGTAAGTGGTTATCATTAAAAATGAAAACCTTTAATTTTCAATGCGAGAATCAACTTGAGAATTGGCCTAAAAAATACCCCTTCAGTGATATTCATCCAACATTGGTATGAGTATTGCAATAGAGTTTATGTAGATGTACCTCATAAAGCTTAATAACATTCACAAAATCATAAATCAAAGTATATTGCCCTTGTGTGAACTTGGACAAGACTTGCATCAATTCCAACATATGTAGGACACAAGCAAGACCTAATAATGTTTATGCATCACATAAAATTTGTGATTGATTTTTATGATTTCAATACTTTTGTTGTTAGTAACCATTTTCAAAACTAAAGTTAATATTTTTGCAATTTTTTAAAAAGGCAACAACATAGATACCCAATGGGTCATTATGTTTTTCAATTTTTTGTTACCATTTGAGTGTAAAAGTTGGTTAATTTTTTTTTGTTACCTCAAAGGTGTTTAGCCCTAAAATTAATTCATGTTTTTGCCACATAAACATGCACAAAAAACTAACTTTTGTAACTTCATCACAACTTACAAAAATGAACTCAATTTTTTACACAACAATTTTGATGGCACATAAGACACATTGTGCATAGCTTGTGCCATGTTCACCTTGGTCAAATTTGACTAATGTTTGCAAGAAAAATTGGATTAGGGAATCAAGTTTCAAGGCTAACAAATTTTCCTTCCTTTTCTCATTTGAATACATCTTACACTTGACCATCTAAATCTTCCCACCCTCTTCACAAATAGGCTTGCACCAACAAAATCTTGCAACCTATCTATCTTTGTATACCCTATTCAACTCCCATTCTATCCTTTTGGCCTTTTAAAAAATTCACTATGTTTAACTTTTGCAAAATTTGCAACCATGATTAGGGATGGGTTGAACTTCAAACACAAATTCTTCCTTTAAGAAATGTAAAAGATGCATGTGTAGAGAAAGTTTAAAGGGTGTCACACATGTGAATGATAAATCACCATATGACAAATGTTCCAAAACTTTTGGGTTTGGAAATGCATGTGTTGGGTTTGTGCAAGAACCTTCAATGACAAACGTGAATACTCACAAAATATAACAAACAACTAGATTTTACAGAATGAAATCATTACGAAAAATGCATGGCTAAGTACATACCAAAATTGAAATGAATTACATTGAAAATTCCACCCAAGTAATTGATTTTCTCCCCACTCCCTATGTGCATTATTCAATATTTTGTCAACCTTGTAAATCACATCACAAATTTAACATGCCACAAATTAATAATGAAAATTGTATAAAGTTTGTTCTTTCATAAGTTCATATATTTTACATACAAATATCATGCGTTGAAAATATGTTTCACACAAATAAATGTGTTGACAAATGAAGTTTGACCTTATAAATAAATAAACTTCGCATGAATTTCACATCTTCCTATAAATCCATGTGTCAAATGTGTTTTGAATGCATGATACGAATGTGTGAAACATATGAATTATGAATGAACAAATTTTGCACAATTTTCATTATTAAGTCGTGAGATGTTAAATTTATGATGTATAACATTCAATTGAATCTCAAAGTGAAAAAATAGTTGCCATATTTCTAAAATAGTTACCATATTTCTGAAATATTCCACCAATTTTGTTTTTTAAAATTTAGTGTTACAATTGCCATCCCTATTGTTTCTTTGGCAAAATAGAAACTTTTACAAAATGACCATTGCTTTTGATTTTGTTTCTCCAAGGTTCATTGTCCACTATCACTTCTTTGGCATTATAAAACATTAAAACAAACCTTCAAGTTCCTTGACCATTACACTACATTCCTTCTTTAGCACACCTAATTACTCCTCCAACATTATAAAACACTAAAACAAGTCTTCTTGCAAAAACACACAACATCAAATGACTTTTAGCTATAAATACAAATATAACCTCATCTTTAACCCACAAAGAAGATTTTGAAATGCATCACAAACAACTTATTTATGATGTAACTATTCCAACTTATTTCTATTTGCAATTGCATTGACTTCCACAAGTTCCAACTTATAGTTATTTAATATCCTACAAACCTTGCAAGGGCAAAACATTCAAGCACCATCAATATAACAATAGGAATTTAGAATGTTGTCTGTAATGGCATTCACCTGTAGGAGTCGAGGCATGACTAAAGGCGACATAGAGTTAGTAGTCTGACATCCAATGATGAAGGGTGATCACCATTGTTAATGACAAATGCACAACGTGGATTTTAGGATTGGCAAGAGCTTGGATTTTGACCGTCAATTCTAGGCAACCTTTTTTAATCTTGCACTTCAAAATCCTTTAGGCCTTTTACATGGTTTTTTTTGTTGTCAAGTGGCAAAATTTTACGAAAAAAACAAATGGTGCTCATGGGTTGTTAAAAACCTGGTGGCACATGTTTGTGTAGCTTGTTGTGAGATTGATGGTAGTTTTGGAACTTATTAAAATCTATAAAAAGTTTTTTTGGAATTTGTGTGGTTTGCCTTCCTGTTGTTGTATCGCTGCTCAATTGCTTTTTGTAGAGTGCTACTAATTCCAATATTATGTCATGGAAGCACAAGAGTCGAGGACTAAGGTTGGACGTGTTGAAAGAAAAAATCCAACACAAAGAGTGATTGATGTCCCTTTGTAACCAAAAGAAAGGGGAAGGTTAAAAGAACAAAATTTGGTGTGTATGAAACTTTTAAACAAAGCCAAAAACATTGGAATTTTTCAATCAATTCCATCACTTGCATGGTGACCTACTACCAATCAGAAATTCTATTGAAGTTTATTGATTTTAACAGAACCCAATTCTATATATGCAGATGTGTCAATCTGTCATAATTCTGTAACTCTCATCACACATTGCCATAATGGCCATAAATAACTAGTTGCCAAGTACTAATCCATATCATTAAAAATCTAGAACCTATTGAGGTTCGGCTTGAGGTCAAAACTCTCAAGGTTCATTCAGTTCATATGAGTTGCTAAACCTTTTTTCCATTAAATGCAATAATGCAACGTGACACCAAATCTCTCATATGATAACTCTATAAATTTAATCTCTTTGAGTCTCCCCCACTCCTATCCTCATACATCTGATTCTGCCCAACCCAAGGACACCCCTTTGACACTTCTAGTACTCAATTTGACAACTGTCTACAACATGGATTCAAAGTGCTACAACAAAAATTCCCCTTCCCAAATGCATGTTGATTTTTATATGCCCTTATTTCTACAGCTCAGACCTCTTTTGTCTTCATCATTCTTTAGCATCAACCCCTCATATCATATATCCTTTCTTAGAACAACATATCTATTCTGCTAAGTCACTAGTGCAACAGGGTTCAACAACGACTAGCTGAGTAGTACAACATGTCAACAAAAAGAAAAACTCATACGAGAAAAACTTGTTGCCTTGCTCCTTCATTCTGCCTTTTATCTTACCTTCCATTGTCAATTACACAAACCTTTCTTCGATGCAACAGGTCCCTCCACCATCCATAGCTTGGTGCAAATCTTGTTTTCCATAACACACAAACAAACAAAGTTGCCTACCCATGCATTCCCTGCAGCAGCAACGGAATAATTCCCGCCGTAAGCATGCAAAAAATTGACGACTATTGAAAACAATCAAATAAAAAAATGAAACCCTAAAACTTGTTGTGTTCACACTATCAGGGTGACTTTTTGTCTGGTCACACGTTGCCTATCTGAGTTTCAAAGACCTCTTCAACAATTTGAAATTGCTGGGTCATTTTCAGTGTACCATGATTTGGACCAAGGATGCCATTGTGTATCATTGTTGGACTTGCCAAATTCCAGACTCAAGGTCAACAGTTGCATTCATTTTTTTGTTTTTGCACACTTTTCCCTCCCCCCCTTCCCCCTTGGTTGGCCGTTTGCAATTTGGATGTGGTTTCTTGATGTTGTTTTCTTTGCTTTCTTTCGACAATGTTCGATTGTTGATGATTACCAAGGTGAAGTCCAGGTTGAAAATGAATTTTCAGGGAATTACATTGGAGCCGAGGGTTCGTTAATTTGCACATGGTTTTTCAAAACACTATATGCAAATTTCTTCATGAGAATGAATAAGGAGGAGTTCTGGTTTTGATCATCTTAGTTAACCATGTGATGACTTGAAGCCAATTTTGCTCAATGATCAATATGATGCTATTGCAATTCTAGCATGAGACGGAAATGTTTCACAACAGAGGTATCATGGGGGTGTTTGTTCATTGGTTTGTCACTTGTCTATAGTTGGCCATGCCGGATGAGGCCAAATTCACAATGCTTCGTTTTGATGATTTTGTTAACGGAATTAGTTCTTTCTGAAGTTGATACCTAATTTTTTTTCTCTTTGTGAGAATCTAACAAAATAAGTGATTGTGTGGGTGGGTAGTGCAATATGCGAAATGTGTTATCTTGAAGGTGACCATACGCACCGTGACTTTGGTAAGTGCTCCAGAGGATTTTGGCTCTTGTCAAAAAGACATTACAGTTGAATGCATAATGATTTAAAAGAACTGGCCACGATGCATTTTTAAAATAGGAAGACCAAAATAATAGGCAATTCCTGGATTGCAGAGAAAATTTTGCCAGTGCAATGCATTGAGATTTGTAGTGTATAGCAGGGAAGATGGTATTGACTACGGCGATCTAAGGCCCGCTTTACACTAGGAGTCAGGGCCAATGTTCAACCCAAATCCAGCATTCCTATTGGTGCAAAAGTTGAAATCAGCCCAAGGGGCTTTACACTGGGAGTCAAGGCTGAAGTAGAAAAAAACTTTTCAATGTGCCCCAAGTTACTAATAAGTGCTGAACTTTATGGCAATGTATCGGCCCCAAGGCAGAAAAAAGGCTACCTAAAATTAGGGAGGCCGATTTTTAAACCTTGGGGCCAATGTTCCAGCATTTATTAATATCCTGACGTCAAGTTCTAACATTTATTAGTGACTCGGGGCCGATTTGCAACCCAAAAATGCTCAAAGTTGGCCCCAAGTATTTTTGGCCCTGACTCCTAGTGTATAGCGGGCCTAATTGTGATTAGTTTTTCAATGTCTCAATTTAGGCTTTCTCCTTAACTCACTGTGGTACAAAAAAAAGCTCCTGAAACTTTCCTTTTTAGGGAAAAACGACCAGCTAAGATTGGAATGGTTTTTCTCAGTAGGAATCATTACGTCCCCAATTCTTTTTTTTCATTCATCCACATGGATATAATTGTCTCTAACTAAATGACGTAACATTTTGTTCTATCTCACCCAATTACCATATTCCCTATTCCATCATCCACGATTTCCCATGTGTGTTGCCTGCCATGACTCATCCAAAGAGAAAGCAACGCTGTTCATCAAAACGTTCATGAGGGCCACAGTGAACCAGCACCCACCAGTGCATCCAAGCACCATCCAATGGATGCCCATTATAACTCAGTTGTGGATGAACCTCAACTGAGTTAATATTTGGTTTCATCTTGGTAACCAAGTTTGTAAGAAATAGGTCTCATATCTACATAGATAGTTAAGAAAATAGGTAACTACTGGGTAAATAAATGGTTTAGGGTTTAGGTAAGGGCTGATTTTATTGCCTACCTACTAACAACCCACAAGTGGATAAAAGTAACTGAGCTAACCACCATGGTTAGTTAGGGAACTGGAACCCAACGGAAAACTGTTTCCAGACCACTTATCATCCATCCTTCATGTGACCGCTCACCAACGCATTGTACGTTGTCTAGCTCATAAAATGGTACCGACGACTGCTAGGGTTGCGCTCATTGCGCGGACTAGTGCATCTTATATATACTACGTCCCTAACGGAGCTCGGGTTTCAGGCCGACCGGGCCCGGCGCTAATCGGAGGGCGGAATTTCCTGTTCCCAGTCTGTGGGCAAAGGAAATTAGGTTACGACATTAGGAACGGAGACCCGGGATAGCCGACGTCAAGAACGGGGTGCGGGGCCGGGTCCGGTCCGGACTGTGTGTGACGGAGCCCGCCAACTTTTGCTCCAGAGAACACCCACTGAGGGAAGTTATCAGCAGTCACTTTTCGGAAAGTTTTTGGTATGGTCGTTGCTGATTTTGGGTACTGTAGCTGTGCAAGAT
>Ga0116229_10006321_pt1 | contig 19079 bp, 27 predicted proteins | sample S1TSphgellanicum_3_FD_87313 | JGI IMG/M metagenome (GOLD analysis project Ga0116229, IMG submission 87313) | Host-associated microbial communities from peat moss isolated from Minnesota, USA - S1T2_Fc - Sphagnum magellanicum MG | ecosystem: Host-associated > Plants > Peat moss > Unclassified... | reverse complement strand
GCGCTGGTCGCTGCGGCGAGCTCGTAGCGCTTCGCATTGCAAAGGACGCCCGCCGGCTATTGACTTTTCGGAGTCGTGCGCCATTAGGAAGACAAGAACGCGTATAACCCGGAGAGGACGCACTTGAGAATCGGCTTCGACGATAGTTCTTGCGCCGCGCCCGGCGCGTCCGCCGCGGCGACCCAAGCTACGCCAAGCGCGGCGCCCAAAGCGACGCCGCTCGCCGCGCCGCCGGCCGCGAATTCGGCTGGCCGGAGCCCCGCCGTTCCCGCGCAGGCGCCCGACAGCGTCGGCAAGCGCGAGGACGGCGTCGTCGCGTCGACGGAAGACTGGTTCAAGGACGAGTGGACGACCGTGGCGGGCGCCGTGCACGGGCTGATGTCGGCGCCCGGCGTCGTGTCGCAAGCCTATCTCAAGGCCGCCAAGGCCAACACGGAGCTCGGCGACCAAGTCGCGCGCACCCTCGGCAGTCAGTCGCCGAACCTCCGCCAAGCCGCGATCGATACGCTCGGCCACCTCGCGGACGGCACGAGCACGGCGGCCCAGGACTATGCGTCCAAACTCGATGCCGCCAATCGCATTCCGCGCATGGTCGAAAGCGTCGAAGCGCCACTCGATCGGGGTCTGTCCGCCGCGGGCCGCCAAGTGGCGTCGAAAATCGATGCGGGAATCGCGGCCGCGCCGAAAGCCTTGCAGGGCCCGCTCCAAACGCTCGCGGGGAGCGTTAAGAGCGGCGTAGCGAACGCGTACGCGAGCGTCAAGGGCGCCGTCGACAAATCGATCCGCACGCCCGACCCCAAACTCGAAGCCGCAGGCAAGGACCTCGGCCGGAAGCTGGGTGCGGCGGCAAAGGCTGATAGCGCGGAAGCGAACGGGCTGGTACGCACGACCTCGCGCGTGATCGGCACGACAATCGGCGACCTCTCGCATTCGGGCGCCGTGAGCGATGCGCTCGACAAGGTCCCGTTTCTGCGCGACACGCCGGTCGTGGGCATGCTGCTCGCGGGTGCGGGCACGGCCATCGACGCGCCCAAGGTCGGCGTCGCCGACGCGACGGTCGCAAACGTCGGATCGACGCTCATCGGCACGGCGGCCGGCAGCGCCGTGACCGGCGGCCTCGCCTCATTCGCGGGCGGATCGCTCGCGGCTGACGGCCTTGGCGTCGCGGCCGCGACCGGGCCCGTGGGTTGGGCGGTTGCCGGCGGCGTCGTCGCCGGGGCCGCGATCGGGTACGGCGCGTACAAAGCCTTCGAGAGCCAAGCCGGGCAAGACGTGGTGAACGGAATCGTGAACGCGAACGGCAAGCAGATCGTCAAAGGCGTAGAAGAAGGCGGGGCCGACGTCGTTCACATCGGTCAACACCTCGGACACGCTGCAGTAGATGCTGGAAAAGATATCGGTCACGGCGCCGCTCGCGCCGCGAGCTTCGTCGCTCATCTTTTTTAGTTGGTATCGTCCATGAGCGGGCTCCCGCCCGCTCCGCCCGGCCTGCCCGTGACGCTGGCCGCATCCCGCGTGGCCCCGGCGCGCTGGCGCGCGGGCGTCGCGATACTCGTGGGCATCATCTTCGCAGCCTTCGCCGCGCTCATGATCTGGCGCGGGCTCAGCTGGCCGATCGGCCTGGCGATCTTCGGTGGCGGCTACGTGCTCCTGCTCGGCTCGGCATTTTCCGCCACCGTGAGCGCCGGCGAAGGCTGGCTGCGCGCAGGCGGGCGCTACGTGCGAACCGACGAATTGAGCGCGCTGGAAACGCGCGTCACGCTCGCGGGCACCCAGATCGCGATGCGCGACCGGGATAGCCGAAGGTTGACCGTTCGCCTGTCGGATCTCACGACGGAGCCCGCGCTGTGGGCCGTCGTGCGCTCCGGCGTCGCCACGTCGTTCGCCAATGGACTCGCCGCCGACCCGCGCGCGAAGCGATTATTTCAGTAGCGAAAACGCTTCCCGTTCGACGGCGTAGAGCGCCATCGGAAAGCCGTCGTGCACGAGATGTCGCTCGAACGTCAGCCCGCAGCGCAGCGCCAAGCGAATCGAGGGCCGATTCGCCGGCCGGATCAAGGCGATGACGCGCGGCACCCCGAGCCGCTCGAACGCATAGCGCACGCAGGCGCGGCCCACCTCGTCGGAGTAGCCGCCGCGCCAGTACGGACGGCGCAAGAAGCACACGACCTCGACTTCGTTCCGGCCCTCGACCGTGTGCGGCAGCGGACCGCACTGGCCGACGAACGTCCCGTCGTGCAATTCGACGGTCCACGGCGCGAAACCGCGCTCGGCGTAGAGGCGTCGATGCGCGGCGATCCAATTCGCGGCCGCGACCGGCGTGAGGATGTCGAGATAGTGGGCCATGATCTCACGATCCGCGAACATCTCCTCGAGCGCCGGCAGGTCCGCCGCGTTCACTTCGCGCAGGCGCATCCGCGCCGTCTCCAAGACGGAATTAGCGATAGATGCCGCTCGTATAGCCGCTGTGGTAGAGCATGTTGAAGTTCGCCGCGCTGTTGAGCATCACGCTGTCGCGCACGAGCAGCGTGTCGAGCGCCGTATGATAGGTCTGCGAGAGCATGTCCGCCAGTCGCAAACTGCGCTGCTGCGGATCGAGTTTGAGGGCGATGGGCCGGGATTCGCCGATCCATGCGTCGACCTTCGACTTGTCCGCGCGCGCGAGCATCTGGACGGCGATCGGGTAGTTACGGCCGACGTTCGCAACGGCTTCTTGACTCGCATCGGGCAGCGACGCGAAGCGAGCCTTGAGAAACGAGCGTTCGGCCGGGATGAAACCGCTATCGGGTCCCGGCGTATCGAGCATCTTCGACACCCACGCGTAGGCGCGGTCCATCTCCTGCAGCGATTGTTCGGTGATCAAGCGTTTGCGCGCCGGATCGAAAGCGACGGTCGGATCGTGCGCTTCGACGATCCGCCGCGTTGCGTCGTTCTCCGGCAATTGTTCGACGCTCAGACGGAACGCGGCTCGCTTCTCGGCGACCGCGTACGGCGGATCCTGCGCGATCTTGTCCAGGAACGCGTGAGTGCGCTCGTCGGCTTTGCGCACGCCCGCCGGATCCTTGGCGAAGTCCGACGCCGTTTGGTCGGACACCCGCTGCTGCTCCGCGGGCGTCAGCGGTCCGGCGGCGACGAAGGCCAGCAGTCGCTGGAAATCGGCGGCGCACCCGGCGCACGCGCCGTTTTGCGCGGCCTGCAGGGGCGCGGTCGCGAGAGCCAGGGCGAACAGTGCGACGCCCGCGCCGCGGAACATTCGATCTCGGAACTGCATATCGCGCAACCTCGGCCGGAGGGTTCGAGAGACCATCCGGCAACCTCTGCACGCCGGACCGGAGCGCTCGCCCCGGCCCGGCCCGCAGATGCTTACAGCGCGACCAGCGCCGCGATGTCGGCGATATCCGCGACGTCGGCGGCACCGGCGATGTCGCCGATGCCCCCGGCCAGATCGCCGAAGCCGCCGAGTCCGCCCACCAGGTCCGAGATGTCGCCCAGGTCCATCAGCGACGACAAGTCGCCGCCGCCGAACAGCATCGAATCGGCCAGCCCGCCCAGGTTACCGCCTGCCGGCGAGTTGCCGCTCATGCCGCCATCGAGTGCACCGATACCCGCGCCGATCGGATCGCCGGTCATCAGAAAACCGTCGATCGCACCCCCGATGGCGGCTCCGATATCGAACCCCATGGCCTACGCCACGATCTTGGAGTTGGCGTCAGCAACTTCGCGAGCGCCCGCCGTCGAGGACGCCGCCGCCTGCGAATGCGATTGCGAGATCGCGGTCATGGTCTGGTTGTTGTTGTCGTCCATGGCCTGCTTTGTCTGCAACTCGAAATTGGCCGCGTATTGCTGCTGCTCTTCCTGCAACAGCTGCTGTTCTTGCGAATCGTCGGTGCTACCGCTGCCGCCGGTGAAAACCGACGCGACAGACGAAACGATCGAACCCATGAGTTTCGTTCTCCTATCTGCGCTGCTTTGTGAGGGTGAGGGGCGCGCCGCTTGAGGCCCGCACTTCCCTATCGTTTACAGGGCGCGTTTTTCAAGGGCCAGGGGCGGCGAATCGCAACGATACGAACCGCTGGCGTCGATCTCGAGCGTCACGCTGTCCAGCGCGAGCCGATGCACGCGATGATCCCAAAACCCGAAAACGCGGATGACGACGGGTTTGAGCCGATCGATCAGCGCCTTCGTCGCCGCGGAGACCGTGAAGCGGTCGCGCAGCCAGCGCGGATGGTCGCGCGGCAGCGCGATCTCGGAGACGGGGTCGATCTCGCGCGCGTCGGTGCCCAGGCGCGCGGTTTCCGCGCTCTGAGCCAGTTCGCCGACCGCGCCCGCGCTTCGCCGTACGACGCTCGAACGTTTGCTCACGATGCCACCACCGCTTGACGGACCGTCGCGAGCGCGCGGTCGCGCAATTGCGCCACGCGCTGCTTGGTGAGGGAGAATCTGCGCGCGACATCGGCCAACCGGTAGCCGCGCGCGTAATACAGGCCCAGGACTTCCCGATGGCGCGGCGGCAAGCGCCGGAGCGCCCGGCGCACGGACCCGCGCGTTTCCCGCGCGCAAAGCACGGTAGCCGGATCGCTCTGCCAATCCGGTTTCACGAGCACGTCGATCGCCTCGGCGGCGTCGAGCGAGATCGGCCGGCGCAGATGCTCCCGGAACTGCGCCGAGCGCAGTTTGGGATGGCGCCGTTCGAGCTCGCCGGGCGAGGGCATGCGGCCGAGTTCGAGCGCGAGCGAATAGCGGTCCCGTTCGGCGGATTGCAGCACGCGCCGCGTGAGTTGCGGCAAGTGGTCCGAGCGCCGCGCGCCGTCGAGCATCGCATAGAGGATCTTCAGCCGGGCGTAGCGTTCGAGCGACATGCCGCGCGCCTGATCGTAAGAGTCGACGGCGGCGATGAGGCCGAGCGAACCGTCGCCCGCGAGATCGTCGAGATCGACGTGCCGGATCTGGCGCCACACGACGCGCGCGATCGTGTGCACGAGCGGAAACAGTCGCAGGATCTCCGCTTCGCGCTCCGGCGGCGTCATGGCGGCGACTCGCCCTCGACGAGCGTTTGTAAACGTCCGTACAGATCGTCGTGCGAACCACGCGCGACTTCCGTCGCGACGGCGTCGGTCAAGACGTCGCCGAACATGCCGATCGAACGGGACAGCGGTTCGAGCGCCGTCGCGAACAGGAGGCCCTCGAACTGCGCCGCCGCATCCGCGCTCTGTCGCTGGGATCCGTCGTTCGCGGGCGCGGGCGTTCCCGGTGCGTTAGCTGCGTTCGATGTTATCGGCGACACGTAACATCTCGTCGGCGGCCTGCACGCCCTTGGCGTTCGCCTCGTAAGCCCGTTGCGCGGCCAGAATCTCCATCATGGCGCCGATCACGGACACGTTCGAACGTTCGAGCATGCCGAATGCGACCTTCGGCGTCGTCGGGCCGCCGGCGTTGACGTACGTCGCGGGACCCGACGCGGACGTCGCCTCGAAGAGAGTCGATCCCGCGGGGCGCAGGCTCTCCGGCGACATGAAGATGGCCGGCCGAATGCGTCCGGCCGCAACGTGCTTCGCGTTCGCGGTATCGACGAACACCCGGCCGCTCGCATCGACATTGACGCTCAGCGCGTCGCTCGGGATCTTCACGCCGACGAGCGAATAGCCGTCGGCGTTGCGCACCGCGCCATCGGCGCTGCGGTGGAACTCGCCGTCGCGCGTATAGGCGAACGTGCCGTCGGGGCGTTTGAGCGTGAAAAACCCTTGCCCGTCGAGGGCCACGTCGAAGGGGCCGCCGGCCTTCATCAGCTGTCCTTGTTCGAACACGAGATGCTTGCCGGTCGCAACGGTGCCGAGACCGTTCGAACCGTCGGTAAGCGCGGCGAAGGTCTCCGCGCTGCCTTTGAACCCGGGCAACTCGGCGTTAGCCAGATTGTCCGCGATCGTCTCGAGGTTGGATTGCTGGGCCGCCATCCCGCTCGCGGCGGCAGACATCGCACGATTCATTTGATCTGCCCCATCTCGTTAGCTGCTTTGGACCGCGTCTCGTCGATCGCGGAGAGCGTCTTCTGAGCCGTTTCGAAAGCGCGTTGCGCGTCGATCACGTCGACCATCTCGCCGATCGAGTTGACGTTCGAGCTCTCGAGAAAACCGCTGCGCACGGTGGTGCCCTTCGGCAAGTCCAGCTGCGCGACGACCCGTCCGCCGGCGCGCCAACTCCCGTCGGGCTCGATCGGCATCGCGCGCGGCAGACGCACGAACCCGTGCGCGCCCACGAGCGTCCGTCCTTGCAAATCGACGACGTAACCGTTGCGATCGCACAGGAACGCACCCGCGCGCGTCGTCTCCAGGCGGCGCATGTCGCGCCCGCTCGCGACGGTGAAATGCCCCGACCCCATCAGCGCGAGATCGAGCGCCCGCCCCGTATACCGGGCCGGCCCCTTCGCATCCGGCCGCGTCGCCGAAGTCGAGAGCCCGTTCTCGCCCGCCGACGCATGAAAGACCCGCCGGTGAAACCCGTCGCTCGACGCATTGGCCAAATTGTCCGCCGCGACTTCCAACTTCGCCTTAGCCGCCAGCATCGCGCTAGCCATCCAATGTATTCCGTTCACAAATGGACCTCACATAAGAACTCGAGAATCGGATTCGCTCGTGTGGTGCCGCCGGAGTCGGCGGCGGGGGGATCGGGGGACGCGTCCCCCGGTCATAGCGCGAGGCACCACGCGAAGGTGGCTGGCCCATGGAGAGCCGCAGGAGTCTGCGGCGGGGGATCGGGGGGACGCGTCCCCCCGTGTCAACGGAAGCTACTTGTGACGCCGGTGCATACGAGGGTCCAACCGTCGACCATGACGAAAAGCAATAACTTGCACGGCAGCGAGATGACCGGGGGACTGAGCATGAACATGCCCAGGCCCATCAGGATCGACGCGACGGCCAAGTCGATCGCCAGAAACGGCAGATAGAGCGCGAAGCCGATGGCGAACGCGTTGCGCAGTTCGCCCACCACGAAGGCCGGCATCACGATCGAGAGCGGCAACGTCGCCGCGGGTACGTCCGGCGTGTGGGCGATGCGTTCGAAGAGTTCGATATCCTTCTTGTGCGTCTGGCGGAGCATGAAGGCTTGCAGCGGACCCAGGCCGCGCGTAATCAACTGCGCTTGAGACAGCTTCCCCTGACTGTACGGTTGGATCGACTCCCGCGAGATGCGGTCGAGCGTGGGCGTCATCACCACGAACGTCAGCGCCAGCGCGACGCCGATGAGCACGATGTTCGGCGGGAGCGCCTGCGCGCCGATCGCGGAGCGCACGAGCCCGAGGACCACGACGATGCGGACGAACGACGTCGTCATCACGAGCAGCAGCGGAATCAACGCCACGATCGCGAGGCCGCCGATCACGTCGAGCGGCAGCGCGGCGTGTCCGGGAGCGGCTCCGAAGAGGGCGGGCGTCATATCGTTAGCGGCCCGCCGCGAGTTCCGTGATGCGCACGCCGAAATTCTCGCCGACGGCGACGATCTCGCCGCGGGCCACGACCTTGTCGTTGACCAGCAGATCGATCGGGCCGTTCGCGGCGCGATTGAGATCGACGATCGCGCCCGTGCCGAGTTTGAGGATTTCCTCGATCGTCAGCGTGCAGCCGCCGAGTTGCGCCGTGACGTGCAACGGCACGCGCATCAGTAAGTCGAAATTGTCGCGGACCTCATGGGCGCTCATCGGGCGTTCTCCTGAAAGGGCGAAGAGGTGATGGCAAACGCGGTGGTCTGCGCGCGAATCCCGCAATCGCCCCGGGCGATTTCGACCGTTCCGGCTTTGAGGACGGCCGGCGCGCCGATCTTGGTATCCAGACGAACGGTGGAGCCGACGCTCCAGCGCGCGATCTCACGCGCGTCGATCCGTGCCTCGCCGAACTCCGCGCGTACCTCGACCGGTATGCCGGCGAGCGCCGAACGATCGAGCGTGGCGCCGAAGGCAGGGCCCGGATCGCGCGAGAGGCCGATGCCGATCACCGCGCCCACCGGCGAAGCGATGCGCAATTCGAAATACGTCACGCAGGCGGGAGGCTCGCGATCGCGGTCGCCGCGGCGCAGCGCACGGACTTCGCCGCAGAGCGGCACGCACAGAGCGGCGACTTCGCCCGCAATCCGTTCGAGGGCGCGTTCTTCGAGCGCGGAGAGCGGCGCCGATTCGTCGGGACACTCTTCGCCGAACGCGCTCGCCGCGAGCCGCCGCCCGTCGCCGTGACGGAAGACGACGTACGCTTCGCAGAGCGCGCCCGTCGCGACGTAATAGAGACCGTCGAAGATCACGCCGTCGCTGCCCTGCTGCAAGAGCACCGGCGCGAACACATCGAGGATCAGTTCGCGGCCGAACAGCGCCGAGAGCCGGTCGCGGGCGTGGTTCGCGGCGTGGCAGACCGTTGAGAGCTGCAGGTCCGTGACGCGTTCGAATTGCGCCTCGCGGACCAGGCGGCCGTCCCACATGCCGCTGGGTTCGCGCTTGAAGCGCAGGGACAGGATCATTTGATCAAGTCCATCGCGACGTGCGCGTCTTTGTCCGCGATCCGGTCGCTCGCGCTCATCGCGTCGAGCGCGAGATAGGCTTCGCGCAACTGATCGAGGCCCGCCTCGAAGTTCACCGAACCCAAGTCGCGCGATTTGGGCGTCAGCTGCCCGAACCCGGACGTCCCCGCCGTGCCGAGCGTAGCCGCGACCCCGGCGGGCAAGGCGACGCGCGTCGCCGAGAGCGGCACGACCGCCGTGCCCGCGGGAAAACGCGCTAAAGCGACGCGCCCGGCCACGACGCGTTCGTCATTGGTCTTGCCGGTCTTGGGATCGATCGACGCGCGCGTATACGCGACGGAGCCGTCGGCTTCGACGTGCGGATCGCTCACGCGGCCCAGGGCGGCATCGATCGGATCGACGCGCAGCTTGACCGGCGCCGATCCCGGCGCCGCTCCCGCCGGATATCCGAGCACCGCCGAGCCGTCGGCCCAGGTCACGTTGCCGCCCGCGACGTGGAACGAGCCGTCGCGCGAGTAGAACGGCTTTCCGCTCGGATCGAGGCCCGCGAAGTACGCGCCCTCGGGACCCGCGACGCTCATGGGATCGAGCGCCGGTTCCGAACGCGCGAGCGTGGCGCTGCGAATCCGGTCGTCGACGGTTTCGTAGCCGGGCTCGTAGGCGTGCAGCATCTCGTCCGAACGGGCCGCGACGTCGGCAAGAACTTGGGCCGGGCCGGGATTGATCATTTGTTTCCCCTTCTCGATTCGATATCGAGGTGCAGTCCGTGCGCGATTAGCGCGGCTCGGGCTCGCTGCAACGCGGCCGCGACGCGGGCGACGGCGCCCTCCGAGAGCGCCACCACGTGCAGCCGGCGGCCGCGCTGCTGAACGAGGAGTTCCACGTTCCCCACGGGAGTCGCGACGCGGCACAGCGTGCGCCGCGCCGGGACGAAATCGCCTGCGCGCACCGGCGCAGGCTGCGTTAGCGGCTGCCGCTTCGGCCGGAAGCGCGACACGGTCGCGATCGCGGGCACGCGGCGTTCGCCCGTGCCCGAATTGGCCGGAGCGGCTTGCGGACCGCGACCCGAAGCCGGCGCGGACGACGACGCGGAACGGGCGATCGCGCCGGAAGCTCCGCTGCGCGATTGCACGGCGGGCGCAGCCGTATGCGGTGCGCGTGGAACAGGTTTGGTACCGTATAACGCGCGATACCATGCTTCGGAGAGCGCGGCACGATCGGTGGCGGGTGACGGGGGGCTCGATTCCCGGCGTATGCCGGATCCCGCGATTTCATTCACGGGAAAAGAGTAACGGCGAACCGTGCCCTTACGGTGACCGCATTGTGATACCGCTGTGCACTTCAACTTCTTCGGCGAGCGGCAGGCGCAACACGAAACGCGCGCCGCCCAGCGGCGACTTCGTGACGCCGGCGTGACCGCCGATGCGCTCGACCGTCGCGCGCACGATCGCGAGGCCGAGTCCGTCGCCCGCGGCGAGCGCGCGTCCGCGCTCGTGCTCTTTGAAAATCCGCGCGCGGTCGGCCACGGGAACGCCCGGTCCGTCGTCGTCGACGTAGACCGTTAGATCGTCACGCTCTTCCAGGTAGATCTCGATGCGGCCGCCTTCGCTGCCGTGTTTGACCGCATTTTCCATCAGGTTCACGAACAGCGTCACGGCGTGCTCGGACGCGAGCGGAATCGCGCAGCGCACGCGGCTGCAGACCTTCAGCCGCGTTCCGCGCCGCGCCGCCGCGGGATAGATCGCGTCGGCCGCGCGTTCCACGGCGGATTGCGCGTCGCACGACACGTGCCGTTTGAGCTCGATGTCGAGATCGGCGAGCGAGAGCGCGTACATGCTCTCCACGAGCCGGCGCAGCCGCACGGACTCGCTCTTGGCCACTTCCGTAAAATGGCGGCGCGTCGTTTCGTCGAGGTCGGACTCGAGGACGGTTTGCAAGTAGCCGTCGATCGACATGAGCGGCGTGCGCATCTCGTGCCCGATGGAAGCGAAGAACGCGAAGCGATCGTGCTCGCGGCGGCCGCGTTCCAGCCCAGCCTCCATCGCGTCGCCGAGCGCGCGGCCGGCATCGCTGCCGCGTTCGCACAGCGCCCAACCGCCCTCGACGCGCAGGCCGGTCGTCTCCTCCATGCGATACACGAGTTCACCTAAGACCGTGCGCGCGAGCCGCGGAAGGTCGCGCGGCGGCGCGGGCATCGCGGCCACGAAGCGGTTGCTCTCCGCTTCGTGTCCGAACGCGCTGCCCGCGCGCAACGTGCGCGCGCAGAGTTCGCCGAAGACGATCGCCGCTTCGCGCTCGCGCAACAGCGCCGTATCACGGCCCTCGCGCCAGGCGATACATTCCAGATCGGGGGCCCGCAACGTGAAGACGAGACACTCGCCCGGCGTGCGATCGATCAGGTCGCGGAGTCCGCAGCTCTGCATGACTAGGCGGCTTCGAACTTGTATCCGTATCCGTAGATGGTCGAGAGGCAAGGCGCGAGATTGAGCTTCTCCTCGAGCTTCGTGCGAATGCGCCGGATGTGGCTATCGATCGTGCGCTCGTCACCCTCGAAATCGTAGCCCCACGCTTTTTCGAGCAGCGTCTTGCGTTCCAGCGCGACGCCGGCGTTATGCGCGAGCACCAGCAACAGGCTGAACTCGCGCGGCCGCAGTTCCGCATCGATGCCGTCGACGCGCGCGATGCGCGCCGCCTGATCGATCTCGAGACGGCCGAAGCGGAGCAGTCGTGATTTCATCTCGACGTCGGCCTCTTTGCGGCCCAAGATGACACGAATGCGACACACGATTTCCCGTGCGAAAAAGGGCTTGACGACGAAATCGTCGGCCCCGAGTTCGAAGGTGACGATGCGGTCGATCTCTTCCGTGCGACCGGTGAGGACCATTACCGGAAGCGCGAGATTCTCGCGTCGCAACGTGCGCAGGACGCTGAATCCATCGACCACCGGCAAGCCGAGATCGAGAATTGCCATTTCCGCGCCTTCGCGGATTTGGCGCAGCGCCGCGGAACCGTCCTTGACGGCGACCGCGGAATAGCCTTCGTTGTTGAGATGGAACGCGACGAGCTCGAGGACGGCGGGGTCGTCGTCGGCGACGATGATGCGCGGTGGGACCATGTCTTCCTCCGTGAAAATTGGAAAGAACCCGAAAATCGGGCTTACACGGCGTTCAGCTTGGCGGCCATCGGGGGCGGGCAGCCTTAAGTGAGCGCGGACACATTTCCTCCGTCATTTCATGCGATTCAAATGTTACCGCAATGTGCCCGAATTTCGACGCGATCGTGACACGCGCGTTACGAGCGCACGGAACCGCGCTCGCAATAGGAAGCATTACGCCGCATTTTCTCAACGCGCCGAACACATCGCGGTTGTAACCTACAGATGGTCCCGATCTTACTGCGGAAATTCACTATTATTCGGAGGTGCGATGCCGCCCAAACCGCCCGCTTCCACGTTCGCGCCGACCGCTCTCGGTGCCGCGCTATTGGGGCTATCCGCCGCACTGCTCGCCGTCGACGTCGGCGGCACCGTCATGCTCGACGCGCCGAGCAGCACCCCGGATAAGACGTCCGCGAGTCCGCCCGTCGCGCCCCCGCCACAATTGGCCGCACGCGCGCCGCAACCGAAAGTGGCCGCACGGGCGCCGCAAACTGCCGCGCTGCCGCCCGTGGCCGTAGCTCAGCCGGCGGCGGCTCCGGTGTCGCTCGTTAGCCACGTCGTCGTGAGCCACGCCGTCGTTAGCGACCACGTCGCGAGCCACGTCGCCGTAACGCTCGCTGCTGCGAGTTTGACCGCCGTCGCACCGGAACGCCGGCCCACGGCCCCCGCAATGGAACGACCGGCGCTCGCGCAACGTCAAACGCGCACCGCACAAGCCATCACGACAACCGCGCCCGCCATCAGGACGGCCGCGCCCGCGATCAGGACAACCGCCGCTACCGCGCACATCGCGCGGCCGGCCGTCGTTGCGCTCGCCCAGCCCGCACGGGCGCGACCGGTAGTTAACGTGACCGTCCGCCCGAAACACGAGGTCGCGCGTATCGCATCGCTGAGCGACGTGCGCCATTTCGCGATGCGACGCCTCACCACGAGCTATCCCAACGTCAGCGTGATCTCCGCGGATACCTACTCGCTCGGCGGCGACACCGTTCGCGTTTCGATGGTCGTGCAAAACGGCGCTCAGCGTTGGGTCGAGAAGGACGTCGTGAAACGTTCGGGCACGTCGCTCGCGCTCGAGAAGAGCGCGCGTCATGGCATGCCGTATGCGAGCGCGTCGACACCCGAACCGCTCACGGTGGCCGAGCCCGACGGCGGCCCATGATCGACGCCGCGGAACTGCTGCGTTTCGTCGCCGCCTTCGGCGTCATCGCGCTGGTGCTCTACGCGTTCGCGGCCTTCTCGCGGCGCAGCACCGGCCCCGGATCGTTTCTACGGCGCGAGCGGATCGTGGAAGTGATCGAGACGACACCGCTTCCGCACGCGAGTTCGCTGCACGTCGTCAAGCTCGGCGACGCCTATTTCGCGATCGGCCGCACCGAAGGCGGCATCTCCGTCCTGAGCGAGATCCCCAAGGAGGTCGTGGAACGCGAACGCGCGGCCGCGACCGCCCGCCGCATCAACCTGCTCGCGCCGCGTCCGCGGTGAAGTTTCGCTTCGCGTTGCAGCCGCTGCTGGACGCGCGGGAGCGTGCCGAGGACGACGCGCGCGCGAATTTGCTCGCGGCCTCGGCGGCGGTCGCGCGCGATCGCGCGCGGGCCGCGACCTTGCGCGCCGAACTCACGCGCGCGGGTCGTCGCGCGTTACGCCCCGGGCCTGGGGTGCGCACGGCGTTCGTCGAAATCGAGCTCTTGCTCGCGGCGATCGCCGCCGCCGAAACGGCGGCCCACGCCGGCACCGCGCGCGAGGCCGCGGCGCGGGACGTCTTCGCCGAAGCCCGCCGAGCGCGCCGGCAGATCGAAATGCTGCGCGACCGGGCGCTCGGAGCGCATCGCGCGGCCATGGAACGGCGGGAAGAACGCGAAATCGAAGAAAGTAATAACGCGCGCCACAATGCGGCCACACTCTTCGCATCGTCGTTCCACAATTTCGACGTAACCTGAGGCGCATGGACATTACCGCCAACCTCGAACCCGCCGCCGCGGCGGGCGAGGCCCGCATCGGAGCCGCAGCGGCGCGCATGGCGACCGCGATGACGGGTCCGGCCTCCGCGCGCGACTTCGAAAGCCCGATGAAGGAAACCGTGCGGCGCGAACTCTTCACCGAAGCGCTGCTCGGCGCCGCGCACTCGCGCTTCGAAGAACTCAAGACCGCGGCCGAGAGTCAGCGGTGAACGACTTCGACATCCTCAGCGCCGCCGCCAGCGGCATGCAGGCGCAGCGCGCGGCGATGGACGTCGATGCCCGTAACGTCGCGCTCGCGCAGACCGGCGACGTTCGGCACCCGGCGCACGGCCTGATCCCGCAGTTCGCGACCGCGCTCGCGGCGCAGAGCGGCGGCGAACCGGAATTCGACGCGATCGAAGCCCGCATGAACGGCCCCGAACCCGGCGAGGACGGCGACCCCGCGCGGGGTGGCCAGGTCGTCGCCTTCACCGGCGTGCGGCCGAGCGCGCAGCCGATCGACTCGATCGGCGAGATGATCAACGTTCTCGACGCACAGCGCGCGTACGAGGCCGACGCGTCGGTGTTCGACATCGGCAAGCGGCTCGTGCAGCGCACGATCGATATGGGGCACCTCTGATGACCGTTACCGAATTGCCGGCGATCGCGGCTCCGCTGCCGGATGCGGCGCTCGCCACTCCGCTACCGGACGCGGCGGCAGTCTCGCCCGGCGACGATGCGCCGCTCTCCGGCGCTCCCGTTCCCGACGGCAGCGCCCCCATCGGCTTCGGCGCGTTGCTCGACGCACTGAACGCCGGCGGCGCGCAGCTCGAACGAGCCGAGGGCGCCGAGAACGCGTTCGTCTCGGGCACGGGCAGCCTGCAAGACATGGTGTTCGAGCGCGCCAAGGCCGATTCGCTCGTCTCGGTCGCGGCGGCGGCCTCGTCGCGCATGGCCCAATCCCTCAATACGCTCACCCAGATGCAACTCTGACCACGAGCGGCTTTAGATCCTCGGCCTGAACGTCGGGCTTTAGGGCAATCCTTCTGGTAAGTAAGGGGACATACGGTGTTCGACGCGCCTCCGTTCAGTTATTGGTTCTCGCTTTCCAAGAACGTGCGCACGATCGCGCTCGCCGCGCTCGCCGCAATCGTCATCGCGGCCGGAGCGTTTTCGTTCACGCGCGAGGCTCAGACGCCGCTGTTCGCGCGCCCGTTGCTGGCGGATCAGTTGGCCGACGTGGAGACGCACCTGGCGGCTTGGAACGTCCCGTTCACCACGACCGCCGACAACGTCGAAGTCGCGGTCAAACATCGCAGCGAGATCCTGCTGCGCCTTTCGCTTGCGGGCGTGCCGCGGCCGCACATCGCCGACTCGACCGAAACCCTCGCCAAGGTCGGCGCGCTCACGCCGCAGTCCGTGCTCGACGAACAGACGCGCGACGGACTCGCCGGCGACTTGGCCCTGGGCTTGCGCGGCATAACGGGAATCGCCGACGCGCGGGTGATCGTGGCTCCGGCCAATCCCGGCTATTTCGCCGATCAGTCCTCGCACGAGGCCAGCGCCAGCGTGCGATTGACCTTGGAGCCCGGCGCGCAACTGTCGCCCGAGACGATCAACGGAATCAAGACGTTCGTGGCCGCCGGAGTTCCGGGCCTCGAGCCGTCGCACGTCGCGGTCGTCGACGACCGGGGCGTGGCGCTGAACGGGCAAGCCGAAACCGGTGACGCGCAAGCCGTCGCGCTGCAAAATTCGATTCAGAGCGCGCTCGATCAGGTCGTCGGCGCCGGTCACGCGATCGTCCGCGCTCACGTCGACGTCGATCCGCGCACGAACGTGCAAGTGGAGACCAAACGCACGCCGCTCGGGAAGCCGCTCTCGAACACGAGCTTTAGCGAACGGTACCAGAACGGCGCGAAGCACTACGCCAAGACGCAGTCCAGCGCGGACGGCGGCAGCGACGTCGTGCAGAGCGAAACCGAAAGCGTCGCGGGCACGCCGCAGCGCGTGTCGATCGCGGTCTTCCTCGATCAGTCGCTCGCGGCTGAGATCCCGCGCATCCGCGCGCTCGTGGAGAGCTCCGCGGGCATCAACTACGCGCGCGGCGATACCGTGACCGTTCAGCCGATCGCGCTCGCGGCGGCCGCGCCTGGGCCGGCGGCGGCCGCGCCCGGGCCGGCCGCCGGCGCCGGATCCGCGACCCCGGTGAAGACGCTGCTCGCGACGTTTTTGCCCGCGTTGCCGCCGCTGATCATCGCGCTCGCGTGGGCCGGCCTGCTGCTGCTATTGGTGCGGCCGATCGCGAGCGTCGTGCGCTCGATGCTGCCCGCGCCGCCGCAGCCGGCCGGCGAGATGCCGATGCTCGCGACGGGGCTCGCGCCCGAAGAGATCCACCGCGCGCTTTCCGGCGAGCCGCCGTACACCGCCGCGACCGTGATCGCAGGCTTGCCGACGCCGACCGCGGCGGCGGTGCTCGACCTCTATCCCTCCGACGTGCGGCGCGAGATCATCGGGAAACTTGCGCGCCCGCGTTCGCCGCTCGGCACCGATCTGGCGGGATCGGTGGCCCATGGCTGAGGCCTTCCGCAGCTTCGCCTCCATCCTGACCGAACGCGACGCTCCGCTGCCCGCCGAACCCGAATCCGAACCGGCGCCGCCGCCGGCTCAGACCGCGGCGGCCGACGAACGGGTCCTTGAACTCCTCGACGGTTTCGTCGCCGATTTGGCCCGGTTGCGCGCCCGCGCGGCCGAACGATTGGAAGAGGCGATCGACGCCATGGTCGCCGACGTCGCGCGCCGCGTGCTGGCGCGCGAACTCGACGCCGCTCCGGCGGCCATCGAGTCGCTCGTAGAGCAGGCCCTCATGGATTTCGAGCAGGGCGCGCGCGTGAAGGTCTGCGTATCCGCGCACGACGCGACGCGGTTCGCCGAGCGCGCGGACGTCGAAATCGATCCCGCGCTCGGGCCCGGCGATTTCGCGCTCGAAGTCGACGACGGCCGCTACGACGCGGCGCTGCAGACGCGACTGGACGCGTTGCTCGCATCGCACCGCGCGGCACTGTGATCCTGGCGAAGCGCCACGGACGCGTCTGCGCGGCACTCGAACACTCCGTGATCGCCACGATCCCGAGCGCCCGCGTGGGCGAGACGGTCACGATCCGCGCGGCCGGCGGCGGCGCGATTCCGGCGACGGTCACGCGGGTCGAAGCGGGCCGCGTATCGCTCGCCACTCACTTAGCCCCGGCCGGCGTCGGCGTCGGCGACCGCGTGGAAAGCGACGCGGCGGCCTCGACCGTGCCCCTGGGGATGCGGCTCTTGGGCCGCGCGATCACGCCCGCGGGCGAACCGCTCGATGCGTTCGGGGCGACCGCCGCGCGGCGCATGCCCGTGATCGATCCGCCGATCTCCGCGGCCGAACGCACGCCGGTCGACCGGCCGTTCTGGACCGGCATTCGCGCGATCGACGCGCTGACCACCATCGGTCGCGGCGCGCGCATCGGATTCTTCGGAGCGCCCGCGACCGGCAAGACGCAGCTCGTGGAAATGCTCGTGCGCGGAGCGAGCGCGGATGCGATCGTGATCGGTCTGATCGGCGAGCGCGGCCGCGAGGCGTCGGCGTGGATGCAACGGATCGCGCCGCACGCGACCATCGTGTGCGCGCCAAGCGATCGCCCTGCGGCGGAACGCGTGCGGGCCGCGCACGTGGCGCTCGCGCAGGGCGCGCAACTCCGCCGCCGGGGCCTCAACGTGCTGGTCGTGCTCGATAGCGTGGCGCGCTTCGCCGCGGCGGCGCGCGAACTCGCGGCGCGCAACGGCGAGAGCGCCGGCCGCGGAGGGTATCCGCCGAGCGTGTTCGCCGAACTCACGCGACTGCTCGAACGCGGCGGCAACGTCCATGGCGGCAGCATGACCCTGATCGCAACGGTGCTTTCCGACGGTCCCGACGAACACGAACCGCTGGCCGAAGCCGCGCGCGCGGCGCTCGACGGCCACATCGTGCTCAGCCCCAAGTTCGCGCGCGCGGGCGCCTTCCCCGCGATCGACGTGGTGGCCAGCACCAGCCGAACGATGGACGCCGTCGTCGATCCCGCGCACCGGCGATCCGCGCGCGCCCTGCGTCGCGCGCTCGCGCGTCTCGAAGCCACCCGCGAACTGCGCGAACTCGGCTTCGCCCAACACGACCCCGAACTCGAGCGTGCCGTCGGACTGCAAGAACGCATCGAGGCGTTCTTACATCACGGCACGCGCACGTTCGGCGCCGCCGAAACGCTGGCGGACTTGCACGCGCTCGCCCAACGGTTAGGTGGTGTATGAATATCATCAACGGCTCCGACGAAACGGCCGGAATCGGCGCGATCGAAGCGCGCATCGCGCAGCTCTCGGGCGACGGCGCCACGCCGCCGGCCCCGGGCGCACAAAGCGTGGGCGCGTTTGCCGCGCTCCTGGCAGGCCTAAGCGGCGCGCCGGCCGGTGATGCGTCGCCGGGAGCCGGCCCGCCAAGAGCGATAATACCGTCCGCCGAGCTCGAGCGGCTGATCGCCGGCGCGTCGGCCGCGAACGGTGAAGATCCGGCGCTCGTGAAAGCGGTCGTCGCCAACGAATCGGGTTTCGATTCCGCGGCGACCTCGCGCGTGGGCGCGCAGGGCCTCATGCAGCTGATGCCCGAGACGGCGGCCGAAATGGGCGTCGGCGACGCCTACGATCCCGCCCAAAACATCGCGGGCGGCACGCGCTATCTCGCGCAGTTGCTGCAGCGCTTCGGCGGCGACGTTCCGCTCGCGCTCGCCGCCTATAACGCCGGACCCGAAGCCGTCGCGAAAGGCCGGATTCCGCAGGAGACGCGCGACTACGTGAACTCCGTCCTCGCCTCGTACGCGCAATATCGCGGGAATCCGTGATTGCTATTTTTCCAGGGATGCGATGTCGATCACGAACCGGTACCGAACGTCGCTCTTGACGACCCGCTCGTAGGCTTCGTTGACATCGGCGATGTCGATCGTTTCGATGTCGCTGACGATGCCGTGCTCGCCCGAGAAGTCGAGCATCTCCTGCGTCTCGGCGATGCTTCCGATCATCGATCCCGCGAGGCTGCGCCGTCCGCGTACGAGAGCAAAGGCGCTTAGCGGAATCGGCTGGTCCGGAATGCCCACGACGACCATCGTGCCGTCGACTTTGAGCAGATTCAAGTATGCGTTCCAGTCGAGCGGAGCCGACACGGTATTGATGATGAGGTCGAACGAATTGGCGAGCGTCTTGAACGTCTGCGGATCGGACGTGGCGAAGTACGCATCCGCTCCGAGCCGCTTCCCATCGGCTTGCTTGGAAAGTGATTGGCTCAAGACCGTCACGTGCGCGCCGAGCGCGTGCGCGTACTTGACGCCCATGTGGCCCAGACCGCCGAGACCAATGATCGCGACGTTCTTGCCCGGCCCCGCGCCCCAATGCTTGAGCGGCGAGTACAAGGTAATGCCGGCGCAAAGGAGCGG
>Ga0116229_10006318_pt1 | contig 19083 bp, 19 predicted proteins | sample S1TSphgellanicum_3_FD_87313 | JGI IMG/M metagenome (GOLD analysis project Ga0116229, IMG submission 87313) | Host-associated microbial communities from peat moss isolated from Minnesota, USA - S1T2_Fc - Sphagnum magellanicum MG | ecosystem: Host-associated > Plants > Peat moss > Unclassified... | reverse complement strand
TGTTTGTGGTTTTTTTTTTTTAAATTTTTTTAAATGAAATTTTTTTTTAATTTTTTTAAAATGTTTAAATTTTTTTTTTTATTAAATGAGATCCTTTTTTTTTTTTTTTTTTTTTTTTTTTTTTTTTTTTTTTTTGGGGAAATTAATTTGTGATGGTTGAAAGGTCTAGACATTATAATGTCAAAATGACTCCCACTAAGAAGGCAAATGGTGGTTCCTTTTCTTTTTTGTTTCAAAAGCTTGATCAAATGTTGAAAATTTGTTTTGAATAGCTACAAGATGATGAATTTTTTTTTCAAAAAAAAATTGTTTCATGGGAGTAGCCATTTTTTATTACTAGAAAAAATTCACCAAAAAATGATATAATTTTTTTAATCATTTAAAAAAAAATCACCACAACTAAGCAATGTTAATATTTCCAAAATTCTATATTTGGTTTTCAATAAGTAGCCATATATATAGAAAGATAATTAAAACTTTGTGCTTCAGTTTAGAATTCAATTTGGCTAAATCTTCTTAAGGATCATCATTTTTTTGTATCTTCCCAAGGGTGATCATCATTTTGGTTACATCACAAAAATAAAATTTAAACATTTCTTGGGAACTATGAACTTTTAAAGTCATTGGACAACATAATATTTTCATTTTAAGAAAACAATATTGGGGTTTTGAATTTTTTTGAGAAAATGCCATCCTCATTGCAAGCTCCAAAGCTTATTTGTGAAAGGAGTGCATGCCATTGTGAATCTTGCTAATATGTGTGAGCTCATAAAATCCATTGAATTTGAAACAACATTACTCATTTTCTCATTCATTTGTGGATATTGAAACTATGACTTTGAATAATTAATTGTCATAGTCTTATTTCATAAAGCTCTCATTCCTTTGTTTAGTTGCAAGGAGGTAAAAGAATGCCCAAATGAGTTTTTACATTGCATCACCATAATTAAAATTGAAATTTTCTTATTATCAATATCACTTCACAAACTTGAGAATGCATGGTAAGGAGTTCAAGTTGTGATGAGTCTTTACAAATCCACATGAACCAATATGAGCCTCATTATTCAACCCTCACAACTATAATTTATATCTTGCATATGGACTTAGAAAGTAGACATAATAATGTCAAAATAAATATTGAAAATTAAACCCACATCAAATGATGTGTTTAAAGAATAATATGTGTTCAATTCTTTTCAATATAATAAATTGTGATTTAGTTTTGATAAACATCAAATGTCTCATTTTAATCATTGAAAGTTCATTTCACATTCAAAGCTCCAAGCTTTCACAAATTCATATGAAAGTTTTGACCAAAAACATACATGAATGCACATTGGATTGCATAATTTGGTTATTGTTAAGTTGCAACAATTTTAGCAAATGTAAAAACTGAAATTTCATATGCTATTTTTAAACCACCAAATGATGTTTTTAACCTTTTAGATTCATCGCAGTTTACTCAACAAATAATGTATTTTACCCTAAGGTTAATTTTGTCATTAAATAATCTTTAAAGTAGTGAAACAAATTCCATGAAACATGAACTTGAGATGTTGAAAACCATCATAATTATCACAAGCTCCAATCTAAATACCGTAGCGGCAAGGGAATTCACCCCCAAGTGCCGCGAATAATTAATTTCGAATTTCACAACATTTCGCGACCGCCTTCCCATATATAATTTCCATTTTCTCCCGTTGTGAAACAATTTCTAGGTATGCACCGCGTTGTGGCTAGTAGGCACCATACTGAATGCCGTCCGATAATGAGCAGGCTCCGATAGACGGTGGAGATGATGCCCTTTTGGAGGGAAGCCCCTTCAAAGAGTGACTCAATCCAAGGAACCAGTGACACAGGCTCTGAGTCTGAACATTGGGCCACTTTGGTCACTCCAGAGTTCAACTTCAAGCTCCTCTGGCATGGCTTGACCTTAGAGTCAGAGCAGAAGAGCTGTTGCAAGAAGAGGCATTAGGGCCGGGTGTTATGGCGTCAGGGGTGAGAGTTGCCACGATCACGCGATTCTTTTCTGTGGATAAGAGGTCTGAAGAAGAAAAGGTTGCTAATAGAAAGTTTACTTTAGCAAAGTGGCGTGATGAGGAAAATGCTAGATTGGCTCGCAAGAAGGAGGCTGAGGCAACTGTTGAAGCGAAAAGGCTTGCATCCAAAAGGCCTGTTGACAGACCAAAGAAAGTTAGGCAGGCTCAAGCAGTTCTTGTAGGACAGGAAGGAGAGGAAGGGAATCTAGAAGATGGGGGTGAAGAACCACCTGCCAAGAAGAAAAGGGGTCCCTACACCAATTGGTTTGTGCTGGATCTCTGGAACTTCATCTTCGCTGCAGTCAAGAAGCATCCTAGAAACCTCTATGATGCTCTATTTTTCCTCCAACACAATAAGAAGCTAGGTCAATTAGGCAGCCCTTTTGATAAGCTAATCGTCCAAACGCTGAAAGGCTGGTTTGAGAAAAATGAGGAGGGGGTCTTTGTCCTGAAACGCAAGGTCGCAGACTGCATTGCACTGCAGAATGCGAGGAAAGCTAGCCACAAGCCTAGATCGACGGGGACTTTCACAGAGTTCCCTGAAACATTTGAATTGGTCTGCAAGACGCTCAAGGGTGTGAGGGATGCTGGGCAACCATTGGACGGTGGGATCATCCAGGGAATCATGCAGGGGTGCATCCAGCAGTCTGCCCCTGAGATGTTTCAGCAGACGGTGACGGGCAAGCGCGGGGAAGATGTCAAGTTCTCGATGTCAAAGACCTTTGGGAAGGCCTTTGTCCGGAAGCACCTGGGGTGGACATGGAGGCGGGTCACCACAGCAACGAGCAAGCTCCCGGAAGACTGGGAGAAGCAAGGTGATGAGACGGCGTACAGGGTTGCTGCCCTTTGCAAGTTGCACAACATCCCCCCTGAGCTGGTTGTCAATTCTGATCAAACTGCCATCTACGTGCGGCCCGCAGCAGAGCAGACTTATGAAACCAAGGGAGTGAAGGCTGTTCGGAGTTTAGGAAAGGACGAGAAGAGGTAGATAACGGGGATGCTCAACTCAGCTTCCAGTGGTAGCATGCTTCCATTGCAGCTCATTTTCCAGGGGAAGACCACAGCGGTGGTACCAAATCATGTTGAAGCCAGGGAAGCTATCAAGAAGGGGTGGGATTTGACCAACTCGGAGAATCACTGGTCAAATCAAACCACCATGAAGCGGTTTGTGGAGAAGGTCTTGGACCCGTGGCGCGTCGAGAAGTGCAAGGAACTGGGGTTGGATTCTTCCAAGCAGAAGATGGTGCGGCTCATAGATTGCTGGAAAGTTCACACGTCGGAAGAGTTCCAAAACTGGCTTAAGGAAAACCACCCCCTCGTCCACTATCTTTATGTGGTTGCAAACTGCACAAGCAAGCTCCAGCCAGCGGATGTAGTGTTGCAGAGACCTTTCAAGCATGGTTTTCGTAAGCAGTTTGAGAAGTGGCAAAGTGAGTTGGTTGCTTCGCAGCTTGGTGAAAGGGTAAGACCTAAGGATGTAGAGCTGCAAGTAGGAATCAAGAAGTTGCGCGAGTTACTTATTGGCTGGCTCCTATTGTCATGGGGCGAGCTTTGCGAGAAAGTGGAGATGATCCAGAAAGGCTGGGCCTTGTGCAGACTGGGCAGCATTCACATTCCCTGCTTCCAAGATGCAGCCATGGGGCAATGCCTGCAGAAGGGTTTACTTGCGGAGCTGGAAAACCCTGGGGATGAACCTGAAGTCACCGAGGACGAGCTAGAAAGTGGGGCTTTTAAGAACGCAGGCATCGAGGAAATTCCGTTGGTGGCATCGGTGCAGGATGTGATGAGTGTTTGCTTGGAGGAGGAACACACGCTCGAAGTTTTCAGATCTTTGAGCCGGCAGGATGATGAGTTAATGGCAGAGTTGGAAGAACTAGAGAACCTGGCAGACCTTGATGACGTACGGTAGATGATATTTTCGGATCGGATTTTTTGGCAATTTCTCACAATTTCTCTTGCGTCACAACAGATTTAATTTCTTCATTCCTCCATTTCTCCCTGCAGGCCCAATTTAGTTTCAAGTTTTTCTCCTTGGCCTGAAATAATTATTAAAAGATGAATTCCCTTGCCGCTACGGTAATTTCACTCCTCGTACGACAATATCATAATAAATCATGAAATAATAATAATTTCAAATTTACAAAAATAAATTATTATTTTTTTAATTATTCATTTTGTTTCCGCGGAAATTGACCCTAGGTTATGGTACTTGGATTTTAATGGGTACTAGTCGAAAAAGTAAAATAAAATAAGGTTTAATCCAAACCTTAAATGTGGTGAGTTAATATGGAGTACAAAGACACATAAATAATGTTGAAATATTTCAAGACAAAATGTTATGTTAATGTTTGTTATGGGAATTGAAAGGGGGATGAGAGTTTATAGGTTTTGCATCCACAACAACAATAAATAATATTAATTATCCATTAATTATTACTTTTGTCAAATGTCATTTTGATATTGTTGTTTTGGGTTTCATTGTGCGGCAATAACATATTTGGGGAACTTCCCTTACATGAAGAAATGAAAATTTCTTTTAGAGTCTTTTAATTGTTCCCTTATGGATCAAATGGGTTTAACAATATAATTGCTAATTAAAAAAAAGGAAAAAGGTTGTGTAGTTGTGTTAAAGCATCTCCACTTCACAATGATAAACTACACTTTTAGATTTTAAATAATTGGTGTTTTTTTCTCAATGTCCTTACCCACAAACTATAATGCAAGAATATTTTTAATTCGGTTTTTGTAATTTAGGGCATGCATATAAAGTGACTAAAATGATTATAAATAGTGACCGTTTAAAAATTTGAAACTTTTATCTTAAAATGCATAGAAGTTTCAAATTTTTAAAACATTTGTAGTTTGGATTTTAAATTATTCCATGTGATTTAAAAATGTGTAATTAGTATAATCAAGAGAAAAAAAATCTCATTTTTCAAATTGTCTTAGGCAATTAAAAATGTTTTTTATGACTATTTTTGATCAAAAATAGTTGCCAAAGACACTTTTAGTCACCTAAGAAAAGTTGAAAAATAAAGTTTTTCTTCTAATGAATAACATTACAATTAATTATATTATGTAATATTATAATTAAAAGATTACTTAAATTGTTGTCAATGCATGCACCTTCTTAATCTATTTTAATGATAATCACACAAGCAAATAAAAATATTTTTGAAAAAAAAAATCACAATTAGGCAACATAATTCATTAAGTATCCTTATAATTCCAATGATGATGATGATTCATTCGACTTAATTTAAGTAGCTTAAATACGACGACTAGAAAATCCCCTAGTACTTTGTCTTTCATTTTTCAACCTAAAATCTATTTAACCCATTCCCAAATAAAGAGGCATAGAAAGATGTCATATTTTTATCTTGTGAATTTATTTATTTTCAACACCATGTTGATTAGTAAATTTTCAATATAGTTTTTATTAGTAATTTGCATCTCATTTTTTTTCAATTGAATTTGAATTTGATTATTCAAATGACTCTTAATCCAATTGTTGAATTGAATTGAATTGAATTGTAGTTCAATTCAATTCAAGATGCATGCAATGTCATTCAATATTTTCATTCAAATGGAACTTAATTTTCACAAAATCAATTTCCATTTTATTATTATCAATTGATTGGTTGATTGTCAATGGTAGTGTGCAATAACACAAAACCCAAAAAAACCCAAGTTTTAAATAGGTTCATAAAAAATTAAAAAATTGTATATATAAAGAATAAATTATATATAATTTATTTTTCTTTTTATACGAAATTTTGCACAAATGTGATTTATTTATTCATTTGCATATATTTTTCAAAAAATCCCATCAGAACCGGTTCTTTGAGATGATATTGAGAACCACGAGTAGGGTATATACTATATATATATATTTACCTTTTCCTACTACAACAGCCGCCAGCTTCTTGCGGCGGCGGGGAGCCTCTTATGAGAACCGCAGGTTATCAAGCTCTGATACCCGCTCCCAACGGTGCCAGAAACCCTCGACCCAGGCAACGGCAAAACCCTGGACCCGGGCCAAAGGGTAGGAAGAGAAGCTGTGTGAAGGCCGAAGACCGAAGGGAGTGCGCGCGGAGCTGCCATGGCGCTCAGATCCGTTCTGGTGCGAGCAGCGGAAGATTTCAGGCGGCGATGTGTGGCACAATCGCTAGCTCGCACTTTCCGATCTCCTTTTGCAACAGTCGGTGTGTATCTTGTCTGTTTTCTTGTCTTCGGATCGGAGTTCTTGTTTTTTTTTTGGTTGCGGCTTTTTGGTTTCTCTCTCTCTCTCTCTTCTTGCAGTCTCCTTTTCTCAACAGCCGTTCTGTATGTATGTAGCTTGTCTCTTTTTTCTTTCCTTCACATTCGTGCTTTTGTTGATCTTGTTTTGTGAAATTTTCGTTGCTGTCTTTCGGTTTCCTTCTCTCTCTTGTTCTTTCTTTCCTTCTTTTTTTCCTGTTGGAACTGGTCGTTCTCTCTTCTCTCCTGTTGGATCTGGCCGTTTGCTGGATGCTCCTTCTTTCCTGTTGAATCTGGTCGTTTGACGGAGGTTTTTTTGTGTTTCTTTTGGCCTTCGTTATTTACTCCTCATCTCTTTTTCCTCCCTACCTCTTCCCTTTGACACTCGATGTTTCTTGCTGTGTGGCGCTGTCAGGAGCAGCGATCTTTTTAGTGGCAACGAGAAGGAAGTTGCATTACTGTTGCCTTCGCTTGATGTTTTGTGATCTTTTGGCATTCTGTCGCTAACTCGCTCGCGTGCTAGAGGTTTATCGTAACCCCGTACTGCTGTTTCTGTGTGTGTGTGTGTGTGTGTGTCTCTCTCTCTCTCTCTCGACTTCCCTGCATCTGGTTGCTCCGTTGCTCGATGGCTTGGCAGTGGTGCTGGATGATTTGAAGTATGCCGAGAGTCACGAGTGGGTGAAATTGGAAGGTGATTACGCCGTCGTAGGCATTACGCATCACGCTCAGGTATGCACAAGTGTTTTTCCCGGAACACCTGATCCGGCATTTCTAAAGAAGGAAGACGCATTCGTTTTGGTAGGAAGTGAATGTGTGTCTAGGTGTTGTATTCATTACCGCTGCCGTTCTCTTATAGATTGATTGCTTCGCGCTGGAAAACTTGCAGGGAGAATTAGGAGATGTAGTGTTCGTGGATCTTCCCGAGGTGGGAAGGCAGGTGTCCAAGGGCGAGTCATTTGGAGTGGTGGAGAGCGTGAAAGCTGCAAGTGATATCTACTCTCCCATATCTGGGGAGATTGTTGCAGTCAACAGTGAGCTTGCCGAGTCCCCAGCATTGGTGAGTTTCCATCTTCCACCATCTCTGCATATTCAGCTGCATGTGTGTGCCAATTCAGAAGAATGAAATAGAAGACAAAAAAAAAGGAACATGAGAGAGAGAGAGGAACACCACAACAGAGCAAACAACTGAGAAACACTGCAACCTCACAAAGAGCAACAACAATACACAAGTGAAATCATGGTGAGATCCCATCATCCATTCCTTCCCTGGATGTTCAGTGGCATGGGTGCATGAATTCAGAAGAGCAAAATAGAACAAAAAAAACAGAAGAGAATTAGAAAGAGTGAAAGACCAAAATAGAGCAAAGAACTGAGGGAAACTGCAAACCTGACAAACAACAACAACAATGCACTACGAAAAACAAGTCATTTCTTCAAAGAAACCTTCTACTTCTTCACATGCAATGTCTGGGTTTTTTGAAACTGGTGCATTGCATCTAATGTTTGTCTAGTTTTCCTATCTTTTAAGCTTTCCTAAGTAAGGTGTGGCAATTGTGCAGAACAGGGGGTACACCCAGAGAATTGTAGGTTAGTCCTGATTATTCATGGGTCAAGCCAAGAAGATGGTAGATGGAAAAAGGGAGATTAGCAGCATTTAGTGTCATGAGGCTTGACTGCCAAAATAACCCATTGCTATGTATGTGCATATGGATTCATGCCAACAATTGCCCTGCTACAGATTGGTGGAAGTTGCTACATGTGGCATGAAATAGTTAGACCCCTCTATAGGAGGACCCAACTAGTCAGTGGGTGTACCCCCTATTCTGAACAGTTGCTGAAGGTTTGAGGACAATCTGTTAGTTCCTGACATCTATGATTTCTCCAACTACTTGTATCTTGAAGAAGACTCATGTGGCTGGTTTTGCTTTTTTTTCCTTTTTCTCCATCTTCCCATTGCTTCCGGAAAGGCGACAGAAACTCGGGACACAGATTGTGTATAATGGTTTGCCCAAGTTTTTGGGAAGATTATTATATGCTTATCTACACCCACTGTTGGGAGCTGATGAACTCAGTGGGTAGTCATGTCAGCTTGTCACTGCTGTTCGTGATGAAGGTGATGGTCTGTCACTTTGTGAGCGACTCTCATGAGGTTATGACTGCACTCATTGTCATGTTATCTATAATTGTTGTTGTGGAGATTTCTCTGCAACTTCATCAAGCTTTTTCTCCATCTCTTTTTTTTCCCCTTGTTGACAGATGTGTTTTCGGATCTGGAATCTCTATAAGCTTATCAGCATGTGATCCCTCAATTCAATCAGGTTGAAAATTCAACAAAAGTATGGAGAAGGTCTGAGTACTCATGGAGAATATATTTTCATCTTATAATACTGTGCAGGTGAACAAGGGCCCATTTGATGAGGGATGGATTATGAAGGTCAAGCTAAAGGACCGTGAAGAGATTCAGTCATTGCTGGATGCTGAGAAATATAAGCAACACGTGGAGGAGAGTGCTCATTGACCTTTTTCTCATCCTACTTGCACCATTGGAACTAGCAATTTTTCCTATGGTACTCTCAGTCATAAATCTGTAATTTCCATTTGCATGTCAGGCAGTTGATTGGGGGATATTTGTGTGAGCTAATGTCTTTTTGTTTGTATTAATGCGGAGTCATCAGCAGAAAGTGGACTATCTAAGAAGGTCTACTTTTAAATTTCCCATGTTTGAATGCAGAAATTGCTGCATTGTTGGGTAGAGTTCACATGTTCTTTTTCTTAGGCCTCTGCTGCAAATACTTGCTAATAATATGTAGTAGCATTTCCCAACTTGATGGCTGAGCCGGAACATGGTTTTCTGAGTCACGGTAAAACAAACCTCTTAGACAAAATTGATGATGGAGCTAGCAATTTTTCACAGCCTGAAAGTACCCTTTCCAGATCAGTGATAATGCTATAAACTGTTAATGAATGTGAAAAACCCTCTTCTAGTGATGATACCAAATTGCTTGTAATTGTAGCTTCCCCAGGGTAGTTATATGTTTTCAGATCTTCAGATTTCTTGAGTTTCAATTAATGTGGATTGCGATTAGATATAGTCATGGACCGTCCAGGCATATGCACAACTTAAAAGGGGCAAATGGGTGTAGAGGGTTTTTAATCTTTGTGTCTGTGTACATATTAAGGTTTGTTTGTGAAATGATTTTCTGTTTTTATTTTCTTGAATTTATTTTTGTATGATGTAAAATATAAATGTATTATTTTATAAGAATATGTATCAGGGTTAAAAGGTTTTTAATCAAAATTTTGATTTTTTATTTTTTTTTCCTATTTTACAATCCTTGTGCATGTACATGTTAGATATGTATTTAAATTGAATTTAAATTAACAATAATAATAGACATTACACTGGAAAAACTAATGAGAGTTCAAACTCCAAGAATTAAATTCCTCAATTGAATCAATTTATAGCCTCTTATGAGAATTAATTCTCAAAATCTCAACACAATTAAAAAATTAAAAAAATACCAACAACACAATGTCAATCGCCATTGAATTCATTGCAAACACCAACTATGAAATTCAAATATGAGTAATTAAAACTTGTTACAAGCTCTACACTCACAAAACTAGAGAACACAAAATATTGAAAACCCAAAAAAACCCACACCAAAATTTTTAATTTGAGTATTTTAGATGAAAAAAAAAGTTATAATATTTACCCCTCCTAAAAAAAAAAAAAAATTATTTTAAAAACTCAGTATTTATCCTGCCTAAACTTATAGTGGCTGAAACTGCCCACATGAATCAATATTAGGTTTAGGAATTTGTGGAAGCTTAACTCCAAAAGAGTGCAGGATTGCTAAGAGAGAGAGAGAGTAGCCTAACTGTAGTTGTGAATTTTGTGACTCTATCAAGCAATTGCCCGAGAAGCAACAAAGTAGTAATCAATTCAATTCTTGTGCACTTCTTGCACAAGAATTTTTGACCGAGTTATGGACTAGGTAAGCTGCGAGAGTATGCAAGTTACCCTCTATACTTGAGGTGTGTCTAAAGCACAGAGACTTTTCATGGTAACCAGTGTGCTCAAGCCGTGCTGGTTACTGGACAGCATCAAACTCATAGGTTACGGGACAGAGAAGAGTGTGAGTTATGAGGTTCAACCAATTGGCGACCAAGAATGTGCAAAAAAAGAATTAGGGAGTTACAAAAATTTCTCTTAAGGCTGCAAAGAGATGCATATAACTGGGGAGCTCTTGTCCAATGGTGTGCTACCATGTTAGTGAGATGCTTCCTACAGTTATGACAAACGAAATGCAAATGGGTCATCCAACACTACTACTAGGCTACTACCCACAACCCCCAGGGGTTTGGAATTCTTGTGAAAAATACCAAAATTGAAAGCTATTGAAAGTTTTAGAACCAGGCTCACAATATGCACCAAAGGTTCCATGAAATCTTCCCAAAATTTTTAGAAGAATCAGGGCTGTTACAATTCAACTTGCACTAAAGAAATGAAAACAGACAATTTTGTTACAGTCTTCCAACTTCCCAATGAACAGGGAACTAATGAAATTCTCCAAAAGAGCAGATAGTACATTAAACTTGTACACAAATTTTCAGCATTGCCAGATATAGATATCACAATCTGCGTTTTGTTTTCCTACTTTCGTCTCTGACCTATAGCCAAATTTGGTGAATTCCTCTTGTGGATGATTCCCAATGTGGCTACATCACAAAATTGGAGGAAAAACGGGGAAAAAAAAAAAAAAACAACTGTGAACACAAAGCTGTACCCAAAAACCCAAAGCAAGGTGGTCAGATTAAAAGTGTACCTATATGACTGCAGAGCCCTTCATATAGCTGTCTTGAAATTTTTATAATCACTCAATAGAATACATTTGCTGCTTGTTAAAATTGTCAGCAAACCTACACCAGACAGGAACATCCAAGTGAGTTAAAATTGCATTTTTGTTCTGAAGTCTAATGCTTAACCATCTGAAGATTTTCAAGATAATAAAAGTGCATGTATGTATACGCCTTTTTTTAAGTTAGAATGAGGGCCATTTTTTAAAGTTAGAATGAGAGCTTCCTTCCACTCTTTGGAAGTGTAATTGATTGTTGTCTAGTTTCTTTTGGCTGCTGGAGACTGAAATCCATAGACCCATCTGTCAGAAGTTGCTCAATCTCCCTACCCTGCCCTGCAACAATACTAGTCCTATTTTGTACAGAATTGTTGGTGGTTGTTGACTGGTGAAACCATGATGGTCTAGATTCATCTGCCACCATTGCTGTGTCATCCACCAGCGTTTGATTCAGAGCTCCAGTACTTTGGGTCTGCCCTTCTTCATCCAGAGCTTGGGATAAGCCCTTCTCTGAGTCATCTACCTCCTTTCCTGCCCAAGACAAGTGTTCCTCAAATCTGTACTGCTTGAAGTGTTGTGCATCTTATAGATAAGGCAGAAAGTCGAACATGAGCAAACAAAAAAAGCAAAAAGCAAGAAATCTAGAGTACAAAGACTCAATCTTTGCACACCAGCTAACTGAGTAGAAGAAGTGAACTACTATCTATGTGCAGCACAAGGATGAGTGGTTTTAGGACATACCATTAGCATGACCCTCTGTGGAATTCTGGTGCTTGTCTTCTTTTGTGAAGAAGGGTCTCAAGAAATTTTTGTCTATTGCAGTAAAAGTTGGAGTACTGCAAACATCCAAGAATGATCCTCAGATTGTCAGTTTAGTTGACAGTAGATGTATTATGGAGACCCAATTGGTTAAGGAACTTTACAATCAGACAGTTGAGCAATACAGACAAATACAGCCAGAATTTGTATAAAACTATATCTATAAGATTGCAGAGGAAACTCCACAAAAACACTCTGAACATTACACTTCTGTAGTAGTCCCACCAAAAACTTAACATAACATCCATCATAATCTTACGAGACTTGCTCACAAAGTGTCAGACCATCATCATCTTCCTCATGAATAGCAGTGAAAAGCTGAAAGTATTCATAATATTACTGCAAACACAACCTGTCATAGCTCCTATCACACTTGGGATAGAAGCAAAGACATGGACCTGAAACGCACGATGCTACTGGTTTCCAAATTCCCAGATTCATGACCTTGAAGGACATACATCCTAAATGGGCTTTTGTGCACAATCCTTGACATTACAAGGAGCTCTATCATTGAAAATGTCCCAGGTACCTTCTCCGCAGTTCTTGTAGCTTTACTGTGAGGTTGTCAAGAGGGCTCGTTGTTGCAGCTTCATCATCAAAGCTGTTTGTCAGGCCCTCCATTTCCTCCTCATCACCCTGCAAAACAGTAAATTCAGATCTGTAATCAAAGCCAAGACATTCAGCAGCAAGTTAGGCTCTTTACAATCCACCCTTCCACTCTGAATAGTAGATCTCCTTTGCTGGCCAGGATTCATCTTTCATGAACTCCGAGCTTCAGATTACAAGCAAATACTATCTGCAGAGCTGACGAAACTCATACCTCATTCATTGCAACTTCTAACTGTTCATTGGGTACATATAGAAAGCTGTGAACTCACATCAGTATCCAGATTGATGCCTTGTGCAGCATCTGACACTCCCAGCTTTTCCAGCATTGTGGATGTGGAGCCCCCTAATACAATAACCTACTCTCCCATTCCAAAGTTTACATTAAAAAGGCCAAGGCCAAGGTCAACCATAGTGTGGATATTTGACAAATTACAGGAAGAAGTTGAAAGCATCTTGAAGTATCAGTATTTGCAAAAAAAAAACTGCCATTGGGATTGTGAATCATGGTAGCAATGAAAATTTCCAAATGGGTGTCAAGGAAAAGAGAAACTGTGGCTGCTAACCGTTAAAACAACAATTGCTGTAGTTGCTGTGACAATGGTTTCACCATAAGCTTCAGGTAAGTCATGAACTGACTGCAATGCTAATGCAAATGCCATCGCACCTCGCAAACCTGGCCCATTCAGCAACACCATCAAAGTACAGTGGGCATAACATGTGTAAAGTATCCTCACTGGACTACCCACTGACTTCATCAGCTCCCAACAGGTGGCAGGTGTAGATGAGTATATGATAATCCACTGAAAATCCGGGAAATCCATTGTACAAAATCTGTGTCCTGAGTTTCTGTCTCCGTGCATGAAGTGTTCATGCACTCAGTAGAATTGAACATCACTATTACCATCTTGCAAAATAGCTGTTGCTTTGACACTTCCTGAAACTAAACACCCATTACTGCAAAAGAAAAGGAAAACAGTTGCAGTCCTCTCTCAGTGCACAATACATATCACGCACCACTGAACCAAAGAGCCTTCTGATGGTTGACAGGTATGTGTGTTGATGCAGGGCGAAGCCTGTTGACAATGTATGCACATGGGAACACATTTGCAGCCCTGTTACACATACAAAATACACAGACCCAAATTCTCAAATGCAGAAACAACTCCAGTTCCAGGATACTGACTAGGATCCCCATCTTGTGTTCACTAGTTTTATGGACCCAATTTGATCAGTGCACAGTAAAGCATCTGAAAAAACACAAAACTGAAAAATTGCAAATCCTCATTCTTCTAAGATCTGTCTACCACAGTTCAAACACTCTTCCTGTAAGCAATGGGACCAAAACAAAAAAGAAGATAGAGGGGAGACAGATGCATGGGTGTGTGTCTAGATATCAGGGTTTACAATCTTCATGCTAATTCATTACATGCTTTCTGCAATTCCTTTCATCCTACCTCCATCCTGTAGACTGGTTTTAATAATACCTTGCGAAGATGATGAACACCTTTCAAAATAGGATTGATGTCCCGAGTTAAGGACATTGAAGATATGATCCAAAGGGTGTCTTAAACAAATAAAACATAGTAGATTCCAATACCCATAACCTCAATTGGAAATAATCAATCAACTCTTCTTTGACCTGTACGCATTACAGAGGATACGATAGAAAAGAAAATGAATCCGACATGAGACCAGCTGTGCTGCTTGATGGCAATATCCATACCCATATATATGAATCTACAAAATGCCCAGAACAGAGGAAACATCTTAGTGTCCAAACTCAGTCATATGAGATTTGAAATATCCTTCAAATCGCTGAAAATTGCACATCAAGTTGCAATGCACAGACATCATTTGGTCAGACATGAAACACATCATCTATATCAGTAGATGAACTAGAGCACATGCCGGAGCTGAACCAAACAAGAGGTGAATACATACACAAAGGTCTCAGCCACTGAGGATATCAACTGGAAAAATCCAGCTGTAAATACTTGTGCGCTGTCTGAAAGATTTGGAAATGTGTAGTGCTTCATTAACTGCAGGTAAAAAAATAGTGAACAAAAGGACAGATCATAAAGAACTTTGTCAGTCTGACTTCCTTGAATTGCGAGTAGAGTGGTAACAGTAAAATCATGCCTACAATTTTTTCGCAAATAGACAGTAGCTGCTGGAGGGGAGAAAAGGAGATGACAGGGAGAACAACAAAAGTGAATGGGTTGCAAAAAAGAAAACATATTTAGAGAAAAATAATTTCAAGTGTTAAGAAAACCGCTGGAAGAAAATGACTCCAATGCTTCCCATAGTGGCAAATGCAAAAAACATTGCACTCACAATCCCGCAGAAGAGAATAGCCACAATCCCTGACAGACCTAGTCCCTCAGCCAGCATGTACCTATTTAGACAGCCAAGTAAAACATCAAGTGAAATATAATTCCTGTACCTTCAGGACAACTTCTCAAACCCAGTAGAAAAAACCAGCATAGCTCAAGCATGAGAGGAATAATATCAAAATGCAGCAATTTCCTTAACATGGGTAGAGAGCAAACATGCGTAACAACCTGCATACTGAAAGAGGCAATACAATCTGTCAACAATTTCTCATTTTTGCTAAATCCACAACAGCAAGAGTATGGAAGAGCAAATCTGGTCAAGTGCATCCAGTCAGCTGGTATTTATGTTACTTACGAGAAGTATGGAAACAGCACAACCAGACAGCACTCCAGATTTTGCAAGCTGCGGCCAATACAACAAATTAACAAAAGAACAACAGCACTTCTGCACTAAATTGGAATAGCAAACTTGTCACCAGCTTACAGCAATTGGATTCACAAGAAACTCAAAAAGAAAATCCAGCACAAAAAGAAAGTACAAACCAAAGTCTTTTGTCACCAGCTTTCTGGTGTCACTCATCATACAACAAATGGTTGAAACCTGACAGCAGGTTTTGAAGACTTACTTGTGCACAGATAGTCCTGCATACTTAAAAAGGTGTGATGGGTCAAGGATCCTTCAGAGTGAGTTTATTGCAGTATACAAGCACCAATATGCAGGCAGGCAAGTATCTTCAAATCTAGTGAGCACAGCAGCCTGATGACACATCCCCCCAACTGCATTGTCTGTTAACTTTTTCCAAGAGGTTTCAGATAGCCCCCAGGTTTGTCTAGAAGTTTCATGTGTGAGAAGGATATCAATGCACAGATTAATGCCACACCAACGCCTGCACCCATTTGAGAAAGAAGCAGTTAGAAACTGCGATGAAGAAATGTGACGGACAATAACTTTCCTATCTACATAGTCTAAGATTCACTTCCCACAATACAAAATAGCAGTTTGAACATAAGAACCTGCAGAGAGTGAGCCGACAAAAATCTCCAAGAAGCTCCAGACAATAGTTATAATGCTGTGATCAGCTAATGGATGTTTCCGCACTGACATCAAGGTCCTGCAGTATTGTTGGGTCACAAAATTTACACTTCATCAGCACTGACATCATTCACAAGTATATCCTAATCCTTCAACTTTTGATACAGTGTGATGCTCAATTGATTTGGACAGCCAAAGAGGGAACCAAGCCTCAGATTTAACCAACAAGCAACTTTGTTGAAACTAACCTGTACATTGAGATTGCCACCTTTTGGAAGCATTACATGTATACACCCAACCCCAGAGATACAGTAAACCAACTGCAAGAAAGGTCTTCAAATTTGAACTGCAAACTAAAAACTAGAAAAGAATCTCTGCACATTTACATCCATGACTATTGAAAAGAAAAATCCTGAGGGCCCCATGAGTTGCAGAGTTGTTACTGCATCGTTCAAAACAGACTCGCCAAATACCAAAGCATAGAGATTCACATCTGTTCCAAGCTCCTGGAAACACACCCAACGCTACATGAACGAGATTCTTGCATGACTATAGAAAGGTGCACTAGAGCCAAAAACAAACCCCCTTATCTAGTACTTCTGAAAGCTTCAGATCATCACATGCACTTGCATGTGTGCACACACAGAGGTTTTCAAAGGGTTTTACATAGCATTCTTTCAGTTATGATTGTCAAAAGACTTTTGAAACTCCCTCCGTAAGATATCAGGTGCTTCATACTGTACAATGCTAAGGAATTCAGTACCTGGAAAACGGCCAAGACTGAAACTGGATCTGTTGCTGAAATGAGAGCCCCAAACAGGATGCTCTCTAGGAATGGAAGCCTATACATAAGGAAGAACAAACCACCCAGGTACCTGCAAAAAATGTTACCACCTGAGATGAGTAAAGAAACCCAAGGAGGCCATTTGAAGCAATAGCATACCTATAGTGCTCAAGCTGCTGGTAAAACTCTTGGAATTTTTTTCTTGAAATCCAAACAGCAAAAGCAAAGGTTTTGGAGTGGCCACTTACACTAGGATTCCAGTGAGAATTGATGCGATAAAAGTTCCCAAGAATGCAAAGATGCAAATCGCACCAAAGTTGGAAAAGAATGGTTTCTGAACAAAAGAAAACTTGCTGATTGTCAAGAACACAACATCCCAAGCTGGAAATCATTGCCTAAGACAGAAGTTATTGCTGTATTGAGATTTTTTGCAACAGAACAAACCCAGAAGAAAAATGAGACACAAAGAAAACCACAACATCATCCTGGGAAGATAAACATACCGGATGAAGACTGAATCCAGACTCGGTGAAAGCCTGAGTTGTCAAGGAATCATCAGAATCATCCTTGTCCTGGCAATGTGAGAAAGAGAAACAGAACCAAAGAGACGTGTATGAGCAAGCAAGCAAGCAAGCAAAAGAACAATAAAATGTTCTCCTTCAGTTTTTTGAGGATATAATATGATCGGTGGAAGAAGAAACAAAAAGAAAAACTCCTCATGGAAGTTGAACCATTGTCTGCAAGAGCCACCCACCAATTCACAAAAGTCAGCAAAAACAAACAAACAAACAAACAAAACAGGTACATTTTGTTTCCTCCACCAAAATCCACATTCTTGGTTAACCACCCACACATCTACCTTTTGCAGTCTGTACAACATGAACAATCCTCAATATCATGAGAGTGAAACCCAAAATTCATAACCAAGGAATTTATTTTTTAATTCAGGCTTAAGATTTCTGTGGAGAAAAGAAGCAAGAAGAGCACAGTGGGCCACACCTGAAATGCATTTCAGTATTTGAAATGTTTGCAATGGCACCAACAAAAAGCCCTGTCACAGACAAACAGAATCCCATCATCACTTTCCATCAGTCACACATAAATTGCAACACTGATGTTCTTCAAAGCACTGTGATGGGGTGCCAGTCTGCACGCTCAGCAATGGGTGGTGTTGCATTTCTCTGTCCAGTTCAATTCAATACTTGGCCACAGATAGGTAGCAGGACAGTAAACTCTCTTCTTGTGACAGTCAATTGCTGCAAGAATAGTAGGATACTGTACTGTAAACTCTCTGCTTGTGACAGTTGATTGTTGTGAGAACCCACTCAAATCAGTTGGCTGTTTGTGAACATGATGTTGCTGCCACAGCTGTTTTTTTGTCTAGCTATCATGAAACCAACAGCAATGATTTTTGGACCTGAAGCTCTTGTGATTTTTCTGATTCCATACATGTGAATTCATGGAGCTGCTACCAGCTTGATCTTTCTCATAAAAAGTCTTACAACAGATTTCATGAATTTGCGCACAAATCACACTCTGTCTCAATCTTCTGAAATGTTTTTGCTAGGGGTTCCTCCTTGCAAAGGAATGGTATACAAGAAGAATCTTGCATCCAAAACTGCACTGTGATCTCAATTGTGACTCCAATAGCAACAGGTTGTTGTTGCAGGTTCTTAAAGAATTGCTAATCTATGCTGCACTGCCATCATCATTCCCTGCCCAATTCAACCATGCTTCCAATCCTCCATCCTTTGCAGCTCAAGTTCTCCCAGTCCTTTTGCTTGCCCCCAAATGAACATAAGATGATGAAGAAGAACAACATGCAGCTTTATGTGCATAGATGTCACACACAAACACACACACACACACACACACAAAAGAAAAAGAAAACCCAAGAGCAAAGAATAACATCCTTTACCCAGGAGAAGGGATGCACTGGCTTCATTGATGTAGTAAATTTTATGACGTCGCAACACATGACCCAATACGAAAGACAAGCCTAGCATGACGATCTGTAACAGGATGCTGGCGCTAGCGATCTGTTGCCGATCCGTGGATGCTTGCTCCTGCGGCACAGGCCCGTCCGCCATTGCCATTAATTAACACCCCACAGCTCTCTCTTAAGAGAGCAGCCCAGCTCTCAATCCCTTTCCTTGCAGCAGCAGCAGCAGCAGCAGCAGCAACAGCAACAACAACAACAACCCCAAAACACTAAAACCCAGTCCAACAACACAAAAAACACTACCAACAATTCGCTTACAAAACCAACCACAAAAACTGAAAAATGAGCAAAACCCAACGCACACACAAAATCTTCCAACAACCCAAAACCACCAAATTCTCAACGCCACTGCCCCCCCCCCCCCCA
>Ga0116229_10006317_pt1 | contig 19084 bp, 15 predicted proteins | sample S1TSphgellanicum_3_FD_87313 | JGI IMG/M metagenome (GOLD analysis project Ga0116229, IMG submission 87313) | Host-associated microbial communities from peat moss isolated from Minnesota, USA - S1T2_Fc - Sphagnum magellanicum MG | ecosystem: Host-associated > Plants > Peat moss > Unclassified... | reverse complement strand
TGTTCGTCGGCGCGTTTGTTGCAATTCTAATCCTTACCAACCTCATCGGGGTGGCAAAGGTTGTGCAGCTTGGCCCCCTCACGTTCGGCGCAAGCGCGCTATTTTTTCCGATGTCCTACGTCCTGGGTGACGTGCTGACGGAGGTGTATGGCTTCTCCTATGCCCGCAGGGCGGTATGGATCGGCTTCGCAGCCCTGGTTTTCATGTCGTTCATGACGTTTGTCATCGTCCGCCTGCCCGGCGCGCCCGGCTGGGATGGGCAGGCGGCCTATCAACAGATATTCGGTCAAACGCCCAGGATCGTGCTGGCCTCCATCGTCGCATTCTGGATTGGCGAATTTGCCAATGCGTTTGTCATGGCCAAGCTCAAGCTGATCACGCAAGGCCGCATGTTATGGACCCGCACGATCGGTTCCACAGTGGTCGGCCAGGCCTTCGACAGCTTCATATTCTTCCCCCTGGCATTCCTTGGTGTCTGGCCGGTGCATCTGGTCGTTGCGGTAACCATTACCAACTACGGCCTGAAGGTAGGCTGGGAAACCATCTGCACCCCCCTGACCTACTATATTATCAACAAACTCAAGGCTGCGGAACAGGAAAATTATTTCGACTGGGATACGGATTTCTCGCCGTTCCGGGGAACACTCTAGTGACGCCAATTCAGGAAAGCGCATCGCGCCTGGCGATAAAGATGCGGCGTTCGCCCTACAGGATAGTACTCCTCAGCACGGTGGTGCTGGTTATGCTTGCCGTTCTGAGCACCCACGAGGTCGTGGATCACCCTGCCACGGCACCGAAATATCTGGAGGGATTGTTTGAAGGCTGGCCTGGCGGTGCACTCTCGATCTCGATTGCACTGCTCACGTTGCTGTTTGTCGACTCAGTCCGCAGCCAGGCCGAAAAGATCGAGGAAGCGCTGCAGCACAGGCTCCGGTCGTTCGAGGAAATCCACATGGAGGCACTTGCACTGCTGGAATGGGTCACCGACGAACCACCGAGCGAGGAGGTCGGCAAGACGGCCTTCTACATGACGTCGGCAACGCCGGTGTTTGGCCTGGAGGCGAAAAGCACGGTCAAAGCGCGCTGGAAGGAACTGCTGGAGAAACGGCGCGCCGCCAACGCCGACACCAAGCTACTTTGTTACAATTGGCACGCGCTGGACGGTATCGGCGACTCGCCGCTGGGGCGATTCGCCAAGAAATTGGCGGAGGCCGAACCGGACGCCGTGAAATCCTGGTCCGAAGCCTGTGTAAACGCCTGGAACCAGTACGAGGAACTGCTGCCGTACGGGCATAAAGGCATTCCTGAAATCTATCTCATCGATGAGCCGAACTTCGGCATCGTCTATGCACGGCGATCCGCCGGGCGGGAACGCGGCATCATCTACATATCCAATTCCGCCTCTGTCGGCAAACGGGACAAAGGCGCGATCGCATTCACCACCGAAGATCGCAACTGGCTCATGTTGATAAAGGAGACTTTTCAGGCGCAGGCGACGGATAACGCCGCACTGCACTTCCCGCGCCGGACCGAGGCGCTGATCGAGCGGGACAAGAAATTATACCAGGCGTTCCAGGAGCAAGGCAACGTGCCGCAGCCTGTAAAGTCGCAGAGTTGCCTGCCCCGGCTGCCGAACGGGGAACGTATCCAAATTCAGGTATTCCCGGGCGTGTTCCCGGTCGAGGATTCCTGGGACACGCGATACATGATGCAGGCCATCGACCGCGTGGTGCCGCTGCTCGGCGAACTCGTACGGGCCGGCCAGATCAGCAACGGCAAGGGTCATCCGGTGGCGGAAATCGCCGGCGTGGATGTCGGCACGGGAACCGGCATCCTGGCCCTCGCCATGGCAAGCCATTACGAGGACATCGGCTCTGTTGTTGCGACAGACAATTACAAACCCGCGGTGCGCAACGCACTGTTCAATTTCCGCATGGCGGCGGCAAATTACCCAAGCCTTTGCCGACCTCTCGGCCTGCAAGCCTGCACGCCCGCACCAACATGGACCGACTACTACGTCGACGACAGCATGGATCGCGCTGCCAAGATGCGTGTTTTCGACAGCGTGATGAAGGGTCAGTGCTGCGTGGTGAACTGCGACCTGGCGGAACGCGTCTATCGGCACAATGATAGCGAAATGATGCTCATTGCGTTCAATTATCCCGCATACCAATCTCCTAGCAATGTGTTCAATACCGGTGGCCAGCAGGCGGGCGAACCTATCGTCGCGAATTTCCTCACCGATATGAAAGATCGTCTCAGATTCTCGGATGTCCTGCTGCTGCCTGAAATCACCATTCGGGAAGGCGGTAGTTTCATCGGTGTCGGGATCGAAAATCTTGCCCGGGAGCACGGCTATTGCACCTTGCAAATCGACGCTGGAAGTCCTTTGCCGGCGTCCGACAACGGGAGGGCCGGTGGCTTCGTGAGGGTGTTTGCCCTCGCAAGACTGATGGATGGCGGCAAGCCTCAGGCGCAGCATCATCCAGTCCTGTCAAAGCTAAGCGAAAAACTGTCGGCTGATCACGATCACGAAATACAAGGTGCCGCGGGGTATCCGGAACGCGCTCCGCCCGCCGCATGACATCACACCTCACCGTAACAGCGTTTTGTGGAATGCGCGCCGGTGCGAAGCCCGCTTATTGCGCCGCCGCAAGCGATCTTGGCCAACACTTCGCCGCCCATGGCATAACCTTGATTTTTGGCGCCGGCCAGGCCGGCGTCATGGGCGCGCTGGCGGACGCAGCGCTCGCCGGCGGTGGCAGGGTTGTCGGCGTCGTTCCGGAATTTATCAAGCAAACTGAAGAACTCCATCCGCGTGTCACGGAGATGGTTACTGTTCCGGACATGCAGGAGCGCAAGAGATACATGCTCGACAATGCAGATGCATTATGCGTCCTGTCAGGCGGCCTCGGGACATTGGACGAGTTGTTCGCGGTGGTTACCTTGCGGCAACTCCAGCAACATGACAAACCGATAATTTTGCTGAATACCTCGGCATACTGGGATCCGCTGCTCGCCCTGCTTGACGCTCTGCTGGCTGAAAGATTTATTCACGAAACGCATGCCGAGCTTCTGACGGTGGTTCAGCAGCCCGAGGACGTCATTCCGGCAATGTTGGCGGAGCTCGCTTGTAGCAGGAAGGAAGCAGTTCCTTTTTGAAAAAAAGAACCAAAAAACTCTTGCGCTTAAACGTCTAAATTCGCCACCTTCAAGGCATTCCCTACAATGAAATCTCGCCTTGGCTCCACAACATCGCCCATCAGCGTTGAAAATACCTGGGCAGCATCCTCCACGTCGCCCACCCGCACCTGCAACAGAGTCCGCGCCGCGGGGTCCAGCGTAGTTTTCCACAACTGATCCGGATTCATTTCACCCAGCCCTTTGAACCGCTGGATCGCCAGCCCGCGGCGGCCCTGGGCCAGCAGGCGCTCGAACAAGGTGGCGGGTCCGGCGACGGTGTGTTCCTGACTGTCCAGCTTGAGCAGGGCAGGTTGGTCGAATTTTCGGGCCAGCAACGCGTGGCGCTCGGCTAGCCAACGCGCCTCGGCGCTCCGCAGCGACGCGGGGTCGAAAGCCCAACGTTCAGCGACGCCGCGAACAGTGCGGGCGAGATGCAGGCCGGTGTTGTCGGCAAAGGAAACCCAGCCACGCTCGGCGGGAAGGCTCGCGGCATTGAGGCGCGCGGTAAAATCCTGCGCGTGCGATTGTGAAACGGTGTAGTCCGTTCCGAGCACACCGGCGATCGCAGCCTGCTCCATCAGCGCCAGCGGCACCGCGCCGGCAAGGCCCTTCAACTGGCTGTACACATCGCGCAGGAATTTGGCTTCGGTCGCCAGCCCAGGGCCTTCCAGGTGCACGCCATCGGAATAGGTCAACGCCGCGTTATGCAGCGCCTTGTCGAGCAGATAATCGTCCAGCGCAAAATCGTTCTTCAAGTAGCGCTCGTCGTTGCCGCGCTTGGCCCGATACAGCGGCGGCTGCGCGATATACAGATGACCGCGCTCGATCAGTTGCGGCATCTGGCGAAAGAAGAAGGTGAGCAGCAACGTACGGATATGGCTGCCGTCAACGTCGGCGTCCGTCATGATAACAATGCGGTGATAGCGCAATTTGCCGATATCGAAACCACCCTGCTCGGGTTCGCCGCGCCCGATGCCGGTGCCGAGTGCCGTAATCAGCGTGCCGATCTCCGCGCTGCCCAACATGCGATCGAATCGCGCGCGCTCGACGTTCAGGATCTTGCCTTTCAGCGGCAGAATGGCCTGCGTCTTGCGATCGCGTCCCCCCTTCGCCGACCCGCCCGCGCTATCACCCTCGACGATGAAGATTTCCGACTTGGACGGATCGCGCTCAGAACAATCGGCCAGCTTGCCGGGCAGCGTAGAGACGTCCAGCACCCCCTTGCGCCTTGTAAGCTCGCGCGCCTTGCGCGCCGCCTCGCGCGCCGCCGCGGCATCCATCACCTTCTGGATGATGCCCTTGGCTTCCTTTGGATGGGTTTCGAACCAATGGCCGATGGCATCCGCCGCGGCCGCCTGCACCACCGGCTGCACCTCGCTGCTAACCAGCTTGTCCTTGGTCTGGCTGGAGAATTTCGGGTCCGGCACCTTCACGCTCAGCACCGCCGTCATGCCTTCGCGCATGTCCTCGCCGACCAGTTGCAACCCTTCCTTCTTGCCCATGCCCTCGGCGTATTTCGACACCATCCGGGTCAGCGCCTGGCGGAAACCGGCCAAATGCGCGCCACCGTCGCGTTGCGGGATATTGTTGGTGAAACATAGCATAGTCTCGTGAAACGAATCGTTCCACACCAGCGCGAACTCCACGCGAATGCCGCTGGCCGCGTCGTCCACGCCGACATTGATCGGCGGCGTAAAAATCGGTGTCTTGGCGCGATCGAGATATTCGACGAAGGCGCGCAGGCCGCCTTCGTAATACATCGCCACCTCCACCGCCGGTGTGTGTCGTTCGTCACGCAGAATGATACGCAGACCGGAGTTCAGGAAGGCCAACTCGCGCAGGCGCCGTTCCAGCACCGCGAAATCATATTCGACCTTGGTGAAGGTCGCCGAGCTGGGCTTGAACGTCACCTCGGTGCCCTGCGGCTGGTTCGAAGCGCCAACCACCGCCAGCGGCGCCTCGGCGTCGCCGTTACGAAAGCGGATAAAATGCTCGTGCCCAAGCCGCCAGATCCGCACTTCCATCCATTCCGACAGCGCGTTCACCACCGCGGCGCCTACACCGTGCAAGCCGCCGGAGACCTTGTACGAATTCTGGTTGAACTTGCCGCCCGCGTGCAGGCGGGTCAGCACCACCTCGGCGGCGGAAACGCCTTCCTCGGCGTGCAGGTCGGTTGGAATGCCGCGGCCGTCATCGCGCACGGTGACGCTGCCGTCGCCGTTCAAGGTCAGCATGACGTTCTTGGCGTAGCCCGCCTGCGCTTCGTCCACCGCATTATCGATGATTTCGAACGCCATGTGGTGCAGGCCCGACCCGTCGTCGGTATCGCCGATATACATGCCGGGGCGCTTGCGGACCGCATCCAGGCCACGCAGGACCGAAATGGAAGCCGCATCGTAGTCCTGCGCCGCGGGGTCGGATTCAGGCACAGGCGCGGCGGTGTCAGACATGCCGTTCAGTCACTCCGGGAGATATGGTTGAAGGTGCGCAGTATAGCGCGCGACGGCTAGGAAAGGCCAGGGCAGAGACCTAAAACGAGGGTGTTCGGGTCTTTCATCCGGTCGAGGGGAGCCGCCATGTTCTACACCGTTGCCGCGATCCTGTGCGTTGCCGTGGGGCTGGGGCTGTGGCTCAGCGCGCAGTATCTCATCGAGGAGAGCACGTCTTCCCTGATGGGGCGCATTGCGCCGATCCACGGCACCGCGGGCGCCATTCTTGTCGCCCTGCTTTGGCTTAGCTTGCATCGTCCAGGTCCGCCTGTCGGCAAATTCGGCTGGACCGCATTTGTGGTGCTGGCGGCGACATTGGTGGGCGGCCTGACGATCCTGTCCTTCAATCTGCGCGGCAAACCGCCCAACCGGACGCTGGTCGCCATGCACGCGTTCGTCGGCGCGACGGGGGCCGTGATGGTGGCCGCGTATTTCTCGACCCCCGGCTCGTTTAGCCGTTAAGGAGGTCCCCGCGTTGAGCAGCGTGCCCGCCTTCGCCGTTCCGCCCAGTTTCATGGGCATCGCGTCCCGCGATCCGCACGCGGCCTTTTGCATTGCCGGCATTCCGCTCGATATCGGCACCACCAACCGCAGCGGCGCCCGCTTCGGGCCGCGCGCCATTCGCGCCGCCAGCGCCATGCTGGTGGACGGCGCCCATCCGCGCAGTTGGGTCGATCCCACCACCTTGCCGCTCAGCGACGTGGGCGACTTCGAGATTTTCCTCGGCGACATTCCGCGCAGCCTGGAGCGGATCGAGGCGCAGGCGGCGCCGTTCACCCACCTCATAGCACTCGGCGGCGAACATGGCGTGACCCTGCCGCTGCTGCGCGCCCTCGCCACGAAGAGCGGCACCCCGCCCGCGCTGGTTCATTTCGACGCCCATGTGGACACCTGGCCCGACAGTTGCGGCCAGGAATTCGGCCACGGCCAGCCGTTCTGGCACGCCATCCGAGAAGGCTTGATCGACCCCGCGCGCACGGTGCAGATCGGCATCCGCTCGCCGGTGACGCGCGACGTGTGGGATTGGACCTTGGCGCAGGGCGTCACGATCCTCACCGCCGAGGAGGTGCATGAGGGCGGCACCGCCGCGACTGCCGCAAGAATTCGCGAGGTGGTTGGCGGCGCGCCGGCGTATCTCACGTTCGACATCGACGTCCTGGACCCCGCCTTTGCCCCCGGCACCGGCACGCCCGAAGTCGGCGGCCTGGCGAGTTGGCAAGCGCAAGCCATTCTGCGCCGCCTAGGCGGCCTGGATTTCGTAGGCATGGACGTCGTCGAAGTAGCCCCCGCCTACGACGCAAGCGAAATAACCGCCCTAGCCGCCGCGACGATCGTCTGGGAATATCTAGCCCTGGTAGGAAAGAAATAAGAGCAAAAGTTTTTTGCTTCCATTCTTCAAAAAAGAAGAACTTGTTTTTTTTCGCTATGCACCACGCGCATACCCCCACGCGCAAATAATATACCCAGTCCAACGCAAACAACCTTATACGCGCCGTCCCGGCACCCATATCGGGCGCCGCTGACGCAGTCCGCACGTGCCGCGAGCCCCCACCGGGGCACAAGCAACGACGTAACGCGTCCTTTGTGGTCGAGCCGGCCAGGAAAATGGGCCGGTGCTGTAAAGGATACGGGTATGGTTGATGCCATTCGGGCAGCTGCGCGAAGTCACCGCGATATCGCATTAGCCTGATCCGCCGGCCGCGGCCCCCTCGCCGCCGGCGCGTTTTTGCTTTCCGTTCCACCTGCCGCGAGCGGCGGCATTGGGGCGTCTGGCCGCAAGGCGAGGCGCCATCGCGAGGTTTTCCCCATGAGCGTATTTTCCCTGCGCGGCGCCACGCCCGCCGTTCGCAGCCCCCTCGAAGTTGTGCCCGCCCTGCCGTGCGTCGACGACCTGGTTGCGTCGTTCCGCCCGACCGACCCGCTGGTCTGCCTGCGCCCTGCCACCATCGTCGATGCGGCGGAAAAATTCGTCGCCGCCTTTCCGGGCGACACGCTGTACGCCGTCAAAACCAATCCCGATCCAACCGTGCTGCGCGCGGTGTGGGACGGCGGGGTGCGTCATTTCGATTGCGCCTCGATCGCCGAAATCGAGCTGATCCGCGGCATGTTTCCGGACGCCGGCATCTATTTCATGCATCCGGTCAAGTCGCGCCCCGCCATCGCGCAGGCCTACACCCTGCACGACGTGCGCACCTTCGTGCTCGACAGCATGGTGGAACTCGAAAAAATCCGCGCCGAAACCGGCCACGCCGGCGACCTCGATTTGATCGTGCGCATCGCCATGCCGCCGCTGGGCGCGTTCAGCGATTTGTCGGCCAAATTCGGCGCGCCGCACGCCGAAGCCGTGGCCCTGCTGCGCGCCGCGAGCACGCATGCCCTGCGCGTTGGCGTATCGTTCCATGTCGGCTCGCAATGCATGGATCCGCTGGCATGGCGCCGCGCGCTGATTCTGACCGGCCGCGTAATCGCCGAAGCCGGCGTGCCGATCGACATCATCGATGTCGGCGGCGGATTCCCCGTCGCCTATGCCGGCATGGAACCGCCGCCGCTCGGTGCGTTCATCGCTGAAATCGAGTCGTCGCTGGACGCGCTCAATCTGGGCAGCACCCCGCATTTGTGGGCCGAACCCGGACGCGCCCTGGTGGCCGCGGGAACGTCCGTGGTGGTGCAGGTGCAAGGCCGCCGCGGCGACGCGCTTTACATCAACGACGGCATATTCGGCAGCCTGTCGGACGCCGGCGCACCCGGCTTCCGCTACCCCGCGCGCCTGCTGCGGCCGTCCGACGCCGCCGAGCACGGCTTCGCCTGCTGGGGCCCCACATGCGACAGCAACGATTTCATGCGTGGCCCGTTCATGCTGCCGCACGACGTTTCGGAAGGCGACTGGGTGGAAATAGGCCAACTCGGCGCCTACGCCACGGCGGTGCGCACGCGGTTCAACGGGTTCGATCGGGCACAGACCGTGGCGGTGCGCGATCGGGCTATGTTGTAATTGAAGACAGGAAGGAAGTCGTTCTTTTTGAAAAAAGGAACCAAAAAAACTTTTGCTCTTTTAGGCGACGCCCCTAATCCGATGAATCGTTTTGGTGTCGTGAGAATTTGAAATGCGAATTTCATTTCGAAAAAGCTACATATTTGGTAGCGAATCGTGTAGGGTGGACTGCCGTCCATCGGCGTCTCGTGCTGGCTTCGATCGCGGATGTTATATTTCTAGCGAGCGGAGAAGAAACATGACGAAATTGAATTGGGCTGGCGCTGTCACAGGCATGGCATTCTGCGCCGCCATGGCCAACTTGCGAGACAAAGTAATATGCCACGGTGTGCGACATTCATTTTCATTGCAAACAGCCACAAATCTGATTTACGCCGCCACATCCGACGACACCTGCATGCCGCAAAGTCAAGACTGCGGCACCCTGTTCAGCCTCACGACGGACGGCGCGACATACACGCAAGAATGATGGCATTGAGGCGCGGATTGAAGCGTTCCACGCGCGCAAGGTAGGCGCCGAGCAGCTCCACGCAGCCAAGCCGCCTAACCCCGATCGACAGGCGCTGTGTCATACATCGGCCAGGGCAGAACAGGTCTGAAATTGAAAAGTTTTTTGGTTCTTTTTTTCAAAAAAGACCTACTTTCTTCCCTACCTTGCTTTCCCCGGCCCTTTGTCCTATGGCCCCGCCTTCGCCGGCACCCCTGGAGGCCGGCGTTTTCTGTTGGAGCGACGCAAATGGCCAATTACACCACAATCGAGGCCGAGGCGCGTGCGGGAGCTGGTAAGGGGGCGGCGCGTGCGACCCGGCGGGCAGGCAAGGTGCCTGCTGTCATCTATGGGGCAAAGCAAGAGCCCACCCTTATTTCCCTCGAGCCGCGCCTGGTGCTGAAGGAATTGCAACGGGGCGGCTGGCGCTCCCGGCTTTACGAGCTGAAACTGGCCGGCGAGACGCAGCGCGCGCTGATGCGCGATGTGCAGTTCCACCCCGTGCACGACACGCCGGAACACGTTGATTTTCAACGGCTTGCCCCTGGCGAGCACATCCGCGTCGCGGTCGCGGTTCACTATCTGAACGAGGCGACGTCGCCCGGCCTGAAGAAGGGCGGCGTGCTGAACGTGGTGCGCCATACGGTGGAGGTGTTTGCCGACCCGGATCACGTGCCGACGTTTTTCGAGGCCGATCTGGGCAGCCTGGAAATCGCCGCCAACATTCGCTGGCATGATCTGAAGGGCACCGAGAACGTCCGCCCGACCTTCAAGGAGCGCGATTTCGTGGTGGCGACGATTGCACCGCCGACGAAATCCGCCGAGGCGCCGGTCGCCGAAGCGGCTGCTGCCGCGGCGCCGGCTGCGGCGCCCGCAAAGGGCAAGGCTCCCGCGAAGGCCGCCGCTGCGGCGCCCGCCAAGGCCGCTCCCGCAAAGCCCGCCGCCAAGAAGAAGTAGGTGGTAAAACTGTGGGTCGGGCTGGGCAATCCGGAGCCCGGCATGGCCCGCAATCGCCACAATGTCGGCTTCATGGCCATCGACCGCATTGCGCACCGCCACGGGTTTTCCCCGTGGCGGCAGCGATTCAAGGGCGTGGTGGCCGAGGGGCAGATCGCTGGCGAGCGCATTCTGGCGCTCAAGCCGCTCACTTACATGAACGCGTCGGGCGAAAGCGTGCAGCCGGCGGCGGCGTTCTTCAAGCTGGCGCCGGAGGACATCACGGTGTTCTACGACGAGCTCGATCTGGCGCCCGGCAAGGTGCGGGTAAAGCGCGGCGGCGGGTCGGCCGGTCATAACGGTTTGCGCAGCATGGACCGCCATCTCGAAACGCCGGATTATTGGCGTGTCCGGATCGGCATCGGTCACCCCGGCGACAAGGCGCGCGTGCTGGGCCACGTGCTGGGTAATTTTGCGGCGGCCGATGAGGATTGGCTGGTGGCGCTGCTGGATTCGCTGGCCGACGCGGCGCCGTTGCTGGTGGGGGGGCAGCCGGAGGCTTTCATGAGCCGCGTGGCGTTGTTAACGGCAGGAACTTAAGGCAGAAGGAAGTATGTTCTCTTCTGAAGAAAACAACTGATTTCTTTTGGAGATGGTTGAATAAATGGGTTTTAATTGCGGAATAGTCGGCCTGCCGAACGTAGGCAAGTCCACCCTGTTCAACGCGCTGACGGCAACCGCCGCGGCGCAGGCGGCGAATTATCCGTTTTGCACCATTGAGCCGAATGTGGGCCGCGTCGCGGTGCCCGATCCGCGCCTGGGTGTGTTATCGACGATTGGCAAGTCGCAAAGAACCGTGCCGACAAGCCTGGAGTTTGTCGATATCGCCGGCCTGGTGCGTGGCGCCAGCAAGGGCGAGGGTTTGGGCAACCAGTTTCTCGCGAACATTCGCGAAACCGACGCGATCATTCATGTGTTGCGTTGTTTCGAGGACAGCGATGTAACCCACGTCGAGGGCAGCGTCGATCCGATCCGCGACGCCGAGACGGTCGAGACCGAACTGATGCTGGCCGATCTGGATAGTCTGGAAAAGCGGTTTACGTCGTTACAGAAGAAGGCACGCGGCGGCGATCGCGAAAGCGCGGCCACCGTTGCGATCATGGAGCCGTTGATTGCCGCGTTGCAGGCCGGTCGCCCCGCGCGCACCGCCATTCCCGCCGGCGAGGCGGAGGCGGTGCGCCGCCTGCAACTGATTACCAGCAAGCCCGTGTTGTATGTGTGCAATGTGGAAGAGGCGTCGGCCGCCTCGGGAAACGCTCATTCCGCCCACGTAGCGGCCAGGGCCAAGGCGGAGGGTGCCGCGTATGTGGTGGTATCGGCCGCCATCGAGGCGGAGGTAAGCCAGTTGCCGGAGGCCGATCGCGCCGAATTCCTGGAAGGTCTAGGCTTGCACGACAGCGGCTTGGATCGCGTGATTAGCGCCGGCTACGGCCTGCTGGGCCTGGTTACCTATTTCACCTGCGGCCCAAAGGAAACCCGCGCCTGGACCATCACAAGCGGCACCAAGGCCCCCCAGGCCGCCGCTGTCATCCACAACGATTTCGAACGCGGATTTATTGCCTGCGAAACGATCGCCTACGAGGATTATGTCGCGTTCAAGGGGGAGAGCGGCGCGAAGGATGCGGGGAAAATGCGCGTAGAAGGCAAAGAATACGTAGTTAAGGACGGTGACGTATTATTATTCCGCTTTAATGTGTAGCCAGGCAAGGGTTTCCGGCGGCACCGTAGCTTGGTGAAACCCGTGTTTCGCCCAGGCAACCACGCGAGCCCGGACGCAATCACGCGGCCAGGACAGCCAGCTCAGGACGCAGCGGATCGGGGCCGGGCAAGATGTCCATGCCGTATCGGCTCAGAAGTTCAGGGGTCATCTTGATATTCGGGGAAGCATTCTTCGGCGGCAGAACGCGTTCGGTTGCCGGCGTCGCCAACTCCACCAGCGCCGCCTCAAGGCTCGCGGGCGTGTAGCTGTTTAGGAAACGCGCGGTGTCGCTGGTCACGCGGAAGGCATGGCGTGTATTGCGCGGAACCATCACGTAGTCACCGGTTCGCGCCGTCTTGATTTCGTCGTTGACCAGGAAAGTGATTTCACCGTCGAGCATGTAATAGGTTTCGTCGGACCAGGTGTGTTTATGCGGCCCTGGGCCCGAATCCTTCGGCGCCAATTCCTCCATCATGGAGAAACGACCACCCGTGTCCTTGGCTTCCGCGAGGATGATCCACAGCGTATCCAGCCACCAATAGGCGGGCGCGGAGTCGACGTTATTGATGAACAGTTCGGCGCCCGGCATCGGCGGCCGGGTATTTAACGTTCCTGTGCTCATCGTAGCCTCTCCCTGGTGGCGTTATCAACGGCCGGAGGGCGAATCCGAACCAGTTATTTTCTCTCCACGGTGCCGGCGGCCACACGCCTTCGTCACGATGGCGGATTGCTCAGCCTAAGGCGAGGTTCGGAATCTACTTAAGCCAGTGTAGCCAGTGTAGGGCGTGCTCCAGCACGCCTCGCCAGGCAAGCCAAATGGCGCCACTGCATCGTGCAGTAGGATTGACGCCGACCAGTGCCGTGTCCGCATTCGAGAACAGGCGCGCGTGGCGGAAGGCGGGATCGTGCCGGTGTATTGGGCGACCACGCCGCGGCCGAGGAGCCCCCGGCGCCGGCGTGGCCGCTTCCATCGCCGGCATGGCGCGGGCGGCCATAGAATGGTTTTCTAGCCCAACATCGCAGTCCCTCCGGCAGGACGACTTTCTCGTAACTTCCTGATATCGTTATGTTGCCGTGTGGGCTGGATGTTGGCACCGCATTTGCGAGGCGGCCTTCGCGCCACCCCAGGCGCCGGAGGACCCATTACCATGAGTGCTACGCTTGCGACGCCGCGAACCCGGCAATGGATTTCGGCCACCGGCGCGCTGAAAGCGGCCGCGGCAACCTGGCTGGGCGTGCTGGTCATCGGCGAAATCATGTTCGCCGGAAGCACCGCATTGTTCTATGGCATGACGGCGCTGCGGGGCGATCTGCATAGCTGGAACAAGCACCTGGCGCACGGCTATATTCCGGGGGATATGGCGGGCAATGCGATGCTGATCGGGCATATCGTTGCGGCCGTGCTGATTACGCTCAGCGGCGCGGCGCAGTTCATGCCGGTCATCCGCCGCCGCGTGCCGAGGTTGCATCGGTGGAACGGACGGATTTTCATTGTCACCTCATTCGGGCTCAGTCTTGCGGGACTGTATTTGCTGATTGCCCGCGGCGGTCCGGTAACGGTGGCGCAACAGATCGGCACCTTCCTGCTCGGCGTGCTTCTGATTGGCTGTGCGGCGATGGCCTGGCGCACGGCGCTGCGGCGTGATTTCGTCAGCCACCGGCGCTGGGCGCTGCGGCTTTTCCTGCTGGCGAGCTCGGCGATCTTTCTCCGAGCGACAGTTGCGCTGATCTCCGTCATTCTCGCAGGCGCCGGCGCCCTTGATGTGTCGTTCATTCAGGGGCCGGTCGAGACGGTGTTGATATTCGGGCAGTACTGTGTGCCGCTGGCGGTTCTCGAGCTGTATTTCTGGTCCCAGACGCGCGGCCGTTCGCCCGCGCGGCTTGCGGTGGCGGGCGTGCTGGCGGTTTTCACGCTGGTGATGGCCGCCGGTATCGCCGCGGCAAGTGCGGCGATTTTCGTACCAAGCATCCGAATGGCGCTGGACAAGCGGCCATCGATTGCCCTGACGCTGGCCGAAACGATCAAATCCAGCGGCGTGGACGCGGCGGTCCGGCAATACCATACGCTGCGGGCGGTGCGGCCGGTCACCATGAATTTCGACGAGAGTGAGTTGAACGTTTTGGGTTACGATCTGCTGCATGCGAAACAGACAGCGGCCGCCGTGCGAATCCTGCAGCTGAATACGGAATCCTACCCGGCCTCGGGTAACACGTGGGACAGCCTGGGCGAGGCGTATATGGACGATGGCGATAAGCCCGATGCGATCGCCAATTACCGCAAGTCGCTGGCGATCAATCCGGCGAGCCGAAACGCGGTGATGATGCTGGAAAAGCTTGGGGCGAAGTAAGAAGAGGTAGCTCTTTTTTGCAGAAAAGAATCAAAAAACTTTGGCTCTTTCAAGGGCCTACCTCTCCCCAAACAGTAACGTTCCCACCCGAACATGCGTAGCTCCTGCAACGATTGCCGCCTCGAAGTCCGCCGACATCCCCATCGAGAGCATTTCGAGTCCGTTACGGGCGCCGAGCGCGGCTAGCGCCTTGAAATGCGGCGTCGGATCTTCGCCGACCGGCGGAATGCACATCAGCCCGCGCAGTTTGGCGCCGAACCGGGTGCGGCACCGCTCGATAAAGCTGTCGGCATCCGCCGTGGGCACGCCGGATTTTTGCGGTTCGTCGCCGATGTTCACCTGCACCAGAAGGTCGGGCAGCCGCCCGGCGCGATCCGCCGCGCGGGCGATGGCGTCGGCGAGTTTTGGCCGATCGAGCGCTTCGATCGTGTCCGCCAGGCGCACCGCGTCCTCCGCTTTGTTGGTTTGCAAGCCGCCAATGAGGTGCAGGCGCAGGTCAGGCCAGTCCGCACGCAGCGCCGCGAACTTGGCCGAGGCCTCCTGAACGCGGTTTTCGCCGAAGCAGGTTTGCCCGGCCCGCAGCGCCGCCAGCACCGCGTCCGAGGGTTGCATTTTCGATACCGCGACGAGTGTGACAGATCCCGGCGGGCGCCCGCTATCGCGCGTGGCCACTTCGATACGGGCGTTTATGGCCGCAAGGGTCGCTGTTAACGAGGCGTAATCGGGCTCGGCATGCTGTGACATTCGTGTAGCCCTTGTGACACCGAATGGCCTCAAGCGACATCGAAATATAACCCCCGCAGTGACCTGTAGGGTGCAATGCGCCTGCGCATCGCACCATTCTCGCGACGCCAACACGAAACCCGGCTGGCGTTGTCAGCGACCGCCGCGCCAGACTACATCCCGCGCTCACTGAATGAGCGCCCGATGATCAAAGCCGTACCACCGGCAACCAATCCCGCCGCACCGATTGCCAGGCGCCACCTGCTGCGCGGCGTTGCATCCCTGGCGGCCCTGCTCCCGGCGGCATGTGCCAACACCGGTGCGCCCGCGCTGGCGCCTAACGACCAGGCCACCATCGCGCAGATACAATCCTACCTGGATAGCCTGCGCCAATTCCGCGCCCGCTTCACCCAGTCCGGCAGCGACGGCGATGCCGAGGGCAACATATGGCTCGATCGCCCCGGACGCCTGCGCGTCGAATACCTGGCCCCCCGCGCCAAACTGCTGCTGGCCAATCACGGCCACTTGCTGCTGGCGGACCAATCTACCGGGGCAACCACCACCATGCCGGTGTCGAACACCCCGCTGGATATTCTGCTGGCCGACAAAATCGCGCTGTCGGGCGCAGTGACCGTCGCCTCCCTGCAGCGCTTTCCCAGCACCTTGCAGATCACCCTCGTGAAAACCGCGGCACCGACGGGCGGCCGGCTGACCTTGCAGTTCGCCGCCGCGCCGCTGGGGCTGATCGGCGTGGTTATCCTGGATTCTCAAGGCCACACGAACACGCTCCAGCTGACCGGCCTCACGCCGACAGCCACGATGGACCCGACCCTGTTCCACTATTATCCGCCAGCCGCGCCCCCCGGCTAAAGCCGCCCCCCTCTGAGGCCAAGACGCCTTCCCTTGGCGCAATGCCACGTAAACGCTAGAGAGGGGCGCCCGGCGCGTCGGCCGGCGCCATATACCGGGTCATCATGAACGCTCACCTGCGAAAAACCATCTCGTTGCTGCCGATCGCCCTGGCCGCCGCCCTGGCCGCCTGCGGCGGAGGCGACAAGAGCGTCAAGCCGGTGGCGAACGGTGACTACAATGACTACCGGGATGCCGGCGCCACCGGCGGTGGAGGCGTACTGGTCAATCCCAGCAAAGCCAACAAGCAGCAGGAAGCCGGCGATACACTCGGCGTCAACGCTTACCTCTGGCGCGGCGCCCTGGACACCCTAAGCTTCATGCCGCTCGCCTCCGTCGATCCGTTCGGCGGCGTCATCATCACCGACTGGTATTCGCCGCCGACCGCAACCGACGAGCGCTTCAAAGCCACAGCTTATATCCTGGGCCGCCAACTGCGCGCCGATGGCGTCAAAGTAACAATCTTCCGCCAGGTGCGAGAAGCCGGCCAATGGAACGACGCCCCCGTCAACCCCGCCACCGCCACCGATATAGAAAACAAAGTCCTAGCCGCCGCCCGCGAACTCCGCGCGTCCCAGGCGGCTAGCAGGTAAGGCAACAAGGCCGGGGGCTCTGCCCCCTGGACCCCCCGCGTCACGCGCAGCGTGCATTCGCACGTCACGCGCAGCGTGCATTCGCACGTCACGCGCAGCGTGCATTCGCGTGACGTGCGAAGCACGCATTCGCGTGACCGGGTCCAGGGGGCAGAGCCCCGGCCTTCTTGCCTTGTCTGACTACCCGCTTCGCGGGATACACTCGCCGCATGAACGAGATTGCGCCACCCGCCGCCTACGACTTCGCTACCGCCGAGCCGCGTTGGCAGCGCGCGTGGGCGGAGGCGCGCTGTTTTGAGGTCGCCAATGTGCCGGACGCCGGGCGGCCCAAATATTACGTGCTGGAGATGTTCCCTTATCCGAGCGGGAAGATCCACATGGGGCATGTGCGCAACTACACGCTGGGCGATGTGGTGGCGCGGTATAAGCGGGCGCGGGGCTTTCAGGTGCTGCACCCGATGGGGTGGGATGCGTTCGGCTTGCCGGCGGAGAACGCGGCGCGCGAGCGCGGCATTCATCCGGGGACGTGGACGCGGTCCAACATTGCCAACATGCGCGCCGAGTTGCAGCGCATGGGCCTGTCGATCGACTGGCGGCGCGAGTTTGCCACCTGCGACGCCGACTATTACGGACAGCAGCAGCGGCTGTTCCTCGATTTTCTGGCGGACGGCCTGGTGGAGCGGCGTGAATCCTGGGTGAACTGGGACCCGGTGGACGGCACCGTGCTGGCCAACGAGCAGGTGATTGACGGCCGCGGCTGGCGGTCGGGTGCGCTGGTGGAAAAGAAGCTGCTATCGCAATGGTTCTTCCGGATTACGCAGTTCGCGTCCGACCTGCTGGCGGCACTGGATGGCCTGACGCGGTGGCCGGAGCGTGTGCGCACCATGCAGGCCAAATGGATTGGCCGCAGCGAGGGCGCCCGCGTGCGCTTTCCGTTGGCGGTGCCTGAGGCGGGCTTGTCGGACCTGGAGGTGTTTACCACGCGGCCGGACACGTTGTTCGGCATGTCATTCGTTGCGGTGGCGCCGGAGCATCCGCTGGCCGCGTCGGTCGCCGCGCGGAACGGCGCCGCCGCGGCGTTCGTCGCCGAATGCCGGCGCATTGGCACCAGCGAGGCGGCGATCGAAACGGCGGAGAAACGTGGATTCGATACCGGCGTGCGGGTCGGCCATCCGTTCTTGCCGGGCCGGTCGTTCCCGGTCTGGATCGCGAATTTCGTGCTGATGGAATACGGCACGGGTGCTATTTTCGGCTGTCCGGCGCACGATCAGCGCGATTTTGATTTTGCCACCGCCTACGGCTTGCCGATCCCGCCCGTGGTGGTGCCGGAGGGCGCGGACGCGGCGAGGTTCGAGGTGACGGACGGCCCCTATGACGGCGCTGGCCGGATTGCCAATTCCGGATTCCTCGATGGCCTGACGACTGATGCGGCGAAGGCGGCGGCGATCCGCGCGTTGGAGGAAACCGGCGCGGGCAACGGGGTGGTGAACTGGCGTCTGCGCGACTGGGGCATTTCCCGGCAGCGCTACTGGGGCTGTCCGATCCCGATCATTCATTGCGCGGCCTGCGGCGTGGTGCCCGCACCGGTGGATCAGTTGCCGATCCGGCTGCCTGAGGATGTCAGTTTCGATCGGCCCGGCAACCCGCTGGACCATCACCCGACGTGGAAACATGTTGCGTGTCCGCAATGCGGGGCCGCGGCGCAGCGCGAGACCGATACGTTCGATACGTTTGTCGATAGCTCGTGGTATTACGCCCGCTTCTGCAGCCCGAAGGCGGACCTGCCGGTGGCGCGCGACGCGGTGGATGCGTGGTTGCCGGTCGATCAATATATCGGCGGTATCGAGCACGCGATTTTGCATCTGCTATATTCGCGATTCTTTGCCCGCGCGATGCGCGAAACCGGCTACCTCGCGGTGACGGAACCGTTCGCGGGCCTGTTCACACAGGGCATGGTGACGCACGAAAGTTACCGCGGCGAGGATGGGCGCTGGCTGTACCCGGAGGAGGTGGAGCGTCGCCCGGACGGATCGGCGGCCGAACGGCACACCGGCGAGCCTGTAACCGTCGGCCGTATCGAAGCCATGTCGAAATCGAAGCGAAATACCGTGGACCCCGGCGCCATCGTCGGCCGGTATGGCGCCGATACCGCGCGCTGGTTCATCCTCAGCGACAACCCCCCCGAGCGCGACATGGAGTGGACCGAAGCCGGCGTCGCCGGCGGGTATCGTTTCGTACAGCGATTATACAGGCTGGCGCAAGGCAGCACCGGCGAGGCGCCGGATTTTCCGGTGACGTTCGGGCCTGAGGCGGTGGCGCTGCGCCGTGCAACGCATCGAACCATCGCCCTCGTGACGGCGGCGTTCGAAAGCTTCGCTTTCAACGTGGCCGTGGCGCGCATCTACGAGTTGGCTGGCGCCATCGCGGACGCCGACAAGACCATCAATGATTACGGCATGGCGTTCGCCCGCCGCGAGGCAATCGAAACGCTGGCACGCCTGGTGGCGCCGGCAATGCCGCATCTGGCCGAGGAGATTTATGCGCTGCTGCCTGGAACGTCCGGGTTGGTGGCCAACGCGGCGTGGCCCGAGGCCGATCCCGCGCTGGTGGCGGCACAGTCGGTGACCATTGCGGTGCAGGTGATGGGCAAGCTGCGGGCGACCAT
>Ga0116229_10006315_pt1 | contig 19085 bp, 19 predicted proteins | sample S1TSphgellanicum_3_FD_87313 | JGI IMG/M metagenome (GOLD analysis project Ga0116229, IMG submission 87313) | Host-associated microbial communities from peat moss isolated from Minnesota, USA - S1T2_Fc - Sphagnum magellanicum MG | ecosystem: Host-associated > Plants > Peat moss > Unclassified... | reverse complement strand
GGCGGCAGCGGCGCCTGGGTGGCGCCAGGCGTGACCAGTTCGGCGGCGCGCTGGCCGGCGGCGCGGCCGAACACGACAAGGTCCAGCAGGGAATTAGTGCCAAGCCGGTTGGCGCCGTGCACGGAGACGCAGGCGGCCTCGCCCACCGCCATCAGGCCATGCACCACCGCATCGGGGTCGGCGCGGGTGGGGTTGAGCACTTCGCCACGGTAATTGGTGGGGATGCCGCCCATATTGTAATGTACGGTCGGCAGCACCGGGATCGGCCCCTTATTGACGTCGACTCCGGCAAACACCCGCGCGGTTTCGGAAATGCCCGGCAGGCGTTCATGCAGCAGATCGGCGCCCAGATGCTCCAGATGGAGCAGAATGTGGTCCTTGTTCGGCCCGACGCCCCGCCCCTCATTGATCTCGATGGTCATCGAGCGGCTGACCACATCGCGCGAGGCGAGGTCTTTGGCGGTGGGCGCGTAGCGCTCCATGAACCGCTCGCCTTCGCTATTGGTCAGGTAGCCCCCTTCGCCACGAGCGCCTTCGGTGATCAGGCAGCCGGCGGGGAAAATGCCGGTGGGGTGGAATTGCACGAATTCCATGTCCTGGGTCGGCAGCCCGGCCCGCAGCACCATGCCGCCGCCATCGCCGGTACAGGTATGGGCCGAGGTGCAGGAGAGATAGGCGCGGCCATAGCCGCCAGTGGCGAGGATAACCATCTGGGCGCGGAAGCGATGGATGGTGCCATCCTCCAGGCACCAGGCCGTCACCCCGCGGCACACGCCCTCATCATCCATGATCAGGTCGAGGGCGATATATTCGATGAAGAACTCAACGTCGTGTTTCAGGCATTGCTGATAGAGCGTGTGCAGCATGGCGTGGCCGGTGCGGTCGGCGGCGGCGCAGGCGCGCATGGCCGGTTCCTTGCCATATTCTTTCATATGGCCGCCGAACGGCCGCTGGTAGATTTTGCCGTCTTCGGTGCGGCTGAACGGCATGCCGAAATGTTCCAGCTCGTAGATCGCCGGCACCGCCTCGCGGCACATATATTCGATGGCGTCCTGGTCGCCGAGCCAATCCGAGCCCTTCACGGTGTCGTACATGTGCCAGCGCCAATCGTCGTCGCCCATATTGCCGAGCGAGGCGCCGATGCCGCCTTGTGCCGCAACCGTGTGGCTGCGTGTGGGGAAAACCTTGGTGAGACACGCGGTTTTCAGCCCGGCGGCGCCGGTGCCCAAAGTGGCGCGCAGGCCGGACCCGCCGGCGCCGACCACCACCACATCATAGCTGTGATCAACCACCGTGTAGGCGCCAATGGAAGGTTTGGTGATCGCGTTCATTATGGTCGGCCGCCTTGTTTCAATGTGCCAGCACGGCGAGTTTCAGCACCGCCACGGCGGCGACAAGGCCGAGTAGCAGGCAGGCACCCTTGGTGGCGAGGATGGCGGCTTCGCGCCGCCTGATCACATGAATGTAGTCCTCCCACACCACCTGCAAGCCCAGCTGCATATGGTGGAAGGTCATCACGATCAGGGCCAGCAGCAGGGCGGCGTTGAGCGGGCTGCCGGCCCAGGCGGCAATGGCAGGCTGGTCGGCGCCCAGATGGGTGAGCACGGAGATCACGAACCACACCGTCAGCGGCACCAAAGCAATGGCGGTGACCCGCTCCACCTTCCAATGATGCGCGCCCGATTTGGCCGAGCCCAGGCCGCGCACGCGGCCGAGCTGGCTGCGCATGATGTCGATCTTTTCGGCCTTGTTGCTGACGGCCATGGCTCAGCTCTCGATCCGGATATAGGCGGCCAGCCACACCAGCAGGGTGGCAATGAATGTCAGGCCTAGTACGACGAAGGTCATTGGATTGAGGCTCGGCTTGGCGAAGCCGTGCCCCATGTCCCAGGCCAGATGCCGCAAGCCGCCAAACAGATGGTAGAAGAGCGAGGCGGTCCAGCCGAGCAGCATCAGCAGCCCGATCGGCGAGCGGGCGAAATTTTGCACCTGGTTGAAGGCGTCGGGGCCGGTCGCGGCCGCCACCAGCCACCAGACGAGCAGAAGCGCGCCGGCCGAGAGCGCGATGCCGGTGGCGCGATTCAGGATCGAGGCCAGCATGGTCGGCGCCCAGCGATAGATGCCGAGATGTGGGGAGAGTGGGCGCTGGACGAGCACGGCGTCGGTGTTCTTGCCGACCATCTGGGCTTTGCGGATATCGTTCATTGAGCGATCGGCATTCGCGGGCAGTCTCCGGGCCTTGGCATCTGGTGCAGTGCAGCGTTGATTAGGTCAGCAGTACTATAGGGTCAACGCAATGGGGCGCCAGATGGCCGGATTGATACTAAGGCATCGTCGGCAAATAAGTGCGCCGGCACCCCGACAAAGATGCCGCTTCACACAAACGCTTAGGGCCCGTTCGACCCCGCACCCCGATTCGGGTAATGTCGAACGGGCCGTAAGGCGATTTGGCTGGGTTTTGGCGGCCGGGCTGCTGGCTGGCTGCCAGGCGGTAGCGCCATTGGGCACCTGCCCGTTGCCGGGCCAGGTTCGGGCAGTGAGCCTAAAAATGTATTTTGGGCGGGATGTCCCTGGCGGCGGCTTTGTGAATGACGCGGATTGGGCGGGCTTTGCCGAAAAAGTGCTGACGCCGGCGTTTCCCGATGGATTCACGGTCTATCAGGCGCTGGGGCAGTGGCGTGACCCTGCGACAGGCGTGGTGGTGCGCGAACAGAGTTTTGTGGTGGAAAGCGTGGGGGCGCTTGCAGCGGGGAAGGTGGATGGTGTGGTGCAGGCCTATCGCCGCGCCTTCAGACAGGTTTCGGTGGGTTTGGTCAGCGCCGACATATGCGCGGTGTTTTAGGCAAGGAATTCGCCGCAGGGTGGGGTTCCGCCTGGCAACCACCCCTCTGGTATCTCGTCCCCCGGCAGCACCTCGCCAGTGGTTCCTGTCTTGTGAAGCAGCTCTTCGAACCGGTCTGGTTTCGCGCCGGCAGCCCGGCTGTCGAGATAGGCGGATTGCGCCTCCGTGGAGAGCGTGCGGTGCAAGCCGCGGTCACCCAGCATGGCGTTTTTTCCGCGATCGCCTGCACGATAAATCCGTTCATCGACACGCCGTCCGAGTCCGCGGCGCTCCGCACATCGCCCATCAGGGACGCGGGAACGCGAAGGGCGTAATTTTTGCCGGTCGCCGTGCCAGCCTCCTCGATGCCTCTCCGGGTGCCAGAAGCCTCTCGTCGGGATCAGAATACGCGTCAGGCAGAGTCTGTGTCACACTCGTCGTGGGCACCACGCTTGGGGGTCGCAACAAGGCGCTTCATGACCGAGATCTATGTCGATGCCGATGCCTGCCCGGTGCGCGAGGAGGTGTTTCGCGTGGCCGGCCGACTCGGCGTGACCGTCATCGTCGTTTCCAACGGCTCACGCCCCATTCGACCGCCCGGCCTGGATTTCGTGCGCATGGTGACGGTGGGCGAGGGCCCTGATGTGGCCGATGACTGGATTGCCGAGCGAATCACCGCCGCCGATATCTGCGTCACCGCCGATATCCCGCTCGCCTCACGCTGCCTGGCCAACGGCGCGCGTGCGCTCTCGTCCAACGGGCGGATCTGGACGCCGGATAATATCGGCAGTGCCTTGGCCGGCCGGGCCGTCTCCAGCCATATGCGCGAGATGGGGATGATCACCGGCGGCCCGCCGCCATTGAGCCGCGCCGACCGCTCGCAATTCCTCAGCGCCCTGGATACGCTGGTGCAGGCGGCACGGAGGGGCAAATGATCACTGGCGGATGTTTATGCGGCGCGATCCGTTACCAAATACAAGGCGAACCGATCGTCACCCGCGTGTGCTGGTGCCGCCTGTGCCAGAAACTCGGCGCCGGTAGCGGCACGGTGAACGTGGCCTTCCACAGCGCGGATGTGGAGATGACCGGCACGCTCACCGAATTTGTCAGCACCGCCGATAGCGGCACCGTCCTGCATCGCGGCTTCTGCCCTGTCTGCGGCACGCCAATCACCAGCCAGGCCGCCACCCGCCGCCACATGCTGTTTTTCCGCGCCGGCACGCTGGACGACCCGGAAATCGCCAAACCAGAGATCACCATCTGGACATCCGCTGCCCCAAGCTGGGCCTGCATCGCCGCCGATATCCCCCGCCTGGAGGCGCAGCCGCCCCCGGCAGGGTGAACCCGAACGCTACTCCACATGCTCGGACGGCGCCGCCGAGCCGACGACGTGGGAGGCGGAGTCCCGCTTCATCGCATCAAGCGCCAGGTTCAGCGCCAGCACATTCACATGCGCGGCGCCGATGAACCCAAGCGAAGCGCCCTCGGTGTGGGCCGCGACCAGGGCCTGCACCGATTCCACGGGCAAGCCGCGTGCCTTGGCAACACGCGCCACCTGCATGGCGGCAGTTTGGGGCGATATATCCGGGTCGAGGCCGGACGCCGAACTGGTCAGCATGTCGCCAGGCACAGTCTTGTTGGGATATTTTGCGATGTCGCCGGTTACCCGGTCGATCAGCGCCTTGTTGGTCGGGCCAAGATTGGAAGCGCCGGACTCGCTGGAATCATAAGGCGTGGCAACCTGTTTTGAGGAATCCTTCGGATCGGTGCCCATCAACGCGGAGGGCCGGCCCGAAAAATATTTGGCGTCGGTAAAATTTTGGCCGATCAGCGCCGAGCCGATCACCTTGCCGTCACGCTGGATCAGGCTGCCGCCCGCCTGGAATGGAAACACCATGGTGCCAAGCGCGGTGAAGCCGAGGGGAAATACGACGCCGGTGAGCAGGGTGAACAGCCCGATCATCACGATCACCGGGCGGAATTGCGCGAGCATATCAAGCACTCCTTACGCGAAGATATGGAAAGCGGTGAGCAGCATGTCGATCGCCTTGATGCCGATGAAGGGTGCGATGATGCCGCCGAGCCCGTAGATCAGCAGGTTGCGCTGCAACAGCGCCGCCGCCCCCACCGCGCGGAATTTTACCCCGCGCAAGGCCAAAGGCACCAATGCCACAATGATCAGCGCATTGAAAATCACCGCGGACATGATGGCGGATTGCGGCGTGCTAAGATGCATGATGTTCAGCGCCCGCAGCTCCGGATAGGTGGCGACAAAGATCGCCGGCAGGATGGCAAAATATTTGGAAATATCATTGGCGATCGAAAACGTGGTGAGCGAGCCGCGGGTGATCAGCAATTGCTTGCCGATCTCCACGATCTCGATCAGCTTCGTCGGATCGCTGTCCAGATCGACCATGTTGCCGGCTTCGCGTGCCGCCTGTGTGCCTGTCTGCATCGCCACACCCACATCGGCCTGGGCCAGCGCCGGCGCATCATTGGTGCCGTCGCCGCACATCGCCACCATCCGGCCTTCCGCCTGGGTCTTGCGGATGTAGTTGAGTTTGTCCTGCGGGGTTGCCTCGGCGATGAAATCGTCGACGCCCGCTTCGGTGGCGATGGCGGCCGCGGTGATCCGGTTATCACCCGTCACCATGATGGTGCGTATGCCCATGCGGCGCAATTCGGCAAAGCGCTCGCGAATGCCCGGCTTGACGATATCCTTCAGCTCCACAACACCCATCAGCCTGCCGTCTTCCAGCACCGCCAGCGGTGTGCTGCCGGCGCGGGAAACCCGCTCCACCGCCTGGGTGAAGGCCGATGGCGGCGCGGTTTTGATGTGTTTGAGGATGCTGTCGACCGCACCCTTGCGCCAGGCCTGACCCCCGGCATCGAGGCCGGACACACGCGTATTGGCGGTGAACGGGATCACATTGGCATCGGCCGGTGCTTCCAGATTGATGCCGTGGCGATCGCGGGTAAAGGTGACGATCGAGCGGCCTTCGGGCGTTTCGTCGCCAAGGCTGGCATAGGTGGCGGCCTCGGCCAGATCGCGCTCACTCACACCCGGCACCGGATACAGCCCAGCCGCCATGCGGTTGCCGAAGGTGATGGTGCCGGTCTTGTCCAGCAGCAGCGCGTCGACATCACCGGCGGCTTCCACGGCGCGGCCGCTGGTGGCGACCACGTTGAAGCGGATCAGCCGGTCCATGCCGGCAATGCCGATCGCCGAGAGCAAACCACCGATGGTGGTGGGGATCAGCGTTACCAGCAGCGCCGCCAGCACCGGAATGCCCAGCGGTGTCGCGGAATATTGCGCGAACCCCACCAGCGAGACCACGGCGACCAGAAAGATGATGGTAAGACCAGCGAGAAGGATATCCAGCGCAATCTCGTTGGGTGTCTTGCGACGCTCGGCACCTTCCACCAGCTTGATCATCCGGTCGATAAAGGTGTTGCCTGGATCAGCGGTGATTCGGATCACCAGCCAGTCGGAAACCACCTGCGTGCCGCCGGTAACCGCCGATCGGTCGCCGCCGGCTTCGCGTATCACCGGTGCCGATTCGCCGGTGATGGCCGATTCGTTCACGCTGGCAACGCCTTCGACAATTTCGCCGTCGGAGGGAATAAGATCGTTTAGCTCCACCAGAACCAGATCGCCGGCGCGCAGATTGGTCGCCGGACTTGGCTTGTAAAGCGCCCGATCTTTCGGGTTCAACAGCAGCTTCGCCATGGTGTCGGTGCGGGCGCGGCGCAGGCTTTCGGCCCGCGCGCGGCCGCGGCCTTCGGCCACCGCCTCGGCAAAGGTGGCGAACAGAACCGTCAGCCACAGCCAGAACGCAACGGCGATCGCGAAGCTGGCGGGCGTGCCCTTCACCAGCGCCTCGATGCCGATGAAGGTGGTCAGGCACGCCACCACTTCGGTGACGAAAATCACCGGGTTGCGCATCAATTGCAGCGGGTTGAGCTTGCCGAAACTGTCGCCTATCGCCCGCAGGATGATCGCGCGGTCGAACAGCGCGATCGTATCTGCCTTTGCGGTTGCCATGTTCGTATGTCCTCTAATAGGTCTTGCCGGCGTGCATCGCGAAATGCTCGGCAACGGGCCCAAGTGCATCGGCCGGCATGAATTGCAGGCCACCCAGAATGATGATCACGCCGATCAGCAGGCCGATGAAGAGCGGTCCGGTGGTCGGGAAGGTGCCGGCGCTCGCGGCCAGCTTCGGCTTTGCCGCCAGCGATCCGGCAATTGCCAGAACCGGCACCATGAAGGCGAAGCGGCCAAAGATCATCGCAAAGCCAAGCCCGTAATCCAGCAACGGCGTATCGGCTGTCAGCCCAGCCATCGCGCTGCCGTTGTTTTCGGTGGCCGATGTCCAGGCATAGAGCATCTCCGAAAGCCCATGCGGTCCGGCATTCGCCAGCGAGCTCACCCCGTTCGGCAGAACCAGGGAAATGCCAGCACCGCCCAGGATAAATACCGTCAGGATCAGCACCGCCAGCATGGCGAGCTTGATCTCCTTCGCCTGCACCTTCTTGCCGAGATATTCGGGCGTGCGCCCCACCATCAGCCCCGCCACGAATACCGCGAGCAGCGCGAACACGATCATCGTGTAGAGCCCGGAGCCGACCCCGCCAGGCGTCACCTCACCAAGCTGCATCAGGAACAGCGGAACCAGGCCTCCGAGCGGCGTATAGCTGTCGGTAAAGCTGTCGACCGCACCGGTAGACGTTCCGGTGGCGCTGGTATTGAAGGCGGCAGACAGCGCCACGCCGAAGCGCACATCCTTGCCTTCCATGTTGCCCATGGAGGGATCGACGCCGAGATGGGTCAGTAGCGGATTGCCGCCGGCCTCGGCCATATAGGTGCCACCGATTGCCAGTGTCAGCAGGATTGCCATCGCCGCGAACAGCGCCCGCCCCTGCTTCTTTTCGCCCACCATATGGCCCAGCATCAGGGCCAGGCCGAACGGGATCACCAGCAGCAGCCAGTTCTCAAGAACATTGGTGAGTGCTGAAGGATTCTCGAACGGGTGGGCGGAATTGGCGTTGAAGAACCCGCCGCCATTGGTGCCGAATTCCTTGATCGCTTCCTGGAACGCCACCGGCCCCAGCGCAATCGTCTGGCTGCCGCCCTCGATCGTGCTGGCGGTGGCGTAGGAGGACAAAGTTTCCGGAACGCCCGCGGCCAGAAGAATCACGCCGGCGATGATGCAGACAGGCAGAAGAAGATACAGGGTGATACGGGTGAGATCGACGTAGAAATTGCCGAGCGAGGTGAGCGCGCTGCCGGTGAAGGCACGCACCACGGCAACTGCGGCAGCAATGCCGGTGGCGGCGGAGAGAAAATTATGTACGGTCAGGCCGAACATCTGCGCGCCATAGGAAATCTGCGCTTCCGGCACATAGGCCTGCCAATTCGTGTTGGTAACGAAACTCGCCGCCGTGTTGAACGCCAGGCGCGGCGACATCGGGCCCACATGCGCAGGGTTGAACGGCAGCACATCCTGCAATCGCAGAATCGCGTAGAGCAGCAGAAAATGCAGTGCATTCAGCAGGATCAATGCGAACACATAGTCCCGCCAGCCCATGCCGCGTGCGGGATCGACACCGGCGAGCTTGTAAAACCCGGTCTCGACCGGCCCAAGAACAGGCGAAAGAAATGTGCGGCCGCCGGAAAACAGCGTCGCCATATATTTCCCAAGCGGGAAGGCCGACGCGAACACAAGCGCCAGCACGAGCGCAATCTGCGCCCAGCCCAAGATTGTCATCCGGAAAATCCTTCTAAAAATCTTCCGGCCGGACCAGGGCCCACACCAGATATACAATCAGCAGGGCGGAGACCGAGCCGCCAATGGCGAGGTCGAGCATCAGATGCGCCCACATAATTCGGCATAGGCGGCCATCAGCAGGATGGCACCCGTGCCGAAGACAATCACCAGAATATCGCTCATGAAAGGACGCCTCCTCCGCGCCGTTATCGGCTGAGTAGGGCGTGGCGCCATAAAGATGCGATATGATAATCGGCACCGGCGCATAAATAAGAGATAAAGCGGGGTGGAGCGGGCGAAGGGAATCGAACCCTCCTAGCTAGCTTGGAAGGCTAGAGCATTACCACTATGCTACGCCCGCGTGGCCTCACCATACGCAACGCCGCACCGAAGCGAAAGTGCCGGCAAAGCGAAAAGGGGGGCGCATGTGTGTCATCGGATAAAGGTGCCGAACGCCCGCGGGCTGCTGCCGGCCCCCATGGTGCCCACCACGCTCAGAGACTGCGCATCGATGATGCTGACAGTATTGCTGTCCCAATTGCTGACATACACGAATCGCCCGTCAGCGCTCGCCTGCATGCCTTCCGGGTAATCCCCCACCGGCACCGTGGCGATCTTCGCCAGGGTTCGAACATCGAACACCGTCACCGTGCTGGCGAGTTCATTGGTGACGAAGCCATGCGGCCCATCCAGCGCCACCACATACGGCCGTTTGCCCACCTTGATGCTGCCGAGCTTCGTGTGGGTCACGAGATCGACCACGCTCACGCTGTTGCTTTCGACATCGGCGGTGTACACTCGTCTGCCAGCTCTATCGATCGCCAGCCCGAACGGGTGCGCCCCCACGCCGACCCGCGCAACTTCCTTCAAGCTGGCGGTATCCACCACGGAAACCGCATCAGACATCCGGTCCGCCACCACCAGAAGCCGCCCGTCAGGCGTTACCGCCAAACCGGAGGGTGATTGCCCAACGGTGATCCGACCAATGATACGGCCACTGGCCGGCGCGATCACCATCACCTGGTCGGTATACCAATCCGCCACATAGACCGGGCTGCCGGAGGGATGCACGGCAATGCCCAGCGGCCCGCCAGGTGCGGCGAAATGGCCGATCACCCGGCGCGCGGCGGTGTCGATCACGCTCACCGTCTGGGTGGAAGGGCTGGTCACGTAGGCCCGCCTGCCATCACCCGTCATGGCAATGCCGGCGGGTTTGCCGGCCACCGGGATCGTCGCCACCGTCTGGCGTGTTGCCAGATCGAGCACGGTGACGGCATTGCCGTCCTGGTCGGTAATAAACGCCTCCGCCGCCGGCGCTGCGCGGGGCAGGGCCATGCAGGCGGCCAGCAGCACGGCGCGCGCGATCAGTGTCCGCTCTCGAGTTTTGCTTTCAGCCCGTCCAGCGCCGGCTGGCAAAACGCGGTCACCGCTTTCACCGCGGCCGCCTCGTTCAGCTCGGGCGGCGGATTATTGTTCGGGAAGCCGCGATAGAAGGCCGATCGCCATTCCACCTTGGATATGCCGCCGGCCTCGGCGGTTACACTCAGATGGGTGGAGAAATCCGCCACCGGCAGCACCTTTACGTCCACATGCGGCAGGAAGGTGCCGTAGGTCATTTTCGCGGCGTCATAATCGCTCAGCTCTTCGGCCGTCCACGCCCCGCCGCTTTTCAGCGTCACGTCACGCTTGGCGCTATCCGGGTCGTTGCCCCCCGGCCCCTCCACATGCGCCACCGCCGGCACCCAGGAGAGATCGTGGAAATTGCCGATCACCGCCCAGATTTTCGCCGGCGGGGCGGCGATTTCCACCGACAGTTCCAGCTTTTGGCGGGTCGGGCCGTGCGCCACCGCCACACATGGCGCCGCCAGCACCAGGCAAGCCGCCACCGCGGCACGATGTCTCATCATCAAAATTTCGCTCCTGTCTTCAGCCGCGCCGTTATCACCGCACGCCCACGCTTGCCGCAAACCGTCCAAAGGTTGCGGCTGCCCTAAGCTTTTGTTTGAAACGGCATCTTTGTCGGCGTGCCGACGCACGTATTTGCCGACGATGCCTAATTGGTCGGGATCGCCGCCTCCATCCTGGCTTTCAGCCCGTCCAGCGCCGGCTGGGTCAGGGCGGCGACGGCCTTGATCGCGGCGGCCTCGTTCAGCTCCGGCGGCGGGCCAAAATTCGGGTAGCCGCGATAGAAGGCGCTGCGCCATTCAACCCGCGATCCGCCATCCGGCTGCGGCAGAACCACCAGGATCGAGGCGTAGTTCGTCACCGGAAACACTTTTACGTCCACATGCGGCAGGAAGGTGGCGTAGGTGAAATTCTGCGGCTCGTAGCGTTCCAACTCCTCATCCGGCAGCACCCCGCCACTGGCCAGCGCCACGGTGCGGGTGGAGTCCGGCGTGTCGCCGCCGGTGCCGGTGGTTTTCGCCACCATCTTGTCCCAGGACAGATCATGGAAATGGCCGATCACCGCCCATACCCGCGCCGGCGGCGCGGCGATATGGACCGCGGCCACATATTTCACCCGCTGCGCATCATGCGCCTGGGCAGCCGGTATCAGGGTCGCCACCAGCGTGCAGGCAGCGGCAAAGCGGATGCAAGGGATCGGCATATGGGCTCTCTCACCTGTCAGGGCGCCCCCTTTAGCGGTTTGCGCCACCCAGCGCGACTGCCCTTCCGTATACATCCGGCCGGCCCCATTCAGCTCGCCGCCCAGATCGGCGCCTCGGCCGGGATTGTCGCAATCCGCCGGGAAGGCACCGATTTCATCGGCAATGTCGCTCCCGGCGACGGGCTGCTCAGCCTGCCGGACGGCTATGAGGCATCGTCGGCAAACACGTTTGACAAAGAAGCCGCTTCAAACAAGGGCTTGGGGCTCGGTACCATGGCGGCCAGGTCACCAAGGCACGCCGCGCACGAAGCAGGAATTATAATTGTTTTCAACAAGTTATGAGAATTTCGTCAATCTGCTGGCCGTCTTCCTCGAGGTTCCTTCCCTGTGCTTCGTGCCGTCGTGGTTACATCTTCCTGGCCCGCGGGAGCGAAACGCGCGCGCCCGCTGGCCACCCCGATGCCGCAGCGCCGCCCTTGACACGAACCGTCCAACATTCTTCATACCGCGCTCGCGTGCGCTGCCTTCACCCTGGTGGTGCGGGTGCCGCAGGGGTGTAGCTCAATTGGCTAGAGCGCCGGTCTCCAAAACCGGAGGCTGGGGGTTCGAGACCCTCCACCCCTGCCACGCGATTTTCGCCGAAAATCCCGGTACTGTCTTGGTTCTGTCTTTGCTTTCTGTTTTCCCAGCTTAAGGATGCCCGTCTTGGCGTTTGCCCCTGCTAAATTCATCCGTGAAGTGCGTCAGGAGGCAGCGCGGGTCACCTGGCCGAGCCGGCGGGAGACATTGGTGACCACCGGGCTGGTGCTGGCGATGGCAGCGGCCACCGCAGTGTTCTTCTTCGCTGTCGATCTGGCCGCTGGTTGGCTGGTACGCGTGTTGTTTCTCGGCACGAATTAAGGATTGAAGCAGTCACATGGCCAAGCGTTGGTATGTTGTTCACGTCTATTCCGGCTTCGAGAAGAAGATCGCCGCCGCGATCAAGGAGCAGGCCGAGCAAAAGGGCCTGGCCGACCATATCGATGAGGTGCTGGTGCCCTCCGAAGAGGTCGTCGAGGTCCGTCGCGGCCAGAAGATAAACGCCGAGCGCAAATTCTTCCCGGGCTATGTGCTGGTGAAGATGGAACTCACCGACGATGCCTGGCATCTGATCAAGAACACCCCGAAAGTCACCGGCTTCCTCGGCACCAAGCTGCGCCCAAGCCCGATCAGCGAGGCGGAAGCCGACCGGATCATGAAGCAGGCGCAGGAAGGCGTGGACCATCCCCGCCGTTCGATCATTTTCGAGGTCGGCGAACAGGTGCGCGTGGCCGATGGCCCGTTCACCAGCTTCAACGGCACGGTGGAAGAGATCGACGAGGAGAAGGGCCGCCTGAAAGTCTCCGTCTCAATCTTCGGACGCTCCACCCCGGTGGAATTGGAATACGGCCAGGTCGAAAAGGTGTAAAAACCTCCTTAGGGCCCGTTCGACATGAACCGAATCGGGTTACGGGGTCGAACGGGCCCTAAGCCTTCGTTTGAAGCGGCATCTTTGCCGGCGTGCCGACGCACTTGTTTGCCGACGATGCCTTAACAAAAGGGAGGATTTGGCCATGCGCCGCCATTTGGCGTTACCGACAGCGTTATCGTTGCTCGCACCTTCCATCGCTTGCGCCACGGTGACGGTGCAGGGCGATTTCCGGGTCGAATATGCCGGCAATTCGATCGGCAATTATCCGCAGATCGATTCCGCCATCGAAAGCTGGATGTCGCAGAACGGGGTGCATAGCGCCCAGTTCGCCTTCCGGCAGAACGGTGTGCTGATCTTCTCCCATGCCTATACCATGGGAAAGAAAACGCAGCTGGTGCACACCACCAACACCTTCCGCCTGGCCAGCATCAGCAAGATGGTGGTGACCGCCGCGTTCAGCAAAATGCTCTCCGAGGGCAAGCTGACCGGCGGCGAGAAAGTGTATTCCTATCTCGGCATCACCAAGCCGCTGCTGCCCTCCCAGACCCCCGATCCGCGCGCGAAAGACATCATCTCGCTCGAACTGGCGGAGCATACCGCCGGCCTGCCGGGCGAAGGCGAGGGCGATCCGCTGTTCGAGATGCGCGACATCGAGGTCTCCCTGGGATCGGAGCCGCTCACCCAGACGCAGTTCGCCCAATATCTCTATGGCAATCCGCTCAATAGCCCGCCCGGCTATTATGCCAACTACTCCAATGTCGGCTATCTGCTGCTCAGCATGGTGATCGCCAAGCGCGCCGGCATGTCCTATTTCGACTACATCACCACCGACATCCTCAAGCCGCTGCATCTGACCAACTGGACCCTGTCGCCCACCTCGCAGGCCAATGCCGATCCCAACGAGGTGGCGCCGGACGACCCCTATACCGGCCCGAGCGTCTTCAACATCACCTCCAATGCCCCGCAGGAGCCGTTCAATTACGAGGGCGGCGACATCATCTGGGAACTCACCGACGGCCCGACCGACCTGGTGACCAACGCCGAAAGCGTCTCCGCCTTCGTCCATAGCTGGAACGCCTACGGCCTTGGCCCGCGCCAGATCGATTACGCGCGTGACGGCTGCATGCCCGGCGCCTCCACCTGGGTGGAATCGGAAACCACCGACGTCGATTTCTCCCTGCTGTTCAGCGGTGGCGCCTGCCTGGGATTCGATTCCACCGTGATCAGCACCATCCGCAACGCGCTCGCCGGCTTGTAGCTGGCGCGTGGGTGGGGCCCCGCCGGCCACCGGTTGCCGTGCCTTGCGAAGCCGTTTAATGCACGCCCCTGAGTTCTTGGAGTTTTACCAACGGTGGGCAGACGCAACGGCGGCCGAACACGGCTAGGTTTGGCGCTGGCGCTTGGCGCCACTTTGGCCAATGGCGGATGCGGCACCGTCGCCTCCGTGAAAAAAATGGTGCTCGGCGGCCCGCTCGCCCCTGGCGAGCACCTAAAAGGTTTTATTGGCGGGGTTGCCGCCGACGAACCCTTGGCGGCTCTGGCGGCGCGCGAGGTTCTGGCCACCGGCGGCACCGCCGCCGATGCCGCCGTCACCCTGGGCTTCATGCTGTCGGTCACGCTGCCTTCGCGCGCATCGCTGGGGTCAGGCGGCGCCTGCATCGCCTATCAGCCCGGGGCCAATTCGCCCGGCCATGGCACGCCGGAAGCGGTGATGTTCGTGCCGCGCGCGCCTGGCATCAACGCCGGTGACCGGCCCGCCGCCGTGCCGATGCTGGCGCGCGGCCTCTATCTGCTCAGCGCCCGGTATGGCTCGAAAAGCTTTCAGGGCCTGATCGAACCGGCGCGCCAGGCGGCGCTCAACGGCGTGGTGGTCTCCCGCGCTTTGGCGCGCGACCTGGCTTTGGTCAGTGGCCCGCTCCTCGCCGATCCCTCGGCGCGCGCGGTGTTCGCCCCAGGTGGCACCCCGTTGGACGAGGGGTCGCGCCTGGTGCAGACCCAGCTTGGTGTCAGCCTGAACCAGATCGGCATTGCCGGCGTGGGCGACATGTATCAGGGCCTGCTCGCGCAAAACCTGGTGGCGGCCTCGCAATCCGCCGGAGGGCCGGTGACGATGACCGATTTGCGCCTCGCCGTGCCCAGTCTGGCCAACCCGATCGTGGTGAAGGCGGGCGATGACCAGGCCGCCTTCCTGCCGCCGCCCGCCGATGGCGGCCTGGGCGCCGCAGCGGCGTTTCTGAGCCTGGAGCGCAGAGGTGTGGTCTCGCAAGGCTTGGCGGATCTCTCGATCGCGGCCCCCGCCACCTGGCGCGCCCACGGCACCGATCCGCTCACCATCCTCACCGCCGCCACTGCCTCCGGCACCTTGCCCGCTTTGCCGGCCTCGACCAGTTTCGCCGTGGTCGATCGCAAGGGCGAGGCTGTGGCATGTGCGCTGACCATGGATAATCTGTTTGGCACCGGGCGGATTGCCCCCGGCACCGGCATCGTTCTGGCGGCCTCGCCGGCGATCAAGCCGCTGCCCCTGCTGACCGCCGCGGTCGCCTGGAGCAGCCCGCGCGATGCGTTCCGTGCCGCTGTGGGTGCGTCCGGCCAGAACGGCGCCGCCCTGGCTGGGGCGGTGGCGCTGAGTCAGGCGATGACGGGCGATCTGCCGCCACGCGTGCCTGTGCCGGAGCCAGGCCGTGCCAACGCCATCGGCTGCACCGCCTATCTGCCGGGCAACGACCAGAGCTGCCATTGGTCAACCGATCCGCGCGGGGCAGGTCTCGCCGTCGGCGGAACGTAGAAGACGCCGGCAATGCTCAAGACCGGCCGGGCTGCCGCCGTCCCGCCGTTCCACGTGATGGATGTGATCGCGGCGGCGAATGCGCGCCAGGCGGGGCTGCCGCTTGGCGCGCCGCATGTGATCCATATGGAGGTCGGTCAACCCGGCACCGGCGCGCCATCCTTGTCGGTGGCGGCCGCGCGCGCGGCGCTCCAGGCGGGTCACCCGATGGGCTACACGGAAGCCTTCGGCCTGCCTTATCTGAGAGAACGGATCGCCGCCCATATCCAGGATTGGTATGGCCTGACTATTCCGCCCGCCCGCATCGCCGTCACCACCGGTGCCTCCGGCGCGTTTCCGCTGGCCTTCCTGGCGGCCTTCGATGCCGGCGACCGCGTGGCCCTCGCGGCGCCATTCTACCCGCCTTACGTGAATATTCTCACCGCGCTGGGGATCACGCCGGTGATTCTCCAGGCCAACGCGGAGTCGCGGTTCCAGCCGACCGTTGCCATGCTGGAAAAACTCGATCCGCCCCCGCACGGCCTGATCGTCGCCAGCCCCTGCAACCCGGTCGGTTCCATGCTGCATGAAGGCGAATTCGCCGCCATTGCCGCCTGGTGCGCGCAAGCCGGCGTGCGGCTGATTTCCGACGAAATCTATCACGGCCTGACCTATGGCGAGAGGCTCACCACCGCCGCGTCGGTGCCCGGCGCCATCGTGATCAACAGCTTTTCGAAATATTTTTCGATGACCGGCTGGCGGGTCGGCTGGATGGTGCTGCCGGATGATCTGATCCGCCCGGTCGAATGCCTGGCGCAGAATCTGTTCATCAGCGCCCCCCATATCAGCCAGATCGCCGCCGCTGCCGCCTTTGACTGCCATGCCGAGCTCGCCGCCAATGTGGCGGTGTATCGGCGGTCGCGCGCGCATTTGCTGGGTGCGTTGCCGGCAGCGGGCTTCGCAAAACTCTCCCCGGCCGAAGGGGCATTTTATCTGTTCGCCGATATTTCCGGCCGCAGCGATGACAGCGCTGCCTTCTGCGCGCGCATGCTGGCCGAAACAGGGGTCGCCGCCAGCCCGGGCATCGATTTCGACCGGGAACGCGGCCGCCACTTTCTGCGCTTCAGCTATTGCGGCCCTGAAGCCGACATGCGCGCGGCGGTGGAGCGGCTAGCGCAGTTTGCCGGGTAGATACAAAGGCAGCGTCGGCACGCCGACAAGGACGCCGCCTCAAACAGAGGCTTTGGGCCGTTCGACCCGGTAACCCGATTCGGTTCATGTCGAACGGGCCCAAAGCAGGGCGGATAAGCTCTTGCGCCATCCGCCATCTCTACGCCGGCAAGATGGACCCGAATGGCGCATGGCAGGTGGCTTGTCCGTCCTTCGCGGCATCAGTGATCGGGGAATACTGTCATCAAAACGTCATAAAACTGAAACACCAGAGTCCATTGTCTCGGATATTTAGGCGCCTCTGTTGATTGAGGCCAAAATGTCCCAAGCAGTTCTTTCCCGCCCGCAACTCGATGTCAAACCGCACTGGATCGGCGGTGTCATCTTTTTGGCGCTGCTCGTGCTGGGCCTCGGCTTCGCCGTGCGCGGCATTGCCGGCGACATGAGCGCGGCGGGCACGCCGCCTTTGGCCATCGGCACCTTCCTGCTGCTGGGCGTCGCCCTGCTGATCGCGCTCGGCTTCGAGTTCGTCAATGGCTTCCACGACACTGCAAATGCGGTGGCGACCGTCATCTACACCCATAGCCTGCCGGCCAATGTCGCCGTGGTCTATTCCGGCTGCTGGAACCTGATCGGCGTGCTCACCTCCAGCGGCACGGTAGCCTTCACCGTGGTGACCTTGCTGCCGGTGGAGCTGATCCTGCAGGTGGGCAGCGGCGCCGGCTACGCGATGATCTTCTCGCTGCTGATCGCCGCGATCGTCTGGAACCTGGGCACCTGGGTGCTCGGCCTGCCGGCCAGCTCGTCGCACACACTGATCGGCTCGATCATCGGCGTCGGTGTCGCCAACCAGTTGATGGCCGGCCCCGGCGTAGGCACCTCCGGCGTGGATTGGGGCCAGGTGACAAAGGTGTTCGAGGCGCTGCTGCTGAGTCCGCTGGTCGGCTTCCTGGGCTCGGCCGGGCTATTGCTGGCGATGAAGGCGCTGGTCAAATCGCGCGCCCTTTATGAGGCGCCGGACACCAGCAAGCCGCCGCCGCTATGGATACGCGGCCTGCTGATCCTGACCTGCACTGGCGTCTCCTTCGGCCATGGCAGCAATGACGGTCAGAAAGGCATGGGCCTGATCATGCTGATCCTGATCGGCTCGCTGCCGACCGCCTACGCGCTGAACCATGCCATGCCGGCCAGCCACACCCCCGCCTTCATCGCGGTAACCCACCAGGCAGAGGCGGTGTTCCATAACCGTGCGCCGGATGTTTCTGTCACCCCGGCCGCGGCCCGCACCACGGTAACCGCCGCGATTCGCGACAAGACCTTCGATGCCGCGCCGGTATTTGGCGCGCTGGCCAGCCTGAGCGCGGATATTCAGCGCCAGGTCCAGGCGAGCGGCGGCGTTGCCGCCGTGCCAGCCGCGATCACCAGCAACGTCCGCAACGACATGTTCCTGGTGGCTGAGGCGGTCAGGCAAATGCAGAAACAGGGCCTTGCCTTCTCTGCCCCTGAGGCGGCCACGCTGAAGTCGTTCCGCGGCGAATTGGACGCCTCCACCAAATTCATCCCCATCTGGGTGAAGGTGACAGTGGCGATCGCGCTCGGGCTTGGCACCATGGTCGGCTGGAAGCGCATTGTGGTGACGGTGGGCGAGAAAATCGGCAAGGCGCATCTCACCTACGGGCAGGGCGCCTCCGCCGAGCTGATTGCTGCGGCGACCATCATCGCCGCCGATCAGTTCGGCTTGCCCGTCTCGACCACCCACGTGCTCTCCAGCGGGATCGCCGGCACCATGATGGCCAACGGATCGGGCCTGCAATGGAGCACGGTGCGCAGCATAGCACTGGCCTGGGTGCTGACCCTGCCGGTAGCTGCCCTGCTGTCCGGCGCCTTGTTCTTTACGTTGCGACAGATCTTTTAATCAGCCTGATCGAGCGCGCAGGGCGGGACGTCGATTTCCTTGCCCGGCGCGACATGGCCTTGCGTAGAACCACCTGCACAAGCAGGAGCGAAGGCGGCAACGCGGCACCCGCTATCACCCCCAGACCGATCGCCGGGCTGGAATCGCCTTGCCAGGCTGCGCATAGAACCGCCCCGATCGTCCCGAGCAGCATGGATAAGCCTGCTGTCTCTGGTATCCGGTTTCTCAAATTAGGCATTGACCACAAACCCATCTCAAAATCTAATCACTTTGATTAGCATGGCATGTGGCAAACGCCAAGTTTTTCGTTACGGTTCGATGTAAAATTGCGTTCATCAAGCTGTGATATCGGGGCGATATGGGCCTCAGCCAGGGTGCTGCACCGCCCGCTCCGTGGTGCTGGTACCATCCAGCCGTTTGATGTGGGAGCCATCGGTCAGGCGTGATGCCCCGTCGGTGACCACAATCTGTCCGGGCGACAGGCCTGATGAGACAATTGCCACCGTCTCGTCCTGCCGCGCCACGATGATCGGATGGCGAGACACCGTATCATTGGCCGCCACCGTATAGACGAAAGCGCCCTGTGGCC